>AUXO011113224.1_pt1 | contig 160108 bp, 131 predicted proteins | sample 768731 | NCBI WGS metagenome assembly AUXO01 (sample SAMN02715735, study PRJNA202380) | gut metagenome | biome: sheep rumen | host: Ovis aries | place: New Zealand: Palmerston North
CCTGAGTATCCGAATTGGTTTAGGAGCTTGACTCAAAATCAAGTGTCGAAAGACAACTGTGGGTTCGAGTCCCACCTCAGGTACCACCGGAGATCGGGAATCATTATACGGCGTTGATTGAATCGTATGTCAATTGATTAGTATAATTAAAAGCTTCTTTGCAATGACCCCGATAAGAAACTCCGGACCAAAGAGAAACATCACAGGGCACGCTCATCATGTGCGTTATAAAAAAGAACCATGGACCAATGGGTGTTTCTCAAAGTTCAAACATTTGTAGCTGCCACCGGCAAGTTGAAATGATATACACCCCGGTATAGATTGATGGTTACCGGCAACTACACTTAGGGAAGTAACCAACCCGTATGATTGATTGTATGGAGTTAATTATAGAACCTCCATATGATTAGTAAAAGATCATAGTTTGAACTTATAATCTCACACGGCATACAGATGCTCAGTGCATTTACGATAAATCTGTATGTCGTAACAAATGTCCTTGGTAATGGGTAATAAGCTTCACATCCCAGGAAAGCCAGAGCTCGTAACTTTGGTTAGCAAGGTTGGGTTGAAACGTTGGTTGTTTCGTAATTCCTCTGTGAGATTAGTATATGCGATTGATGAAGATGTGACCCGGTAGTTGGCGTCACCACAAATGTGATGTGTAGTTCAAGTAAGAGTACTTCCTTCGGGAGCCAGTCGTGTAAAGCATAGACGATTTAGGCAGAGTCTCATGAAAGAATATCATCAATCAAGTATATCCGGATTTAGCTCAGTTTGGTTAGATCGCTTGTTTTGGGAACAAGAGGCCGCAGGTTCGAGTCCTGTAATCCGGACCAATATATTATCGAAGAACCCCCGACGGGGCGTACGGGTAACACTTTACGTAGTTTAGTTTCTCCATTAAAATATCGATGATATATTTTAAATATAAAAACACATATTGTTACTTCGAAATCAGTGAGCTCTTAGCTCAGTTGGTAGAGCATACGCCTTTTAAGCGTAGGGCCATGGGTTCAAGTCCCATAGGGCTCACCAAATACAATAAGTACATGAAACAATAAAAATCTAAACTAAGTAGTTTCCAATTAATACCACATGTACTTATTGTATTACAATCTATAATTTCTATTATAGAAACAGATATAATTACTCTGAATATGGGGGAGTAGCCAAGTGGCCAAAGGCACCTGAACCAAGGACGCCGTTACATGGTTCTCATTTCAATGATGATGCAGTGGTAACGGATACTTCTTCGTGGACTGTAAATCCGGCGCGTAAATGCTTCGCAGGTTCGAATCCTGTCCTCCCCCACCATGGGTCAAAGAATTTTCTGAATAGGCTTCTTGACCTTGTTCCTTTCTACACACAATACGACGCAGCATTCAGAGTTACTTCATATTACGTTTGAAAGTTCGAGTCTTTCCATATTGCAAAATATGTAAGTGGTTAATTGGCAGACCACCATGGATATCATTATCTATGCTTAGTACAAAAATAACTTTGAAAACTAATTCTCGTATTGTGTTTATATCAGCTTAGTTCTAATGGTAGAATAGCGGTCTCCAAAACCGAAGATATAGGTTCGATTCCTATAGCTGGTGCCAATAAAATTTATATCGCACATTAGCTTAGATGGCTAAAGCGTTCGGTTCATACCCGAAAGACCAATGGTTCAAGTCCATTATGTGCGACCAATGACGCTGTGAAGCAGTCGATACAGTTACTTCGATTGTCAAGTGGTTAAGACAAAGGTCTGCAACACCTTCAACGTTGGTTCAAATCCAACTCGGTTCCTCTAATCAGGAAATATAGCACCTGTATCAATATTCTCACAGCGCTTAATGGAACATTAGCATAGTTGGTTAATGCAATCGGCTCATAACCGATGGATCGTAGGTTCGAATCCTACATGTTCCACCATCAGTATATCATATTAATTATCATTATCCAGTTTACCATTCCCCTATGGTTTCTGGATGACACACACCCGTGGTACTTGATATGATATCTGAAAATCGGTTCTAATAACCGAAGCGAGGATGATGCCATGGAATAGACAGCGCATCCGTGGCATCAATTGTGGCCCCGTGGTCAAGCGGTCAAGACATCTCCCTTTCACGGAGGGGTCGGCAGTTCAACTCTGCCCGGGGTCACCAATATTTTTATAATAAGAAAACACATATATTTACTTTGAATATGGCGGAGTTAGCTCAGTAGGTAGAGCGCGAAAAACAATGTTTAAGACACTTGTACAATATTCCCAGCTTGCTGGAGCAGTGGTATGAGTTACTTCAATATTTATGAGATCTGGACTCCGAGGTCATAGGTTCGAATCCTATACTCCGCCCCAACAAACATAAACCATCATGATTCATAACTATCAAGGATTGTGTCGCCAGCCGTGAACTTGTTGAAACCAACATCAACGGCGTTGCTGTAGCCGAGCTTCTGTGCCACCCTATCCTCAGACTTACCAACATCTGACCTTTCCAGAACTCTTCCATCAGATCGATTTGAAGTTCAGTATTGGGGTTGTTGATGATTGATGGTTTATGTTTTTATTTATGCCGGAATTAACTCAGTTGGTAGAGTAGGTTGAAAATGTACTGTTACAATGTTCTCGTCTCTCATCACCTTCTGACGATGCAGTCGTAATCAGTTACTTCAATGGAATTTTAATCCCCAAGTCACAAGTTCGAATCTTGTATTCCGGCCCAAAAGATTAAACAACCCCAGTAAGCCTGGTAGCACAGAGGTAATGCGTTGAGTAATATGTTATATGACATATGAAAGAAGACGAGGGTTCGAGTCCCTCCTGGGTGAAAAGGTTGTTTAATTTTATTTACGCCCGTTTAAGCCTAACTGGTAAGGCACCTGTCTTGAAAACAGGTAGTAACCGTGAATAGCGGTGTCTCAGTTCGAGTCTGAGAGCGGGCGCCATTTTATATGCTTCTGTAGCTCAGTAGGTAGAGCAGAGGTCTGAAGAACCTCGTGTCGATAGTTCGATTCTGTCCGGGAGCACCACACACATCTCTTTCGAGACCTTACCTGGAAGGCCAATTCCACAAATGATATAGACTGATCACTATACCTCGGAGAGCTCTGTGTGTCCATTCTATAATGCCGCTGTGGTGGAATCGGCCTACACAAGGGTCTTAAAAACCCTCGGAGTAAAATCCTTACCGGTTCAAGTCCGGTCAGCGGCACCAATTAAAATATATGGATGAGTATGCCCAGTTGGCGAAGGCAGCGGACTGTAAATCCGTGACATTAGAAACAACGTAGGTTCGACTCCTACCTCATCCACCATATGCATAATCGATGCAGATGAAACAGATACTTCTCAGGATTTTTATGAAGGTATATATGAAATAAAGGTATTTCAAATGTTGGTTCAACTCCAACAGAACCCAAGACAAACTCTGTTTTATACATTCTTGATTATGCTTTATACGTCTGATTAGCTCAGTTGGTAGAGCCCGTGACTGTTAATCACGTCGTCGTAGGTTCAAGTCCTACATCAGACGCCAACCTCATAAATGATGCAGTCGATACAGATACTTCGTGGAGAAATTGGCATACTCATAAGACTTTAAATCTTACGCTCATCAGAGCATGCGGGTTCAAGTCCCGCCGGTCCTGAAAAAGGATTAATGTAACCTGTATCAATATTCTCATTTATGTTGTACCATAGACGTGTTAACCCCTTACGCGTCTTCCCCTTAAAGATATTGGGATTGAAGCAGTGAAGAACGGTTACTTCGTTAACCTGTCACGTTATACCGAAAATAAGAGTTCGATTCTCTTCATACCCAACGGGTATGCTGGCATATTGGTAATGCCATAACCCGTTCTCTGTTTTCTCAATCCCAATGATATTAATGATTTTCGATGCATTATGATATGGCCATTGTGGCCATATGTGTTGTTTAATTTTTCGAAAATCTTAATATATACCATAATGAATTAAATATAAAAGGAGGAAATCATTATGAGCAGAATTTCTAAAGTAGCTTCTAAAATGGTAGAAAACCAGAAGCTCAGACCCGATGAGATCGTCAAGAACTTTATGGGTGGTGAGTCTTATAGACTGAACCCCATAGATACTCTTCGTATGATCGCAGCATCATCAATATTTGGTGAGCCTTCATACTACAGAGCGAATGTAAAAGAATCAGCATTCGTTCCTGAGGAAGAGATTATCGAAGATGAACTCTTCACAAGTTACAAGGACAAATCAACAACTGAAATCTTCACAGAGGCAATCGATAAAGCACTCGACTATGACTTTGGTGCTACACTGGATCTTGCCGTTGAACTCAGAAATGATTACTGGATGAGACTTAATCCACAGGTAATCATGGTTCGTGCAGCTATTCATCCCAAGAGGAAAGAATGGTCTGAACAGAATCCTGGTAAGTTCACTGCCATCCAGGCTGAGGTTATGAAGAGAGCTGATGAGCCAGCAACCCAGTGTGCTTACTACCTCTACATCAACAATGGAAAGAAGAGCGGAATGCCTTCTATCCTTAAGAGATCAATTGCTGACAAGCTTTCTGGTCTTGGAAGATATCAGGTTAATAAATATAAGAATGCAGAGATCGGTATGATCAATGCCGTTCGACTCACTCATGCAAACTCTCCTGTACTGGATGAGCTTATGCGCACTGGTAGTGTTTCTGTTAAACAGGACGAGGAAACATGGGAGCAGAAGAAATCAAGAGGTATGTCTTGGAAGGAGATTCTCGCTACTACCAAACTTGGACACATGGCTCTCCTCAGGAATATCAGAAATGTATTCACAGAAGTTGATGATTTCGCACTCTGTGAGGCATACATGGAAGACCTGAAGGAAGGTGTTCTTGGTGGAAAGCAGTTCCCCTTCAGATATGAGTCTGCATACCGTCAGATCAAGGAATCAACCAAAATTAACCACAAACCATTCATCCTTGATAAGCTTGAGGAATGTATAGATATCTCAGTAGAGAATCTTCCCAAGCTCAAGGGTAAGACAGTTTGTCTTTCTGACAACTCTGGTTCTGCATGGGGAACACTCACATCTGAATATGGTAAAACCGTTGTTGCCAATATCGATAACCTTTCATCTGTAATTGCAGCTCAGTGCTCAGACGAAGGATATGTTATCAAGTTTGGTGACATCTATAAGGATTACCCTGTATCAAAGAGAAATGGTGTTCTCAAGCAGGCTGAAGAGATTGATCGTTGTGGTCAGTCAGATGTAGGAGGTCAAACTGAAGGAGGAATCTGGAAGTTCTTTAGACATATCATAAACAACAAGATTGTTTATGATAACATCTTCATCTTCTCAGACATGCAGGCTGGTACTGGTGGTCTTTATGGTACACATAAAGATATGCTTGAGTACAAACCAGCATATGGTTTCCAGAGAGGATTCCATCCACACTGGAGATATAGGGGTTTCGTACCTGACCTTTCTGATCATATCAACGTATACAAACTCATTCTCGAGTACAGAAAGAAAGTTAATCCCAAGGTTAACGTATTCTCTGTACAGACAGCAGGATATGACAACGTCGTTCTTCCTCAGATGTCATACAGATGTGCAATGCTTACAGGTTGGACTGGTAAGGAAATCTCATTCGCACACGAATACATCAAGCAGTGGGATGCTATCGAAGCAAAACACAATAAGAAAAAATCAGTTGACAACAACTGATAAAAATAATTTGTGAAGCAGTCAGAAGAGTTACTTCGATCGCCAAACTACATACTCCAAAATATGTGAGCCCTCACGAATGATCAAGGGCTATATAAATAAACTGTACTCTTCTATTATTCTCACGAATAACAATATCGGGTAGTGTAACCAAAAAATACACTACCCAAATGACTTGGGTGTCGCCAAGAGGTAAGGCAACAGACTTTGACTCTGTCATTCCGTGGGTTCGATCCCCACCACCCAAACCAATCCGTGTTCTACGGATGATTTAATTCTTCTTGTTTTATAACTCACACTATCTCTTTATTTCGGGGGCTTTTGCCCCCATTATTTTTTTTTCTTTTATTCTTGATTCTTATATAGATATTATTAATATGGACAAAAGAAACGAAACATGTTTCAAATCAAATGTCCAGAAAGGAATGTGGTCTTGTATGACCAAAATAACAAAATCATTAGGAAAAATCCCGAACATTTTATTGCTTGTAATCATAGCAATAAATGCAGCCGCTAATGGCTGGGTTCTCGCACTCAGTAATTCAAAAGAGGCAGAAATCACACATGGTGTATCAGCACCATTACTCAAATCATTAGCTATTGTCTATGGAGGTATTATATTAACAAACTTCGTAGACAAAATTATTTCAAAGACGTATAAGATGAAAAGAATCAATGTCTCTCATGAATACTGGTTAAAGAAGACATTGAATTCAAAGGTATCTGATATTCAGAAACTGAGCACTGGTAAGTTATTTGATTCAGTTAAAGAGATCGCCATTCTTGAATCAAATATGGGTCTTTCAATAATATGGATACTTCCCGCGGTAATTCCATTTTCAGCTCTTGTCATAAGAGAATTCAAAGAGAGTTGGATTATGGGAACCATCACTATATCATCATTAATAATATGCACCATACTTGTATTAATTTCTGATAAGCTGTTTGGTTTTGAAAAAGAGGCTAAACAGAAGAAAGCAATCATGCAAGAAATAACTGCTGATAACTTTATGAACGTAAAGACAATAAAGTTCTTAGGTGTGAAAAAATTTGCCGTTAGCAGATTATTACAATCTCAACAAAATGCCTTTCCATATCTCACGAGACCTGCACAGGTTGCGTATTTCAGAATTATAGACATCATAGGAACCATTCCACTAATTGTGAATGTATGGCTTGGTCGAAATAATATCGAGCTCGTGGCATTCATAGTATTATCAGAATGGACCCTAAACAATATGAGAGGAAACTTAACGAATTTTGCTGAGCAGATAGTTGAACTTAAAGCGCAAAAAGAAGTTCTTAAAGACCTCCATGGTGATGATTATGAAGATGATGAAACACATCCATTTGAATCAGTAACATTGAAAGATGTCTACTTCGATTATGGTAAGGATGATAACGAGGATGATATAATCTTCAATGTCAAAGATCTCACCATAAACAAGGGAGACAAGATTCTTGTTACAGGTGAGAGTGGTGAGGGCAAATCAAGTCTTGCGAATCTACTGGCTGGAGCAATTACCCCATCAAGTGGTACAATAATACCGAAGATCGATGTTTATTATGTATGGCAGGAAACAGAATGCCTTGCTGATACATTAAGAAACAACATTGTATTCGGCAATGATTTCAATGTATCAGACGAAGAAATTCTATGGTACTTTGAGAAACTTGGTATGATGAAATGGTTTGCCAAGAAAAAGGATGGCCTCAATACCTACATCGGTGAAAGAGGCTGTAAGTTGTCATCCGGTCAGAAACAGCGTATAAACATAATCAGATGTTTGCTTCAGATGAAGTATCATCCAGAGCAGTTATTCATAATGGATGAGATAACATCAAATCTTGATTCAGCAACAAGAGCTCTGGCTGTTAAATGCTTCAAGGAAGCAATGACGGATAATATATCAGCGATTGTGATTTCACACAATGACGGATTCGAAGAAATCACAAATCGCCATATCGTTGTCAAGAATCATCAGTATCACGAGCAGTAAGCATACGTTGAGCGGGGTATAATCACCCCGCTCTTATTTTATATATTTTTAGGAGGATTTAAAATGAGCGCATATGAAACATTTATGAATAATATCAACATTAATCATATCACCAATACAGTCAGCATTCACGGAATATTGATATACGTTAAAATGCAAGACAATAGTAAAGATCAGTCGAAAGTTAAGTTCGATAAGGACCAGGGTCAGTGGTCCATCATCTTTAACAATACTGAGAGGACTATCAAAGAACTTATGTTCGACTGGTATAGAATGGTCGGTCAGATATTAATTCAGGCAGGTCGACTTGACACAAGGGCTGAGAAAGCATGGCTTAAAACCAACTATTCTATCGACATGGAGTCTGAAGATTTCTACGAAAATATGGCAGCACTGCTGGCATCAGACAAGTATGCATATACACAGATGGATTACCATGGAGATTCATCTAAATTAATCCAGACTTATTCTGATACACAGGATACCAAGTTTGGGCGTCAGAGATCCATCAGACGTAAGTATCTCGAATATTTAAGCATCTCGAGAATCAAAAACATCAGGACCAGTACAGATGTTGTTAAACCTGTGGCACCAATAACAGAGAGTCCTCTAATGAAATTCTGCAGGAATACGAATATTTCGTATGATTGTAAAATGACATTTTCAGAACTCTGTAAGCATATAATCTCCGCGGTCACATCACAGACTATTCGGTTTTCATGCTATAATATTCCAGCAACAAAGTTCGTCCGTGTAATGGACGAACCCGTTGATTGGAATAAGAAATATCATAAGTACTACAGATGTGAATGTAGTCTGTATAACAAAATACCGAAAGTAAAAGAAGGTGAAAAGGTCCCGGAGTTCTCATCAACAGTGTACGAAGAGGTCAAGACAGATGAGGCGGAAGAAATCGAGAACATCAAAACAAGTCTCAAACCTATCATAACAAAGTTCTTGATACCTTGGTTCGAGAAGTATAATAGCTTCTGTTCACAGAAGGAACGTAAAGAGATTGAGACAGTGATCAATTATTGTATGTTATCTCATTTGAATGATCACATGATACCAACACAGGCTGAGATAGATATGTATCTGAGATCTTACAAGGGACTTGATGCCATCGACAAAAACATGAAGACAAACACAATGGGTCTGATGACATACAAAGATAAGATCGACAGGATAAAGAAAAAGTATCCTAAAACGGACAGAGAATCAGAAGCTGAGTATAAAGAAAGAATAAATACATTATATATCGAAGGTTCATGGAAATAATTATTACACCCCTTCGGGGGTGTATTTTTTTATTATTATCATAAATATATTATTAGTATGAAGACATTATGTCTATCAATATTTTTAAGGAGGATGATGAATAATGCCTTATGGATTATGGCACGCACCAGACATAATTCCAACACCTGAATTATTCGAAGGAGTGTCCGAGATAATTCTTCGTGGTGGTACAGTCGGTTTTGATGATGATGAATCAAGTATACAATCTCAGGTTAAATTCTATCCTGTTGAATTGTCAACCAGAGAACTGAATATATTCACTGGACCACAATATGTTGCTGAAGATGGATCAACATTCTTCAAACCTGAACAGATGTGGGGAGGATACAAACCAGGTACAAAGATTTATTTATCACCGGGATTCTTATGGAGGTATTGTGCTCCTTCAACAGAAAGGTTTATTGACCCAGTAAACAAACGACTCGGACCTATGGAAGTACATCCACCATCACTAATGATTCTTGCGGATGAAATGTATCCTTATTACAAGAATCCATGTGATTTGGAGAATGTAATAAACTTTTTACAAGACACCGGAAGTCACAGAGGACATGTTTATGGTAAAATACATGAAGGTATATTTAGATTGGAATCAACAATGGCACCAAAAGCATTTCCGGATCATGAACCAACTGTTCTTAACAGTGGTTATCGTATGATGTGGAGTAATATGTCTGTTGATACACACGATTTCATTGTTACATTCGAACGGTTTTACAACATTGGTCAAACACCACGTGTTGGTGATGAGAAGTATGCAGTATGTTTATTATCAGAAATACACGATATCCATTACAAGAATGAATTAATGAAAAGAAATAAAGAGAACATATAATCAACCAAATTTTGTAGGAGTTGATTTTATTATGTATGCCTTTATAGGTGATTTACATTTGGGGGTTAAACTCCCCCAAATAGCTTTTCTTGATTCATTAAACAAATACTTTGACATTATCAAAAACCACAAAGAAGAATGTCAATGTATATTCATAGTTGGTGATTTGTTTGATCATAGATTGAATATTGATGAAGCAAAGTTTGCTGCAATGTTTATGATAAATCTTGTATGTAATAATTGTGGAAGAACACGTCAACATGTTCCAGTACATTTCATACATGGTACTGATTCACATGATAATTCTCAATATGAGATATTCTTACCAATGTTGGAAAAGATACCTAATACGGAAGTATATTACACTAAGACTGCATCAACTGGTACATTGCATGATGGACGAAAGGTGTTATATCTTCCACAAGAATATCGTGGTATTGATTATTCACGAGCATTTTCCAAATCATATGATATCATTGTTGGTCATGGTCCAATATCATCACAAACAAAATCACCATGTAAGTCTGAAGGATATGAAATAGTACATTCCGCAGAGCAACTCGGTAGTATATCAAAGATATGTGTATTTGGTCACTATCATGGTTATACTGATTTTGAGAATGGTGTGTATTATACTGGACCGTGGTTGAGATGGAAGTATGGTGAAGATGAACCACGTGTATTCTTTACATGTACAGATGACTTTAAAGTTGAAACATATCCAAATGAATTTGCTTTGGAATTTGAGACAATAGATGTATTCTCACCAGAAGAATTAAGAACCGAGTTATCAAAAGAAATCAATAATCCACATAGATTCATCATTCATTGTAATAATAATGAACTCAATGAATATCATGCTATTATGAATACTTACAAAAAGAATCCTTTCTTAAAGTATAGAATAATAAATGATTCATCGAGTAATGAAGATGTTGATAAATTGTTAGCTTCTGATAAATCTCATTCATCACATACTATTGTCGAACCAATTTCTGAGTTGATCGATTATGTTAAGGATAAATACAAAGAAGATGTATCCGAGGAGGTACGAGATTATGAATCAAAAATCAACAGAGATACCAAACCAGAAAATTGATTGGAATAAAGTCCTGGATGAATTGGGTTTATTCGGATATCATTCTGCTGTTGTACAAGGTATACTAATAACAAATGATGGACGAATACTTAGTTGTGAAATAATAAAGGAGGTGAAGAAAGAAAATGGATAATAAAAATAGTATTGTTGAGATGAAGACGATACAGATAAATCTTAGTACATTCTTAAACGATCATGAACAAGTGTTCAATATAATTAAGGAATTTGAATCTCTTCATAAATATTGTCATGGTGAAAGACCTCGTTCCGGGGATTTGATATATCCTTTTCAAACTCCACCAATGTGTGAGTATCTGATCAAGTTTGAAGAGGGTTATGATAAGGATGTTATAACAATGAACTGTGCAATCCATGAGGATGATTATATCCCAACAGTTTTTGTACTGTTCCTCTTTGACAAGAAACCAAATAACGAATTACTCAATAGATTCGGTTACATGTTCACCGAACATATGATACATGCATTTATGGATAAAGGACCATCGATGATTGATTTGAAACATTATGTGGAATCTCATATATCAAGAGATGACCGAGTTCCATTTATCGATTACTATTATTATCTTAAACAGAAATATTACGGAGGTAAACAATGAAACTTAACGAGAAGCATATCCAGACAATGAAGACACTTGATATGAGATTCTATCAGGAAGGCAGAGCATATCTTGTGTTCTTCAAAAACCATCCTAAGGCATGTGAGATGGGTGACAATGGTAACGGAACCATTTGTTTGTGCACATCAGCATCAGGGGGTTGTGTTGAATTCACTCATGCTGTGCATCATTTTGTTGGTGGTGTTGAAACAACGTCAGTACAGTTAATGATTAAAACAATTGAGAAATATGACATTGAAATTTACATGTGTTACACTGATCTGGAGGTACTGGAGATAATCGATCTTGTTAAAAAAGAACCAGATAAATGGCATGGTAAAACAGAATATGACAACAAAGAAGAAGAACCAAAAGACCACTCTGAATTGGGTTATGTGTATAACAATTACTTGATTAAAATAGGATGTAAAAAATTCCCATTAATAATCGATACAGAAGGAGACACATCCCCCAATGTTAAGTATGCTTTCAATGTTGAGAAACTACGTGAGTTGAACGAGGCTGGACCTTTACAGATAAACGGTGTTCATAGTGATGGCGTATTGGCAAATACTATTGAAGTCCAGGTCGAACTACATATCGATTCAATCAGTGATGATACACAGACAATGACATTACTCAGTTCAACAAATCCTGATAAGAAACGGGTGGTCAATGTGAAGGAAATTATAAATGACTTCAAGAAATTCTCTCTTTCGCATTGGGATGCTACATATGAAGAAGACTATGATAATATATTTGGTGAGGCAGAAGAAATAATTGAAGAAGTAGAGGAGGTAAAAGAAGATGAGTGATTTTCGCAAAGTTGATATAGTTGATGGATGCCTGTTGTCTCTTGAACATGAATGGGATCCGGAAACCGCATATTACCTGTTAATGAGGTCTCAAATACTTGGAGTGATGAAATCATATCAGACATTCATGGTTGACAAAGAAGAGGACGACTTCGAGTTAATTGAGTTTAAAGAGATCAGAGATAACAAACTTGTTTTCACAAATATCGATAATGGTATTGAACTTACCATCGATCCAATGGTAAGAGAAACAAGAAACAATGTCTCAATCTATTTTGTGGATAAACATGAGGTTTTAGACCCTGATAGACAAGAGGTCATGTGTCACAGAAAACAGTGGTATTCTGTTGAAGAGTTTCCGTTTGATACAAACTTCTTCAAGGTTGGTCATGCTTATAAAATAAAGAGATCAGCTATACCTGATGAACCACTCGAATACGCATTGTTGAAACATTTATCTTATGACCATATGAGGTTTGTTTATATAGACGAATCGGAGAATATTGTTGATGTTACTGTTTCAGCAAAACGGTATAAAGGACGTAAAGAGAAAATGTGGTATTTTGCCATAGATCCATGTGATAGATGGACAGATGAAATCAATAGAGAGAAATCCGTAGAGGAATAATGTTTCATCCATATACATAGATGATACTATAAGGAGGAAAACCATGAGTAGAGAAAACTTATTTTACAGAGGATTTTATGTGAAGAAATCAAAGTTTTTCACAACAACATTTGTTGTTGGAACTGATACTGGTTATATTGTAACAGACCCAGTTTACAGAGCAATCAGCAATGCCAAGTACGATACATATTCGGAAGGAGAAGGTATTGTTCTTTCTGATCCATCCAATAACTTCTTTGTGTTTGCCAAGAAGGATGATCCGGATTGTGAATTAACACAAAAGGATCGGAATCTCATCAAGAAAGAGATAATGAAGATGACTAATGCTAATGAGATAGTTGTGCATACACTCAGTCCAAACTTCAAGGATACTGATAAGCTCATTCCTATCTTCAGAAACTTCAACACTATGAGAACAACACTCGAGAAGTTCATGGAAAAGGTTGACATTGTATCTAAGATGAACAACTTAAAAGTCATCTGTGATGATCCTAACGCACCAATTGACCATCAGCATATAGTAATCAAGAAGTCTTTTGATGAAGAATATTACAAGGTCGGTAGTACATATTCTATACAGATGCATGATCATCCAAATAGAAAACACATTGTAACAACGACAGATTGTTCGGATGACTTTGTAACTGGATTTCTATATGAGAGAACAGAGGACTCAATGGATTTCATTATTATTCAGCCAACTGCTATTAATCCAGTAAGAATCACTTTCGGTATCGAGGATGTTGAAAAATATAAAGTTGTATTCAAGAAACATTTCGATGAGGATGATGTTATGGAGATCCTCTCTGAAGTTGCAACATATACAGAGGGTCAGGCTCAAGAACTTGTTGGACCTTCACAAACAATGGTCTTGAGAATAACTAAGAAAGGGACTGATGATTCATCGGAAACCAAAGACAATATATGTTGACCATTCATAACATCAATATACTAAAACTTTTTAAGGAAGGAATGGTACAATGGCTACTAAGAAACAAAGTGCTCTTGAAACAGAACTTAAAGATGCTGACCTGATGACTATACTGTCTAATGGTGGTCAATCTAAAGTATTTGAAAAGAATACCCTTGTTGATTACTGTTATTCCACAGGTATAAGCGTTATAGACTATGCCCTTGGATACAGAGTTAATGTACGTGATGCTTCCGGTAAGATAATCAAACAGAGAGTCTGCTTGGGTCTCCAGGCAGGCTCCTTTGATGTCCTCACAGGAGCAACACAATCATTCAAAACAACTCTTGGTATTCAGATGTGTGCCAATATTGCATATGCACATAATGGCAATATAGTTCATATCGATGCCGAAAACAGACTTTCATTACAGAGAGCAAAGACTCTTACTAAGTTACCTGAATCATGGTTCACTGGTGAGTATCCTCGATATGCTATTAAGAATGGTGCAATTGGATACGATACTCTTCAGAACTATGTGACAGAAGTATACGAGCGGAAGATATCTGCAAAGACTCTCCTATTAAAGGATACCGGTGAGGTTGATGATCAGAATCAACCCATTTGGTTAATGCCACCAACAGTATTTTTCTGTGATTCTATTTCAGATGTAATTGCAAAGGAATATGATATCCGTGATCGCAAGGAATGGGATAAACAGAAAGAGATGCGTTCTAATACTGATGGTATGCAGAATGCTAAGACACTCAAGGGTGTTATCAATGATATTCTTCCTATGATGAAAGAAGCAAATATCATATTCATTACTATTGCTCATGAGAATGCCAATGTTGCAATGACTGCATTTGCAGGTCCCAAAAAGCAGTTCCAGTATGGTAACAAGGACATCAAGATTTCTGGTGGTAGAACTGTTGAGTACAATGCTTCTGCTCTCATGACATTCACTGGTGAGATTAAAGAAGATTCTCGTTATCATATTGACACAGATGGTTTTGAGGGTAATACAGTGCTCTTCGAACCAACAAAAGTTTCTACCAATGAATCAGGTAATGCCAAAACAGGACTTGGATTCAGAATCATTGTTGATAAACGTCGCAATGGTGCAGATAACCTTAGAACTCTTGTTAAGTTCCTTGAAGACAAAGGACGTATCAAAGGAGATCGCAGAGGATATAAGATACTATCTCCTACTGGTGAAGAGATATCTGATAAGTTCTCATGGAAGAATATCTATGAAGACCTCAAAAATAACCCAGCAGCATACAAAACTTTCATGCTTACAGCAAAAGAAGAGCTTGAGAAATTACTTGCTGATGCTCCCGATGTTGCGGGTGAAATCGACGTATTCAATCTCGATAAGATTTGTAATGATTTTGATACCAAAACAACTGAATCTGGTTGTTGTAGTTTCAGAAGAGATCTGTCAGATACACTCGATTACCTTGATTATCTTGAAAAAAGAATTGCTGCGTAAGAACAAAAGAAAAAAAATAAATGGGGTGGCATTATGCCACCCCAAATAAATTATTTTTTTTATTCCTCTATTCTGATTCCGCCCTCCTTATATAGTTTCACCAGAGCATCCCGTTTGTCAAGATAGCGGTTAGCTCGTTCTGTTGTTTCTTTTATTGAGGGGTCAACGTCGATCAGGTCGTCGACCAACTTCTTTACAGGTTCTTCTGATAAAATGCCTAACACGAACATTTTAAGAAGAGGCACGATCAACATGTTAATCGCGGGGTCACCACGTTTCTCCATTTGATCGATGGATACAATAACGACCTTTTTCTTTTCAAGCAATGTTTTTGTCGTATCTCTGAAGGCCCTTTGTATCAGGGCCAATCCAGCCATTGTGCCAGATAAACCATTAGCCAAGTCGTCTCTGTCTATATTATTCATATTCTCTTCCATGATAATACCTCCATTATATTTCGTCGATGGTTACTTCTCTTCTGTATCCATACGGGAGGATATAGAAATTATATCCGTTTCCTCCTCCATTGGATGAAGCCCTCTTTGAATAAAGTGCAAAATCTTTGACCGTGTCATATTCACTGCCTCTGGTCGGGTTGAAGCATCCGCCCCAGTCAACTCGTATGAGCACATGCTGACCATCTTCCTTGGGACGAAAACATGTAGTACCCTTCTTGGACACCCAAAAGTCTCCGCGGAGCTGGACAGCATCACCGTCCCAGTCGATATTATAATTTTTGTCGGCGTCCTCCCAACTAAGTGAGATGTTGTTTTCGTTTAAGACGAAGCATATGTTGGGTTGGTATTTTCCATACCGGTTACATAACACTTCGCCGTTTGTGAGTTCGATTACAGAGGTTGATTTTTCTGTAACCTCAGGCCACATTCTTTCTACAGCCTCAATGTTTTTAATGTTTTCCATTTTCATAGTTTACTCCTTTTCTGAATAAAGACATGAAGTGAAACGTTGAATATATTTCGTTTCTATTCTTTATTCAGAATAATAATATATGTATACAAATTCAATATAATAGATATTACATTATGGGGGCAAAAGCCCCCATAATAGTATTTATTTCTTCTTATCTTTCTTTGGTTCTTTAACATATGCTCTCGTTGCAATACCGTAATCTATTGAACGATAACATTTGTTTTCGCTATCATACATAACATTATCCTTATGCTGATCTGCTATGCGTATATTCAGCTTAACCTTATGAGTTTTCTCATATTCCATGATAGCATCATTACATCGTTTAGTATATGCCAGACATGTTGCATATGATGGTGTGCCAGAACTATGTATTCGTTCCATAACAACAATAGCATCGTTATTCCAGTGCTTTACTACTGGTGCTATCAGATCTATACGATCCATCTTTTGGAACATCTCTGATGTGCGTATTTCTGCTCTGTTAGATGTTATACCTGCACCAGACATGGCTATTTTGTAAACGAGATTTTTGTTTGGTGGGAAGAATGTAAACCTTGTCTGACCCCAACATGGAGCATAATCGGTACCCTTACCACGAATACATTCATTTGCAACAAGCCATGTATTATACGCAACATATTTCGGAGGAACACCTTCATCAATCATTGTATTTACAAACTCATCAAGGAGAGCCATACTCTTTATGCTTCCAATATAATGCGCATTTATGATAAGTGGAGTATTGAATGATGATGAAACAATGTTCATAGAAACCTGAACATCAAGAAGCTTCTTATAAAGATTATTAAAGCTTTCCATTGTGCGTTTATCTAAAGATGAAACGTCTGTTCTTATATCGGAAAAATTATCTATCTTATATATTAAAGAATTTATCTTCTTCTGGAAGTCAGTTAAATCCTTTAATGATACTTTAACTTCTTTGAGTTTGGCCTTCTTTTCAGCATGGTTGATATCATCTATTATTGATTTGCAAGCCGTGTTGAATTTTATATGGTGCTTTTTATCAGACCTAAATAATATGTCTATAGCATAATCAGTAAGAGCTGATAATTTATCAAGTGCCTTTTTATCCTGAATAAGATACAAAGCAGTCTTTGAAGAATGAGTCCACGGTTTCTTAGTTCCAGTAATATTAGGAGTATACCCTTCATCTGAATCGGTGGAACCTTCCGTCTTGTCCCATTTACCATAACCTGCTTGATGGAATGTTATTGTTTTTTCCTCATTGTTTACTGCGGCGATTATATCATTATTTGGAACTCTGACTTGTTTTGGGTAGAACACTGAACCTTTTCCTGCAGGGATATTCACAACGATATATCGTGCATCTCCCGCTGCTTCTGTAACAACATCGGTTTCTGTATCAGTTGTATCATTTACTTCGTTCACTTCATCTTTGTCCTGTTTAGTTATATACTTTGGATTCACCTTTGGTATAGGCCATTGATGTGTCTTATCAGGAACATTATACTTTGACTTTGATAATAATCTGAGAACTATGCTATCACAAGATATTATCTTTTTATTTCCTGCTGTTGATCCACCATTTCCAGTAATTCGGTCGATGAGTCTTCGTACGGAATCAGCAATCATTCTGAAAAATTGTTTTATTGCATTCCATATTTCTAATAAAACACCAACAACTTTTGATTGCTTTGGTTGCTTTCCAAGTTCTTTAGTATCTACAGCTTCCTGAATGAACATATCATCTGGGAATGGATAAAGGAAATAATCATCACAATTTTCAAGAATTGCATGTTGTTTGTCATAATAGTCTAATATTGCATCAGATACATCAACAAATGATATATTCTCTTCATTTGCAATATTATCTATTGAACGGAGTATTTCTTTATTCATCTATATCATCTCCTTGTTTAAATAAAAAAAAGAACCCCGAAAGGTTCTTTTTAATCGTCGAATGGATCAATGACTACTGTGCCACATACAATATCGAACAGTGCTGACGACGGTATATTGTAACCCTCGTTGAAGTGTTCTGGGGATTCTTTGATTGTTTTTGAGTATGACTTTTGTTTTTTTAAAACGTCCTTCAAATCAACGAGTTCTTTGCGTCCGCCACAAGCAGCAACATCTATCTGATTCTTATATGGAACCCAGTAGATTCTAAAGCCATGAAGATGTCCATGGACATTTATCTGATGATCATTCTCTACGGGTATATGTGAGAAGATTGTGTCATGCCATACAAATGATTGTACAACATGATCAAATCCGCATGATTTATAGAATGCTACACCGAACAAATCATTGTTACCCAATACAAGGACTTTCTTTCCTGGTAATGTTTTAAGCACTGATTTGAGTTCTTCTTTTTCCTGGAATTCTCCATCAACAAGATCTCCAAGATATATGAGTAAATCATCCTTTGTCATTGTTTCATTGACATTCTTAATGATCTTATCAAACTCTCTACGCTTTTTGCATTCTGGTTTTCCTTTATGCAGACGAGTCCACAGATGCCAGTCTGTAGCACAGTACACCTTATGTCCACTACGTATAGTATTATCTATAAGCTTTCCTATAGCTGATGAACCCTCGTCGGGATTCTTAAGCTCTTTCAGGAGTTTGTCTTCCTTTTCTCTCTGTGTCATAATGACACCTCCTTTTTAATGACAGTTTATTATGACGTCCCATTACAGGACGTCATCGTACGGTTTATTCCAAACTGTCTTTTTCCATGTATTCATGTATTCAGTGTATTCTCTGTCAAAGTCTGTGAGGTCATATTTTTCGACAAGAGGGATGTATGTTCCTCCATGACAGCGACCGAATTCATTTTTATAACAGATTACAATCTTATCTGATTGCTTATCTTTTACTGTTATATTGAATGAGAGAGGTACACCGAGTGTTACTGTGAGAATATATTCATCTGTCTCGTATGATGCAGTAGATGTGAAACCTTCTCCCTCTTCGAAAAATAAGTCATCTGTAAAGTATTTCTTGATAATCTCCAACGCGCCATCTGCAAAGGTGTTGAAGCGGGTGACATTCTCATGCTCACGGTTAACAAAATTCTTGATATTCATTTTGAATTCCTCCTATTAACGGTTAACGTATTTATTTATGAAATGCTTTTTATTCTCTTTGATCTTATTGGGATCATACTTCTTTACCAATATATCTGAGTCAGGATAAAAGTAAAAGTATCCATAAGCATATCTCCATTTGATATTCGATAAATCGATTTTATTGTAGAAAGTTGATACCGGTATATATGATACGAAATAACACGCATCAGAGGGTTCTTCATGGTATTCCAAATAGAAAGACCATATAACAGATTTAATATCAACTGTTTCAGATGGAAGCAAACTACAAAGATTCATAGTCCTCTTGAGGCGATTATACTTATTTACGGAATCAATTATGTGATAATACATTGATATGGTCCTTGGAAGTTTCTTACAAACCATCTGACCATAACGATTTGTTATTCCAGTCCAACCCATTAATGGTTTAATCTGGTTTACCATTGAAGCAAAAGGTGTTGCTTCTGTGTTAAAATTTATTGACATACCATACTGGGTGTCAAATAATATCCTCTTCAGAAGTCGTGCAGATAATGGATTTGATGTGATCTTTTTTAAGTCATCATCTATATTTTTCCCCATATCTTTTATATACCTTCTGAAGTTTCTATCAAATGAAGTTTCATTCTCGGATGTTACATATATGAATTCCATTATGATACCTCCTCATTATAATTCTTAGCAAACTCTTTTAATTCATTTGCAATTTTTGACATACGTTTTTGCTCTTCTTCGTATATGTCATGGATCGGACCATGATATACTCCAGACAAACGAAGAGTCTTCAGTTTGTTGAGTTGTATTTGATTCGGCTTTCCTTTGTAACCATCAAACCAAACACAAATACAATTAAGTTTATCACACAACCAAGCAGCCATGTCTAATCCATATTCCCATGGTGGATCATATGTGAGTTTATTAACAATCTCTTCACGAGTCACATTATATCGTTCCATATATATTTCAATGAGTCTTTCCATATGTGATGGAACGGCATATGTTATTTCTCCTTTGTCGTCTATTACGACTTCCAAATAGTTAACAAAGGTTTTCTTATGTGTTGCTATGTTAAATGGTGAATGAAGAACTATTTGGTCTTCATTTGCTTTTTCGAGGTTTGTCATTTCTTTCCTCCTAATTAGAATGTTTGGGGCTCATAGAGCCCCAAATGCTTCTTCGATTGTGTATATTGGAATATTGTTCTTGGCTGCTTTTGCAACTTTTGATGATACATATCCTTTATAAGGAATTACAAGAGCAATTGTTTTAGATGAATAATCATCAACCTCATATCCTTTTTCTTTCAGATAGTTGGTCAACTTCTCATCTCTTGTACCAGTTAATGTTATTCTACCTCTGGTTGGTTTTGTTATGTCTGTTAATATGTTGAATGAGATGTATTGTAAACAATCCTTGATTTCTTCCCAATACAATACAAGACCTTCACGCATTGCCGAATATGTATTGGTTGAGAAACCATGTACATAGTTTGGAACACATTCCATCATAAATGAATCTGGTGTACCATTTGCAATAGCATTCTGGTATGTATTCACAGCTTTCATATTATCAGAAGGGAACTTTGCATTGATAACCAATTGCCATGTTTTTGCAGAGATGTCTTTGATTGGCAATGCACCCAACCATTTAGCCAAATCAACATTCCTTGATGAATCCCTAATGCTTTTGATGATGTTGTTTGCCGACTTCTCTTTGAATCCATCAACAGACATAATCTTTTCGGGTGTCAGACGATATAAGTCACCGATACATGTAAGAATTCCTTCTTCAAAGAATTTGGTTATTGTATTCTTTGCAATACCCATCATCTTCATCTTCTCACAATAACGATGAATCATACCAATCTTCAATCCCGTACAATGTGGGTTGGTACAACGTACAGTCTTTAGTGTTCTGAAATTCAGCTTTGCACCACATATGGGACACTTCTGTGGAATAGGTATCGGAACACTTCCATCACCATATCCATCAATAAGATATGGGACGATGTTATATACAATACGAACTGTTTCATTATACTTGAGACCAAGTGCCATGACTCTGTCAAGTGTTGATAATCCAACATGATCAACCTTAACATTATCAAAATAAACCGGTTCAAGTATTCCAACCGGAGTAATCTTACCGGTCTTTCCATACTGATAATCGATGTTGATTATTTTCGTTTCTTTGACATTGTTGAGTATTTTTATTGCTACTTCATCGTATGTGTTATATTCTTCATCAACAACAGAAACAACAACACCATCAATTGAATATGTACAACCATTAAGTTCAACAGTTGCACCATCAGACAGTTTATCTGAAATAAATCGATCAATTGAATCAATATCATTGGCTTGTGTTTTTATTGACATATCCAATAATTCTTTTGGTATGAATTGTTGTTTGTTTATATATGCTCTTAATGGCACGAGTGTGATAAGTTTTGCAACCTCTTCATTCTGTCCTGTGAGAGTAGCAGATACAACATCTCTCGGTCTCTTATAAGGACTACCATCTTTCTTTGTAAGATGTGTTTGTTTGAAAGCTTCATGACACATGATTGCCTCAAACTTGATAGCATCATCTTTAAGATCATATGCTCCTTCAAAAAGTGATGTTACTTCTAATGATTCACCGTTGTCATAATCTCCTCGGGTATAATATCTTCCAGTAGAATCAAGAGCAACAGAACAACCATCAAACTTTGGTTGTACAATTATAGTTGCATCCAATGAAATACCCTTTGTCCTGAGCCAATCAGTATATGTTTTCTGACCCGGACGCATTGAAGTTGTTGTCCCATAAACTTTACTGAGTGTACCCACAATGTCGTTGACATCATCGGATTGCTTCTGTCGTAAGAACGGTCTATTGGATTCACCATACACATCAAGATATTCTTCCAATAGTTTATCATATTCTTCGTCTGTATATCCAGTATCTTCACCACGATTATATTTCGCAATGATTTCTTCTAACTGTTCTTTGGTTACCATAATAACCTCCTTAAAATAATAATATATCATTGGGTCCCCGAAGGGACCCGTTAATATATTTTAATAATTTTTCCAATCTCCTGATGGAGTGGGACCATCTTCAGCCCATGGAGCTTTATCATCAGGACCCCAGTTTACAGGAAATGGTTTTCCGGTACCACACGGAATAACACCATTTGCAATGTTATCCAGTATGGTTGATAAATCGGTAGTTGCAAATGTTGCTGCGGGTGTGGTATTCAATAGATTACCATTCTCATCTGCAACCTTATCGATATAAATTATTTGCGGCATTTTAGATACCACCTTTCATATTATTATTCAAAATAATAATATGTATATAGAAAAAGCAATTAATTATTTCTTTCTCTTTGTGTATTGGGTTCCTTGAGGAGCTGGTTTATTTACACGGATATCAGGACCTTCCCATGTTTCACCACTTTGTTCTTTCAGATCACGTTCACGTGTCAACTTAAGAAGGCCATTGTCAAGCTTCATGATCTCATTTAAATCATGCATCATTGCATTAATGAACTGGGTATACTTTTCAACAACCTTCTTGATGTTTGTCATTGCCTTGTTATATGCAGAACGATTCTTGTAGTATATACTATTAACATTACCCTCAAGCTTCTTAATCTCATCAAGAACAGCAATAGAGATTTCTGCATATTTCCTTGTTATTGCAACACATGCATCAAGTCTGTTGTAGATATTACCTGAATCATTAACAGCCTGATTAGTTCCTTCTCTTACAACCTTTACTTTCAGCTTATCATCTGAATAACCAAAGAATTCATTCTGAAGAGCAGCCTTGTTATCATCAGTAACAACAACCTTTGTCTTGTTGAAGATTACTTGTGACAACTTGTACATGCCTTCATCTACATTTTTAAACTTGATAGGATTAGATATTGTCTTATGTTGTGCGGCAGCAGTAAGCTTAATACCACATGATTCACCAATAGCCTTTGTGAGCCTATAAAGGAAATCTACATAACGACATGGTGTGTCAAGATCAAGTTTATTAATCCTATCATCGAATAAGTAAAGCTGTATTCCTGCTTTGAATAATTCAGCAATACCATGCTTCTGTATCCATTCACGCTTTCTTTCTCTGGTGAGTTTTGATTTTCTCATAGAGTCACGAATAATAGAACTCATCTTTGAAAGTCCGTTAACTGCAACCTTAAGTCCTTTGGTAAGAATTGAAATAGGTGATTCAATCTTTGTATACTGTTTTGGTGCAGATGATACGTTGTCGATTGCTTCCTGATAGAATGCTTCAAGTATTACACCAAGATCCTTATCTCTGTTGGTAGGATTAGACATATAATGTTCGCATACAGACATGAGTATCTCATTATGATATAACATATCATTCAACAGTGCTGCTTCCTCAGTGAGCTCTTCCATATCCGAATCATCACCATCATCTTCACCTAACATGGCTCTTTTATCCATAGCAGTATAAGCAGCAGTATCTTCATCCATTCCACCATTGATGAGTTCCTCATATTCTGCTTTTACTTCAGGATCACGAGGTTCATACTTTTCACCAGTGAGCTTTGATTTAGCATACATAAGTTGTTCAAGATGGAATCTTTCCTCATGACCGATATCAGAGAATAATGTTCTCAAATCCTCATCTCTTGTATCCTTAGAGGCATCAAAGTAATCATTGATTGCTTCTGACTCTGCAGCGATGAGTTTATTGAGAGATTCAACATCTTTTGGATCAAACTCGTTTTGAACATCTGATGTATCCATACCGAATCCTTCAAGATCATCAGGAGATTCATCTTCGGTTGTATCAACCTCTGGTGCTTCTTCATCGGATTCATCTTCATCCAAATCAGGCATTTCTGGAAGCTCCAGTGTTTCCTCGTCATCGTCAGATACGTCTTCCTCATTTGCTTCTTGAACGTACGATTCTTGTACAGCATTATTGTTAATCTGCTTCATCAATTTTCTCGTATTTCCAAAATCAGTTTTACCGTCATAGTCACAACTTGTTTCTATAACCGAAACACCAAGCTGTGCATGAGGAATCGTCTCTGTGTCGATACATATTAAATATGCCGGATTAGAATCTATTCTGGATCTGAATCTATTGACAATATCTTTATCAAGCCAATCTTTGTGGAACAGCACCAGTTTATATCCATCCACATAACCACCAAAGATGTATCCTTTATTGAAAAGCTCTGTCAATCTTTTAGATATTACATCAAAAGCTTTATCGAGTACAGGCTTTTTAATTCTGAAATTTGTCTCATAGTATTTTCTATATTCATTGATCAAATCAGATACACTCTTTGTATGATTTTCGGAAAATTGAGATTCTTTCCACATTTTGGCAATTTTTGAAGCATCTCTGTTGATCCATTTAAGAGTTGACTCATCAGCCTCTTGATAGAAACGAGAGAAAGGTAATTTACCAAAGCTGAAAGATTCTTGCTTTGGTTCATCACGTTTACCCATGATCTTAGCAACCATTTCTTCCATTTCTTTTTTCAACTTTTCTTCTTCAAGACGTTGTTCTTCTTCGAGCATTGCATCGAAAGACTTCTTTGCATACATTGACATCAAAATATGTGGTTCGATATTTTTTGCCAATATCTTCTTTCTGTTCTCAGCAAGGTCTGCTTCTGTTGGTTTTATACCGAATGAGAATAATGATGTGAATTGCCTATCTATTCCATCATTAATTTCTTTGATTACCTCAGGCTTCTTTATCCACTCTTTTGCAAGTATTGTACCGAACGCTTCCATTACATAACCTTCTTGAGTTGCTTCCGGTTCATCGAGATTTGGTTCTTCTGGAATCTCCGGTGTTTCTGATGAATCGTCAGTGATTGTTTCATCCGAAGTTTCTTCAGTAGGCTCATTATTTTCGGAGTCAAGTGTTTTTATTAATTCATCAAAGGATGAAGCTATCTGAATCATGATATTCTTACCATCTTTGAATCTATCATGATAATGTACATGATATGTTCCATCACTCATACGAAGAACTATCTCGTTACCATGTCCATCGTCACTTAATGGAAGTAAATCTTTATCGAGAACCCCATCCTCGTCTTTGTAGTATCTTATTATCTGAGGAACAGAATACATTCCATCGACACAGTATATTATTTCTCCATCTTTTGAAATTGTTGCATTTGGGTAATCATTCTTAGAAAATACACCGACACCATTAATGAAGTCTTCTGGCAACGTTTTTGGAGAAACGAGTTCTTTTAATTTATCAAGAATTTCTTGAGGATTGTTTTTATATGCCTCAACATCAGCAAGATATGCTTTATATCCTTCTGAAATTCCCTCTTTGTTTTCTGTCTGTGTTTCTGTATCAGGTGTTGTTTCTTCGACATTCTCATCGAAGTCAAAATCAAGAGATGGTTCATCAATAACACCCTCGTCTTTCTTTTCCTCGAAATCATCGAGATCCATTTCCATAAATGGTCTTTTAGCCATTATTAGTCACGCTCCTTTATTATTTCTATTATGACCACGAGATAGATGATGATCCGGATTGTGATCCATCCTCTGATGATCTATGTTCATTATCCGCAGCTTCTTCCATCTCATGAATTCGTTCTTCTATATAATACATTACATCTGCTATACTGCTTGTTTTTTTACCATGATAAGCAGCATCATGTACACGTTTATTATAGTTTTCAAGTTTATCATAAAACTTACAAAGCTCGCCATATGAATGATCTTTTATATTAGATAAAAATCTTGTAATCTCCTCGTCTGATACATATGCTGCTTCTGCAGCATCCTTATCAATTTCTGCTTTGTTTTTATTGTATACTTCCTTTGATATTTTTCCATCTTTAAGTAAAATATCATTATCGCGATTTCTTTTTAATATGTCATATTCTTTTGTATCCTTATCAAACACACCAGATTTAACGCTTTTACTAAGATAACCATAATCGAGAAGTACCATGTGATTTCTATTGGAATCAAATACATAATTAGAAGCATGAAGATCTATCATTTTAATTGGATTTGATACACCCATTTCGCGTTGTAAAATATCGAAATCTTTATTTGTATCATATGATGAATCTGATCTACTGAGTGCTTCTTTGTATGCTTTGCCTGCTAAGTTAGATTGTTCTGTACCTCTTAATTTTTTATAATTATCAATCACGCGTTCTTGCTTAACAACAGCACCATCACTATAGTTATCAAGTATTACTGCAAAATAGTCTTTAAGTCGAGGATTATTAGAAACCATTTTGCTTATCATGGTTTCATTATTACTCGATGTTGTACCAAAACCAGACATAGCTATCTTATATACAATGGATTTATCTTCCGGAAACATAACATAACGAGATTGACCTGTGACGGGATCATAATGTTTATCGTCTCCTTTTAGGACTTTGTTTGATATTAACCATGTATTGTATATAATGTATTTTGGTGGTATGCCATTTTTTATACACGCAGAAACAAACTTTCCAAGTTTTTCCGGATCTTTTATTTTATTTCTATATTTTGGAGATATAAATTTTATATCAAACTCTAATGAATTTGAAAAACTTTGAAAGCTCATTTGAAGTCTGAGTAAAAAATGTGTTATATAGTTAAATAATTCTATAGCTTTTTCTGAAAATTTTGAATTAATATCATATGCGATACTATTCGATTTTTCAGTAATATCTGTGAATATTTGTTGAATTAATGTAAGATCCGTTATTTTAAAAGAAAATGTACCATTAGAATCAAGGTATTTTTCTTTAAAAACTTTTTCTTGACCATTTTTGCCGATTGCATCATCGATATCCATTAATTTATCATGGACTGTATTAATCGTTTCTTCTGTCAAATTACCTGATTTAAGCGATGTAACTAATCTATCGAATTCATTTTTGAATTCTTTAAGATAATTAACATTGGCTATTATAAATAACATTCGTGTTGATATCCCGTTACCAAAATTTTTTGATGTGTTCTTCATATCTTTATTCTTTATTTCTGGTCGATTTAATTGTTCTGATGTAAGAAAATCAATAGTTACGGTATCTTGATTTTTTAGAGACACATAGATATTTTCACCAAAAGATTCAGATGTTCTATTGTGTGATGTTAGGTAATCTTGTCCATGTTGTGTGCCTTCTTGGATAACAGCGGATTCTGAAACAACATCATCATCACTAACAACAGTCGATGCTATATCATTTATTGCATGTTTTTTATTTTGTTTTATAAACAACCCTTTGATTTTTTCTATCATTTTACTGAAAAATCCTATAATACTTTTAAGAAGGGTTTTTAAAGTATTAATAATCTTAGATCCAACTGAACCAGCATTACTGCTTTCTGTATATATGTTTACCTCTTTTTCAATATATGAAAAGTACGATTCCATCACTAAATAACTGCTATCAGTTGTAGAAGACGATATTTCATCAATCATATCCAGTATTTCTGAACTGATCATCCTCAATCACGCTCCTTAAATTTATTTAAATTCTTCCATCCGGAAGTATCAATACCAAACTTATGAGCACGACGTAATATCTTACGAGCTACTTCTGCTTTATACTTTAACGGTACACCACGTGGGAACATATGAGCAGCTGCTCTACAGTGTGCTTCATCATGTATAGGATACTTGCGTATCTTCTTACCATTAGCATCAGTATATACAAGAGCAAAGTCTGAATCAGGTAACTTATTACGCTTCTTAGATGGGAGCTTTGCTTCTTGAATAGTTTCATCTTGTCCTAATTTGGATTTTAATTCAGTATAGAAAGCATCAAGTTCTTCCTTTGATTGTATCCTATCAAGTTCATTATCGGTGTATGTCCGTTCCTTCATCTCATCCATTGTATATGCATGATCGATTGGTATTTCCTCACCTGTTATAGCATCATATGCTTCTTGAAAATATCTTAAACGATTTGGCTTGTATTTGGATACCCAGTCTTTAGCAATCGCTTTGAACAAATGACCAACTTCATATACATCGTTAACCTGTGCTTTCTCTTCAGAAGACATAACATGTTGACTATCGAGTATATTAAATATACTTGATGATTTAACATTATTAGCCAATTGAATTATTTGATTTATGTTTTCTATTAACTCATCATGATCGAATTTAACACCCTCATGTTTCATTTTTTGTTCAGGATCAAGTTTATCAAATTCATCGATCGTATATAATATTGCATTTGAACAACGGATTGTTTGATCAATAAGGTCTTTCCATATATCAGGAGTTGTCACAGCCAACTCCCAATCGTCTGGTAGATAATCTATGATATCAACACCAAAACTATCAGATGAGTATACAAGATCTGGGACAGAAGTCCATAAATTGTGGCATTTTTCTAACCAGAATGCCACCTCATTATCAAGTTTTGTAGCAAGCCAATCGTATTCTGTATCCACATCTTCATCATCAAATATGGAATATTCACAATAACAATCATCAGGATCGTCATTGTGTGGTTCGTCGAATTCTGATGTACCTGTTGTATTATCATCAGGACCATATGATTCTTTGAAGAAATGTTTGAATTCTTCCAAAGCCATTACCGAACACCCCCTGTATCGTTAACATTATTAATGTTTTCTCTTGTATTTTTCAAAGTATCAATAACCCTATCAGCGAAACGTTCCTGTGGTTGTTGTCTCTTCTGTTCTTTCTCTTGTTGTTTTTCTTGTTTTACTTTCTCATCGTGTATCATTGTAGGTGTTTGTGCATCCATGTCACCAGTAAGTTTACGAACTGCATAACCGCGAATAGCAGTACCAGTTAATGTTTTAAATACACTCTTTACTGTAATAGATGAAACTTTACTTAATGCTGTAGCACCAACAGCAGCACCAGCAGCACCGAATGCTTGTTTAGCATCAAAGCCATTCATCGTTGCAGTAGCCCATGCAACATATCCTGGTAACAATATACCGAATATCTTCATTACAAATGTACATGGTCCACCGAATGCCATCTTACCGAGTATACGAGCTACGTCTCCACCACCTTTGATATTCTCGGGTCTATAGACATCACTATTGATGAAGTCTTGGTTTGCTATGATAGTTTCCTCACCAATACCATCACCACAGAACTTAAGAACAGAAATAGTCTTTGTGGCTTTCTCATTCATCTCATTCAATAAGTCTTTGTCATGGTGGTATCTCTTCTGGAACTCTTCATATCCTTTGCGTAATTCAGCACCAGTGCTGGTTAAAGAAGTATCAAAGTTACTTTTCAACTGTTTAGCATTCTGCTTTACATTCTTTATGTCCATCAGTTTTATGTCTTGTGTCAAAACAGATAATACAGCTGGAATTTGTTTGATAGTAGACATGATAATGTCAGCCAAATCAAGGAATCCTCTATAGATGGCTTTATCAGCACGAGTAGTCAACGTATCCATTACAGCAACCTTAGAACCAGTTACACGTTGCTTTGTCAAATTAGAAACAGATTGACCAAAGTTCTCAGCAAGTGTTGCAATAGCATTAAGTTCCATGTTTGCTTGTTCAGGTGTTTCACACTGGGTAGCTCTTGTTGTACATATTTCTTCCCACTTCTGTTGGTTCTTTTTGTCAACTGTTTCAACAATGAATTTTTTATATCCTTGAGCCTCTTCTGATAATGCTTTTAATGTATCATTGAATTCAAACTTTGTTACCTGTTCCTTAAGTTCATCAACAACCTCGGGTCTTGCAGTCATTAATACACATTTAACAATATCAGTTATTTCTTTTTTGGATAAAACTTTATGACGTATCTCAACACGATAAAAATTTTCCAAACCTTTCTTGAGTTGCTCAGGAGGTAATCCTGCTTTAGCTTGTGTAATATTCCTCTCAGCCTTACGATATCTCATCTCATCAGCAGGAGTCCATCTTTCTTGGACTATATCTTCTTCACCAATATCATCATTGTTGAATTCAGCATATACTCCATCAAATTCAATATTACATAAACCAGTTTCTTGAACAACTGATGAAATTGTTACATGCTTAAAAGCATCAAGAAACATCAAACAATTAATGACTGCATTGAATGATTCTCTCTTCTTGAAGAATTTCTTGTTTATTATATCTATTATCTTAACGATAATACTTTTGAATGCTTCACAGATTTTACTAATGACACTGACTACATAATCCTTTAAAGATTTCTTTTCATTAGTATCATCTTTAGCTTCCATAAATAATGAAAAAGACTCTTGTATTATTTCAGTATCAGGAGATAATGTAACAATAGAAAGAATCTTATTATATGATTCGCATATAGAAAAAAGTACATCAAGCTCAGCTTCATCTGTACGTAAATCTATATCATTAATCACGTTTGTATTAACCATATCTTCACTTCCTTGTATAATATGTGAGTTACAATGACGTTTTACAAAGGATGTCAAACAAAGGATTCAGCGGGGCATATGCCCCGCCTATCCTTATGGTGTAACAATTTTGGCACTATCTCATGCCATGTAGATCTCTTAATTCAGATTACATAAAACGACCAGGTCTCTTGGGCTCAAGAGGTGTATCATTCTTCTTATAACCCAGAGAGATGTCGGGTGTCTCTTCAACTTCCATTGAGAACATACCGCTCTTCAGCTTGTTGTTGCCACCAGATACGATGGCCTCAGGATTGAAGGGAGTGAACTTCTCATTGAACAGATCAGAGAAACCTGTTGAACCAGGCATTACAGATTCCTGAGTTACTTCTTCTGAACCGAAATCGAAATCGAGATCATTTACGAACTTATCAGCCATTGTAAAATACTCCTTTACATGTTATTTACCATACATATCTTTCAACATATTCTGAATATACAGTTTGTTGACCGCGATGATTAAACGGTATGTATGAGTATAATTAATATTGTCGAATACCAGGACTCGACGTTTCCAGTCTACCCAGTATCCATCATCTATTAAACATTTGTTTTCTCTCAATTTAACCGAGAGAAATAAACCCACATCCATGTGATGTTTCAAATGATAATCAATCATTTCATTCAGAGCATTTCCGAATGATGACCCAATGTATACTTCTTTTTCATCCCAGTCCATCTTAATGATGGGTCGAGCCTGAATTTTCCAACCGTAAGCCAATGGAAAGTCTTTCTCATTCCAAACGTCCGAGAATATTGGAATTGCAATTGACGTTCCCTTTGGTTGCAGTTTCATAAACGGACCCGGGTTAGGAACACAAAGATCATACATTCCTATCGTATTGAATTCACAACGTAATGTGAATGTTATAGGATAATCGGAATCAACCAAATTGCTTGATTTACTTCCGTTAGTATAATTCAGTTCACCGATATTGCATAGCAAAGCGGTCATATAGTGTGAATAGAATGCATCAGTATGTCTTCCAGATGAGAATCTATAAGACACTGGAAATACAGAATTCATATTCAGATAGTCAACGAATCTTGACACGTCACCATCCTTATCCTTCACAGGAATACCAGCATATTTTGCGGTCTCCTCCAAGAATCCATCAGGTATTGCCATCTCCAACGCAGTATCGATATCAAAGAAACCTCCATCAGTTGGAAGTTTATTTATAAGATAGCTTGCCCAACGAAGTTGTTCTGCCATGCTTTGAAATGATAATACAAAATCAAAGTATACAACAGTACGATTGATCTTACCACGCCACATTATTTTCTTCTGTTTGTCGAAAAACAATTCCGGCATCTCAGAGCGATTCTGAAAACGATTTGACGTAGTATTCCAAGTAGTTGTCGCAAAACTTCCCGCAGCAAGTCTATTGTCCAGACCAGATAAAGATACTCGTGGAGAAACAACACATAACGGATATGGTTGTGTTCGGATTTGTTTTGGTGTATGTCTTAATTGACGATGAGCTAACTGAGTAGAAGGCATTGCTGTTGCAAATGTATTATCTGGAAATAAATCCAGTACAAATTGCAATATAACAGCAGTCACATTTCCTATGGAGTGCATCATATCAGTACCACTTTGACAAGCAAGTGATAGTGAATATCCGTGTTCGTTACCTCGTGGAGATAAACTATTGTATTGGTATGATAGCCTTTTCTTATCACGGACATCATAATCAGTTATGCCCTCATTGAAATTATTGATATTATCCTTGTTAGGATGGTATTCATTGTAATTACTCACTTTGAACCCTCGATATCAATAATGATAGTATATTAGAAAACTTCTCAATGTTGTAGTAACGTATGTACTTAAATTTGAAATCCATTATTGTTGGACATCGATTAAGTATCATCAAGGGTCTCCACATATTTGTGGTCTTGTATTTATCATACGCACACTTCTTTGGATTACGATTGTATTTTGGATCGAATTCTTCGATCTGTATCATGTCCGGAATAGTATCTATTATCTTATAGAACTTTAACGGAAGATATGATACAACTACATCCCACATTGCGGGATTATCCAAAATATCATTTTCAGAAGCTTCTAATGTTACTGAAGAAGAGATGTTTTTGAAGGTGAATAAATCTGATTCAATGTATTGGATCAAAGAGGGCAAGAAAGTCTTTGCATCAGATGTCATCACGGAGCATCATCTCCTTTCTTCACTATATGCGGACATACATATTGAAGACATCATTATCGTCACATACAAGTGTTGCCTTATATGAGCCATCCGGTTTGTCATTGATAACAGAACCAGAAGCTACCCGTGCAACAACATTAAAGCGATCGCTCATGTTAATTGCACGGGATAAGAAACTTGTAGATGCAAAGACCGGGGACGTCACCTCAATCATATCCCCATCGTTTATTGTTCCCTGTGTGTGAATAACACAGGTAGATGTATGGGGGACTGTAAATGAGTCATTTCGGTATGATAACAACATCTAAATCGCCGCCGATCATTTCATATTAGTCTTCACTTTTTGACTCGATAAGAGCGTCAGCACTGTTGTTGAACTCCTTGATGAAGTCGTCACAAGCAGCACGGAGATCCTTTGCAATCTCAACAACCTTTGATACATTTGACTCAGACTTCTCATTGAGGTCCTCAGCAGCATCAGAGATCTTCTTCTTATTGCAACCGGACTTGCACGCCTTCTTTACACGTGCTTCGATCTTATTGCCTTCCTCACCGAACTTACTCTTGATGAATGCAGCCAGCTTTGATACAGCTGTATCACAAGCATGAACCTTAGCGATATCATCGGGAGTGGGATTTGTTGTAAAGTCACTCTCATTGAACTTAGCCTTCTTGAGGAACTTGTCAGCTGTCTTGATAGCAGCTACACAATGTGTCAGAGAGCAACAGGGTTTGCCTTCTGAATCCTTACCAGCATCTGTTGTAAGACCATCCGGAATTACAGCCTTAATGCTCTTGGAATCCAGGAATGACTTAGTGTCAATACACAGTGCATTTGCAAGAATGCATGCACCCTGGATGAGATTCTTTGTCTGCTTTACTGCAGCCTTACCCTTAAGATGTCTTGTTCCTGACTTAAGCTTTGTCTCTTTCTTACCCTCTGAAACAGTCTTAGCATATTCCATAGCGTATTCAAGAGAACCATCAAGCTTCATTTCACAACCAAGGCTCTTAGCAAGAGCATTCATTGCAGCATAAGGTGTTGTGGGCTTTGTAGCTCTCTCATCAAGTTTATACATCTCTGTGTAGAACTGACGTGTGAGACCGATGAGCTCATGCTCAACTGCCTCATATACGAGATCCATAGCACCTTCTCTATCGGAAGGAAGACCAGCATCTGCTGCTTCCTGAACGATCTGTGAACGTTCGCTGTCGTCGAGAGAAGCGATCAACTTAGCTGCATCATATATGGCTGCTGAAACTTTAACCTGTCCCATTGCCTCCTGTATATATGCGTCATGAACAGAAGCATCACCAGTAGCAAGGTCTAACATAATATCTGATACCTTCATGTGTGTAATAACTTCCTTTCGAGTTATAAATTTTCACATTCAATGCCACAATAAGAGCCCCCTAATATTGTAGCTATGATGTAAATTACAAAGTTGTGGTGTTGTTATTGTAATATACCTGATTTCGAGTCTTTGTATTGTTTAATCAACTGCATAGCTTCATCCTTGTATGCATTGATTAACTCTATTTTCAGTTTACGTTTCTGAAGACCGACATGTTCCAATGTCTTGAATTTAGGATCATTTGCTCTTTCTGCAAGTAATAATGCAACCATAGCAATAGCTATATTATCCTGTGATGTGGAAGTAAGTCTTAATGTATTCTTTACATCAAGACCATTCCTTTCAGCAAGATCCTGAAGTTCCTGATCCTTATGGAGTTTCTCCATAATTTTAGTTACTTTGGAAAAAATAGCTTCATCATTCATGTAATTCATTTCTTCCATAATAATTCCTCCTTTCTTCAGAGTTTACTAATACGTCCCAAGAAGAAAAAAGAAACCCACATGAAGTGGGTTTCCTCTCCTCAGATGATAGGCATAGGAATTCCATATCTCTTGGAGAGACGACGGATTCGCTCCTCCAGACGATTGATATCGTCATAGTAAGGAACGTAATCCTCGCCTTCAAAGAATGCGGTCGAATACTCCTGGTTCAACCACTCCTTGAGGGTCTCGCATAAGGTATAGAACTTCCGCACCTTGCGGTGATTGCGTGTACGATAATTAGTAGCCATAATTAACTCCTACCCTTATCCCCGTTGGGTGCGAGGAAATTCTTATTTGTGGGAAAGCATGATTTCCCTTACGACATCAGAATGAACCAATGTCGTGCATCTTTTGAACTCTATTACTCGTGCAGAGTCTGAATTCATCTCCCACTGACCGGCGTCGAACACTGGTGTTCTTTTCCCGTTTTCAAATTCATGACGACGTGTCAGATATTCTACGAATATGACTGCGTCACCCTTGGGGATTCCTTCAGTGTTGATTCTAATCGATACAGAATCTTCTTTACCGACGATTATCATGTCGAAATTTTTATCAGCGTGATTGAAATCATATTCGATATCATCGGTATTCTCCATCTTGATAGATGAGAGGAAATAATCTGTCAGATCTTTGAAGAGACTTCTAACATTATCGTTACAGAGCTCATTCATCTTTGTATAAAAATCGTTAGGCTTCATACTAATACCTCCTTAAGGTATGGAAGAGATTTGAATAGGACCTTCCTATTCTTTTTCTCATAGTAATAATATATATATGAAGATTCTAAATAATCCCTCGGTAGCATAGAAAATCTTCACATTATAAAGGATAATAATCAGGAAGGTATTCTTCATTATCATCAGAATAATCTATAATACGTCCAGGATTGTTTATCAATTGATCATATCTTTCAGATTTCAATATTAATAGTATACGCTTTAAATCTTCAAGTCTCTTTTTATCTTCATCATTTGTTATATAGATTTTCTTCTCATATAAATTGATGAATTCTTCAAGTTGTTTTGTCAAGAACTTGATACTTCCTAAAGAAACCTTTGGTATTTCATTACCAAACATTGTGTATATATACATTTATTATACTCTCCTCTCTTAAACGTAACAATTTCTAAAACACTTTTACGTGATTTACATATTAAAAATATATTTATGGAGGAATGTTTTTATGTTTAATATCGAAGATAAGGAAACAATCATGAAGTTGATTAATTGTCGTTCTAATGAAGATATCATTATTCCTATCTATGTAAGTATAGGAAACAAAAAATATCTCTTAGTGGATATGGATGAAATAGATAATTGTTCTCCTTCTATATTTAAAGTAGGATTTGGTTCTTCTGATTCTGTATTTATAAGAAATAAGTTTCCTAAGAATAAACTCATAAACTTTTCTAATTCAAAAGTATTTACTCAGTATGATGAAGATAAACAATGTGCTATAGAGTATTATGTTTTTGAATCATCAGATTTAGAATATGATAGAACTGATCTTACTAATGAAATCAATAAATGGTATCATACATTACTTGATCATGTAATGGAACATGTAGACATTATTAAGAAAGAAAGAATAAAACAAATAATGGAAGAATTATCTTAATTTCTATTTTTTATTTTTCTAAATCTATATATAATAATATAGATGGGTAACTGTTAGGTGTATTAAGATATATTATATGTAGAAAAGAGGTGTATAGATGAAAAAAGATGTTTATGAATTTAAAGAAACATTTAAAGAGAGATTATTGTCTTATGGAGTATTAAAACGTACGAACGGTTGTTGGTATAGGCTGAAGGAATGTCCTAAGTGTGGAGATAAGAAATGGCATTGTTATATTAAGATTGATTCTAATGATGATGGACCTATGGGTTATAATTGTTTCAAGTGTAATTCTCATGGTACTGTAACAAAAGAATTCATTGAATCAATTGGATACATTGATCTCGATGATATTGTGATTCCAAAGTTTATTGGTGGTAGGAAACTTAATATCGGTGAAACTATATCAACAAAGATACCTGACATGACAGTATCAGATGTTGATAATATTGAAATGGTTTGTAAATATATTCAATCTCGTGTTGGACGATATCCATCATTGGAAGAGCTCCAAGCATTTCATTTTATTGGTAATCCTCGGAAATATGTTACTGACTATTTGGGTATTGATAATATTGAGACTGTTAAGAATCGTTACTGGTTTCAAATGACCAATGGTAATATTATCGGTAGATATAAGAATGATGATACTGATATGAGATGGATTAAATATAAAACAACCAAATGTAGAAATATTGGATTATATCGTATATCTGTTCCTGTTGACTTATATCAACCGGTTAATATAATAATATCTGAAGGAGTAATGGATTCGATTGGATTGTATTATAATTATACGGGTTGTGAAAATAATCTGTATGTGTCTGTAATGGGTAAACAATATACCAAAGGAATACAGTATGCAATTGACCGTGGTATATTTGGTGATTCTGTTTCTATTCGTATAATGAAAGATTCGGATGTACCAATAAATCAAATGTATGTTGATTGGAGAATGAAAGCATTATTTAAAAGAATCGATATATATGAGAATCATGTGGCAAAAGATTATGGTGTTATTCCGGAATTGTTTGATGTTCATAAGGTTATTGATAAACGGAGGTGATTGTATGGATGAGTTCATAATGGAAGAATTAATGAGGAAGGATCAAGAAGAATTCATTGAGGATGAAACAATTGATGATCTTACAATTGATGATCTTAAAAGGAAAATTGTTGGAATGATCAATGAAGATATTGAACGATACGTTGGACGTAAAAAGACAATATCAGAAGACAAATAATGGTAATAATTATATGGAGGAAATTGATTGTGCTGGGAATATTCAATAAGAAATACGTTAAGGATGCAATAAAGAAAACCGAGGCGTTAATGCCGTCATATGTTGATAAAGTAATTGTTAATCTTCATGGTAAAGTCAGTAACTATGAAGATTATTTTAAATGGTTAAATGAAAGACATCCTGAATGGTCTTATGAAATAAAAGAAGCAAAAGGAATGGTCTATGTATCAATAAAGAAAAAGATAAAGAATATGGAGGTAATGAGTAATGGGTGTTAATATGAAAGAAGCAACCGGAGAAGGCGCTGCTTTCGAAGCCGCATTAGGATTTGATTCAAAAGACAAAGAAAACAAATCCACATTGGTAAAAACAAATGAATGGCAAAAGTATATTGATGGTGCTATTTGTCCAACAAATAATGTTGCTGGTAAACGTCCTTCCAAAGATGAATACTATTTAAACATTGCCAAAGAAGTTGCTTCACGTGGTACATGTTTACGTCGTAAATTTGGTGCTATTCTTGTTAATGATGATACAATCATATCTACTGGATATGTTGGTGCACCTCGCAATCGCAAAAATTGTTGTGATCGTGGTACATGTTTCCGTATGGAGAATAATATTCCTTCTGGACAAAGATACGAATTATGTCGTTCTGTACATGCTGAAATGAATTCCATAATTAATGCAGATCCAGTCAAACGTAAAGGATCAACAATGTATCTTGTTGGTGTTGAAAACAACGGTTCATATACCGAAGCAGATTGTTGTTCAATGTGTAAAAGAGTAATAATTAATGCTGGTGTATCATTCGTTGTATTCCGCACTGCGAATGGTGGTATTCGTAAAATAAATGTATTGGACTGGGTTATCAATGATGATTCATTGGAAATACATGAAGGATATTAAATAATTTATCAATTTATGAAAGGACTTATTAAAATGAAAACAGTATTAAAAACCATCGGAATTATCATGATTTCATCAAGTGTATTATTGACAGCGAAGTTTGTACTCGGATATATCTTATTCTGCATAAAAGAGGATAAAAAGAATTCCGATGTTGATTATGTTAAATCCGATATGGATTCTATAGATATAGAAATAAAGTAAATAAACAGGGGTAATAGCTCCCCCCTGTTATAATAAAATTTATTTAAACGAAAGGATGTATCTAAAATGAATGATGAAAACATCAAAAGAGATTGGGCCGCACATGTTGACAACATGCCTATACCTTTTCATGGTCTGATGTCGGGTCGTACAGTTGTATTATCTAATCAGGTAAAACTCGCAACGATCCTTATCGATCAGCTGAAGAGTGTTGGTGTATTTGGTAAGCTGTCGTATAATGACAATGGCCCATTCGTTATCGCAATCGCAAGAACAGCCTTCCCGAATTCAACCATTGAAAAGATCATAATGAACTTTAACCGTTTCAATATGTCATTCATTTTGAAAGATGAGAAGGAAGAAATGGATTTCGGTATCTTCCGTTATAAGACAAAGCTCTTCGAAGATATTGAAGCAACATTAACAAAAGGACTTCATTTCAATAATGATGCTGATCAGGAACTGGTCGAGGTTCTGTGTGTTGCATTTGAGAATACAAGAATCATATACAACGAGACGATGACGGAATACAGAGAGCTTAATAAGAATGAAGACATCGATCTGAATACGATCGCTTTCGTTGATCTTTGTACAAAGTATTGCACAAACCTTATACTCACTGGAAAACTCATTCGTCTTGGATATGGCACTCTTACTGCAATTGAGTTCTACAAGACTATCGATCTCGAAAAGTTAAAGGACATGCCTGGTATCGGTGCTAAGAGTATCACCATAATAAAGAATATCTATAAATTCTATGGATTTTCCAAGTGGAATGAAAAACAATCATAAGATGTTGGGGGCCATTATGGCCCCCAAATATTTTTTTTATATTTCTTCCCATCTATTCATTGATGAATTAAACATTCTAAGATGTACACCATCTTCGGCTTCGTCAACAATCAGATTCTTCATTGAAATATCATTGCCATCTTTGTCATATACAGCACCAACATTCGGAATATTTCTTCCTTTGATGACCTGCATTCTCTTTGGTATGAACTGGGTATGTGTTGTATCATCTCGTAAAGTATAACTATTAACACGAGGGAATACAAGCTTCCAGTTACCATGCAAGAATTTATTTGAATAATCAACATTTGCATTGAGTATGTGTGTCATCTCAGGTTGTTGATATATTGGTGATGTTGTTTCATCATCAACTTCAACGGGATTGTTTGACATGACGTTGAATAATATTCTACCATCTTCAACAATCGGTATTACTTGTGAACCGGTGTTTGTACGAACATCGATCTTATCGTATGTCATTGGTTCACGTGTTACATGTAAATCCATTGTTTCTGGATCAACATAATAATTTTCTTTTTCTGTTGAATTTGGATCATATACCCACATCATTACACCAATACCCGGAACATCCCAAACAATTGTTGTATTTCCATTTGTATTGACATAGTTGTCACATCTTAATTCTGTTGATGGTAATTTTGTGATTGTGTCTGTTGAGAATATATTATTGAATCCATTATGAACAATACCAACTTCAAAGAAATTGTTTCTTGGATTCGATGGTTCTTTCCATCTCCATAATACATATGAATCAAATCTCAACAGATTCAATTCCTTTAACGTATCACGTATACTTGCTTCGGTATGTTCTGATGATTGTAACGGAGTACCATTAACAGAATCAATGATTCCATCACAATAATATTTACATATATCAACGACGTTATCAAGATCAACTGTTTCTGATGGCATTGCTGGTACGACAGGAGTTTTTGTTTTATCAATAACATTGATAAATGAAGCTGTCTGAAGTACATCAATAACCTGTGGATCGATATTCATATCCTTCATCGAAATGGGTAAACCATCAATCGATGGAATCATTGAATTGATATATGACTCACTTGATGCAACACCACCATTTTCTTTTCGGATAGATGTTACTTCAAATTCAGAAACTCTCATTATATTTCTCCATGTTCCAAGTTTGGGAACATTGGTTGATGATTGACTTATGTTATATTGATACTGATATAATCCATCACGTTCTCTTACAAAAGCAAACAAATCAGGATATATCTCACCCTGTTTAGGAAGTATTGATTGGAAGTAATCATAATCAATCACAAAAGATATCTTCAATCCTGTACCTGATCCAGATGTCGGTGTTGTTCCATAAACATCAGTTGTATTGCCACCATCAATGAGATTGAAGTTTGCAATATTAATTGTTCCTTCATCAGGTTCTTGTGGAGGTAATATGTCAACACCAACAACACCACCGTTTTCATCAACTTCACTAACCTGGTATGTGAATGCATATCCACCAACAATACATTCTCCAACATCGGATACAACATAACCCGAACCTGCTTCATGAATGTATCTGATTGAAACATGTGATACATCAACTTTCGGATTTAAGTTTTCCCATTCACGAAAATCATTATGGTCAACCAAGTCAACTGCAAGCAATGTATCCTTTCCTGGAAATGCAAACTTCTCGGGAAATCCTAATTCGGACCAAACTGGATTACCATTCTTGGTTAATGCCGTAGGACGAACCCATCTTGCACTTTCAACGTTATACAGTTTACTCTTATCATCCTCTGTATATGATGCTTCAGTACGGACATACCTATTATCAATTATAGGTGTTGATGAAATTCCCATAGCACCACTCAGCTGTGCTATTGATGTTGGTATATCACAAATTCTTGCTGCTGTTCTTGCTGGTTTAGGATGTTGCTCTTTTGAGTTATTGTGATATTCTGTATCATCATTGGATAATACATATACACGACCAATGCTCTCCGTTTCATCAATAGGATTTGCTTTACCCGGGTCTATGATTAAACCCGCACCTTGTAATGTTTCGGGATCAGATGGATCATACGTTGGTGGTTGATGGAATGAATACATTATGAGGTGTTCTGGAACAAGACCGGGTTCAAGATCATTCATCCATGTAGGAAGTCCAGACCACTTATTCAGATTATATGGATATCTATCGTATATATCTGATGATAAATTAGAAGCACTCATTCTGATACCTGCAGTACCTACATCAGTTGTTGTTTGTACGAATGGAACAGATTCATCAAAATGCACATCAAATATTGATACAAGTGGTGTTGTTGAATAATCGCCATTCAAACAATTCTGATCAAAGTATTCCATTTCAATCTCATATACATCAAGAGATGAATTATAAATCCATGGAATGTTTTTGGACATAGTCAACTTATCATTTGTATTGTATACGAAATCTACTGTGTAATTAGTATGAGTTGTTTCGTTTACCAATACAATGATTGATGACAATGGTTTATCAAAATCGGTATCTGAATTATTAAATGAATATCCCGAACCACATGCACATCTGACTTTGTAGTTTGATGTTGCAGTACCATCAGGTGTTGCATCATATGTACCAGAAAGACCAACATATACTTTGGCATTATATGCAGTAGCATCTCCTTCGTTTGATACAAAGAAGATTTGTTCATTTCGAGCATTTATATTACCGGAACCGAATGTGAGATTAGAACCAACATTTGATTGATCACATGTAAACCAGAATAATGGATAACCTATGTAACCATCATCATCAACTGCTCCAAGCTCATAATCACCATAACCAAGATCGGTTATGGTGAATGGCTGTAATGTTTCTGTTAATGGATAATACCATACAGGATTTGTTACAGATGAAGAGAATGTCAATGATTTTGTTATTGTGTATCTGCCGGTACTCGCATCCAGAATCATCAATGTTGGAGGTGTTGATGTCTTTATCCATTTATCTGCATATACATCAGAAGAAGATGTTGATGCACCAAATGGCAATATGCATTCTTCTGCATTTGTGAATTTTATTTTATAATGATTATACGTAACGGGATTATCGTTATATGGAAAATTAGTTGATGTAATTCTTGCAAACATAAATCCATTTACTGCAGCAGAATGAGGAAATGCAGAATTTGTTACATTGAGAATCTTATCCGCATTTGATAATCCAAAAGTTATGTCCGTTGTATAATCGTATTTATATGGTAACTTCCGAGATTCAATGATAACATCAGAACCAATATTATCCAATTGACCCTGGAAAATATCACCGGTTGTCTTATCTTGTATTTGCTTCTTGTTGTCGGTTTTCATTAACCAATGACGACGTTCTTGTTCAAGGATAATCGAAAGGTTATTATAACCGAGAAGACGCATTAATTTATTCGGAATCATTATTCATCCTCCTCTATGTTTGAATTATTACCTCTACTGATTGGAACCCATGATATTTGATCTTCCTGAATTCTTGATGTGTAAATATCTCCATTGATTATTAATATTGATTCATAAGATATATCATTATCCAATTCATCATATAATCTAAAACCATCAAGATTTATATTGGTTTCTTCAACATCTAAACGGAAAATGTATGATGGTGAAGCAGTATATTTTGCAGAAAGATTATCAAATTTCACTACTGGATCAAATATTTCGTCAGTAATGGTTTTGAATGCACCTGTTGGTTGTTTTCCTACGGGAGCACCTGATTTGTCGGCAATAACATCATCCTTATATCTGAATAATTTTACCGGTGGTCTACGATATATACTTTCAGGACCCTCAGTATATACATATGAACCAGGACCGGCTGTTCTATTCCAGTATAAAGTATTTCCAATCAGATAATCAATCAACATGTCTTTTGAGTATGGATATGTGGATTCATATTTCAAAGGAAGTGAATCAGGATATTGTTCTCTTACTCTGTTCAATAGAATTTCACGAGTCAAAGACTTGTATTCATCGCGTGCTGAAGTGATATCATCTTTAACAAATTCGTCATATATGTATACATTTCGATTTAGGATATTATTTGTGACAATAGGAGTTGCTCCTTCTTCTTCATCGTTATCCATCATCAGCATGTCCAACAACAACAAATTCTTTGATGACTTAATTGATACCATATCCTTTGATAATGTATTAAATGTGTTTATCTTATCATAATATGGATCAAACAATACAAGCTTTGGTTGTGATCCATCCACATTTATGAACTTGAATTTGTTTGTCTTATTATCATAGAAAGGAACATTCAAATCTTGGTAATTCTGTATAGCCATTGTTTCTTGTTGACCGTTTACATGACCAAGTTCGTATGTTAATAATCTACGATAATTTGCACCTGGTGCTTCTTGACCAAATACAAAGACAGTGTTCTGGAGACTCTTGTTATCGATGTTTATATAACCGGACAGATCATCTGTTGAATCAATAGGAAATGCATTTGGTAATAAACTTATACTACGTCTGAACCACATATTTTCTGTTGATGTAATCTTCGTTGATATTGGTTTTATCAAGTTATTAACAAACACATCAATGAATTTATAATCAGAATCCTCTTTACCAACATCATTCACATTTGGAAATACCGGGGTTCCAGCAAATTGTTCTGTCTTTATGAATTCTCCTGTGTAATAGTCGTGTTCATAAACCCATACACTATCGTATGAATCTTTACACAACGCAAAAACACCTTCAACATTAGGATTTGTTGATGCAACCTTCATCTCTGTTAAATCCCAAATGGTTTCGTCTATGAGAATACCCATTTCCAATCCTGAACCAGAACCAACCGTTGTCGTTGTTTCTATCACAGTATTCATGTTATCAAAATTTGATCTTTTAATGAGATGGGTTGACAACACAGGAAAATCAGTTTCAACAATTTCGGCTTGGTCATTATAGTGTAAATACTTTACTGATGTAACGGCACCATCATTGACTGCTTTGATTCTACCACGAATACTAACACCACCGATGTACATAATGAATTCATCATCCACATCATAATTAGAACCACCCGAAATGATAGAATATGTTACAACATCATCATCTGTTATATCAATATCATCATTAAGATGAATATAACGAGGATAATACTGATTGATCATATCCTGTCCATCGTTACCAGTTATATCTCCTGATGTAGGCCATATGATGTATTTATTACTCGATATTGAATAAGGCAATAATTTGTCTTTTCTCTTTTTATTATACAGAATATCCTTGTCTTCTGTTGTAAAGCTACTCTCAGTTCTGATATACTTTGGATCAATAACAACTGTTGGTGCTTTTCCTTTGATAGATGTAAGTTGAGTAAAATCTGTTGGTATATCACATATACGAGCAAATGTTAATGGAGCTTTAGGATTTCTTGAAAGAGTATTGTTTTCATATGATGATTTATCGTTTGATACGATAAACACTCTACCCATTTCAAGTTCAGGTTCAAAGTTTCTCATACCAAGAGAAAAACGTCTGTTACCATGATAAATGAATTTATCATTATATTGGTATGCGGACATTTTTGAGTTTCCAAATGTATATGGATCAGAGAATGTTATTTCTGATAAATTGTTTGAATCTGATATATTTGGATCATCCGGATTATACTTGTACTTACGGTTATATTGATCTGCAGTGTCGAAGTATATTACAACCGGCATATTTTTTTCAACCTTCTGTATTTCCGTTTGAGGAATTGCAGAATCAAGAATAATACCAGCGGTTTGTTTCTTGGTTGAAACATAGTTTGGTTCATTTAATTTATCACGAATCGCGTATGCCTCAATATGTGATCGATGGATTGTGTCATCCATCATATATTTGAAATATGGAGGAAGTCCATCAAAATCACCAAGAGAATGAATAACACCATTCTTTTTAGAAACACCATTATTGGAATAATCAGAAGTAACATCAACATGTATTCCAGAAACGGCATTACCGCATAACTCTTCTCCTGTGTATGAGAACCTGTCATCAAATAATACACGTAATACCGGAATTCTCTCCATATCAGCTTTTGTATTGTTGATGAATTCATTTAATCCAATATAAGCATAACACCTATTCTTGTATGTTGTTCCATCATAATCATAATCACCAGGTCTTGGTATTCTAAATGACCAATTTATTCCTTTGGCTATAGTCATCTTTGTATATGTATGATCAAATGAAATAACTGTCTCTGAAATAGGTTGATCACCTATATGCCATCCTGATGTAAACTCCAACAATTCGATTGTATTAATTGATGTTTTATAATTTGATTCAGTCGATTGGTTTTCAACAAATGAATCATTCTCAGATGCATTTATTTTAATAACATAACTTGAAAATGCAAATGATGGATCATATGTCATATTAAGTATAGGATATAAAAAAGATCTGTTACGACCATCAGTTCCTATTGTGAGGAATTTGGAATTTTCAAAAGTATTTGGTGTTATATTAACATCCGGAGTTGTCTTTAATAAGTTTACACACATCCAAAGACATGCTCTACCATACATGGAATCATCGATATCAAATGTGGTAAAATTATTAAATGCATCTGGATTGTTTTCTGGATCATACATATCAGACGTATCCAATCCCAGATGGAAATAATAATGGGTTTCTGCACCAGTAGTATCTGTTAATTTCAATGATACTTGTTCAACAGATCTATCCGGTTTGGTAATGTAAAGAGTTGGTGGTGTTGTTGTATGAATATAAGCATCCGAGAAAACATGGTTATCAGACGAAGATTGGGAACGAGGTATATTTATCTTTTCGACATTTTCAAATTTTATATAGTATGATCTATTATTGAGAAGAACATCTTTTCTCAATACTGCACATAACATGTTATCTTGATCATAGGTATTTGTAAAACCCGAATAATTTATATCGAAATAGAAAGACATAGTATTCTCTATGAATATATTTTCCAATGCAGGTTTATCCAAGAGAATCTTGCGTGCTTCCAATAACATTTCAGAACCCCAGTTTTCTGTTGTTCCTTCATATTGAGATCCATTGATATCTACATAACCACAATATCTTTTCGTATGAAGATCATAGAGGTTCTTCAATAACCGTGATGTTTCTCTCAATGAATCAGGACCCATGAAAGGTGAAAACTCCATCGGTGTTTTATTAGCCACTTAACTCATCTCTCTTTCATATATAATTTTAAAATTGACATACACATTATTTTTGCGGACAACTCAGGAACTGTCCTATACTTGATTAAAGAAACGGAGGAATTCAAAAATGATCGATTACTTCATCAAGCATGCATACAATCCTTTGAGTAACATCCAGGTTGATCTTGGTGTTGACAAACCTTTGTGGTGGTATGTAAAGCGAGCTATCCAAGATATTGAGATCATTAATGTTTTGGAGTTGAATCCAATCGACAATATCTCAACAACTCCATTCATTCACGTTGGTAATTGGAAATGGAATCCATATCCTTCTGCCGCAGAAATACAGCATCGCCGTCGTGAAACAGGAGATAAACTGTCAACAAAAGTTATCGGTAACTCAAGACTTGGTATTCTTGAATTTGATATCTATTGTGGTGCTCGTGATAAGAATAAGAATCTTGAAACAGATGTTATACACAATCGTCTCTACATCCCCATAGAAGATGACCATGGTAGATATCTGATAGAGAACGTTCTTTATTCAGAATACCAGCTTGTAGATAAACTGTTGTATCCTTCAGGTAAAGATTCCATCACACTTAAATCACTTCTTCCTATTGTAATTAAATATGAAGAAGCCAATGAGACATCTATGGATGGTCATATTTATTATTCAAAAATAGGTATGGTCAAAATATTCACTACAATGGAACCGATACTGTCATGCTTCATGCATATTCCAGCTCCATTATGTTACCTCGGAGTTTTCCCTATACTCCAATTTTGTGATCATATTTCTGATGATAAAGAAGATTATGATTACTTCCAACCTATCCCTGATAGAGATATCTACATCAAGGGTTACAAAAAGGGACTTGAGAAATTTGATTATGTCCGTTCCATACTCGTAATGGCGATACATCTTATCAGAAAACACCAACCACCTTCAATCGAAGAATTGCGTGATCCTAAATGGTGGGTTTATCAGTTATCATATTATGATAATATTATCGAACATCGTGGAGCGTGTCATGAAATGCATGTTGCTCGTATGCTTGATACTATTTCTGCACAGGTACTTCCTATACCCGAGATAGATAAACGAACCATGGTATCATTATTAAGATACATTCTCCAAACGGAGTTTACTGACATTAATATTTATTCTTATGAGAATAAACGTCTTAGACTCAATGAGGTTATTTCAACAATAGTAACTGCTGAAGTATCAGATAAGTTGAAGAAGATGTTTAAGTTTGGTATCTTAATTAAGATGAAAGAGATGCAACCAATTCTCAAATTCCATACGGATCTAATATTGAAGAACATGTATAAACTTGGAACTGTACATGTTACTGATTTTGCAAATGATCTGGATTATTATCAACTCTTACGTTTCACTAAGAAAGGTCAACATACGGCGGCCTAACTTTTCATATATGCGGGGAAGCCCTAAGCCGGATAATTAGGGGACGACTCATAGTTTACGAACAGAATGAGCGTTGGGTAAAGCTTCAACTACTAAATGTCGAATGGTAATGCTGTAGACTTCCGAAAGGTATAGTAATAATGTTGAAGATACATCCTCGATTCGCAGGCAAGTGTTTGTAGAGTATATAAACACAGCCTCAACGACTATCCCAGAAATGGGAGTACACCCACAAGCTAATGGTGGGCTTGGAAACGAAAAGTACATGAATGTTGGGAGATATGCATGTCACGATATAGTCTGCACATCCAACGAAAAGTTGGAGAAGTTCATAAGAGAACTGCGCGATGTTGCGAATCGCGTGAACACAAGGCCAAACTCATTAGGAAGAGTTGATACACATAAGATCAATTTTGTACAAAGACAACTTCACCCATCTATGATGGGAATAGTTGATTTGTTGGAATCATCCAAGGATGTGGGACAGAGTGGTGTTATTTCACCTTGGGCTGATATATCAATGCTTTCAGATACAAATGTAAACAAGTATCCAAATATAAAATATGATTTATTCCAATTCATATGTGATGAGTTTCCTGATCCTGCATTGACATTTGATTGTGATAATATCGTTGATTATAATAGGATGCTGGATAAGTTAGTTGCAGCGGCATACGTCAACTTTGAATACAAGATACCCGAGAGGGGAGTTGGCGATGACAACAATTGATACATTCATCTACAGAGCATCAAAAGATTCAATCAATCCAAATTTAACAGTTACATTCAATTATAAATTTGAACCAACGGGACCATACCAAACAATCAAAGAGAATAACAGAAAGACGGGATACATTATAAACCCATCATATGCTATATCCATTTCAGAAGGAAGAGGCAAACAGTATATATTTATACCAGGTAACAAATATTATGCGTTTACCTCTTTATTGGATAAAGCCATTAAGCTTATATCAGAAAATTTATTTACAATATTTCCTAATGTAAATAAATTAGAATTTGAAATTGATTCAAGAGCACTCGAACGGTTTCAAACAGAGAAAGCTATGTCCACTACTGGATTGACTGCTGTTCCAGCGGTATGGCCTAATGAGGTGAATGAATGTTTTCCTGGTGTTAAAGTATCATCGATACATGGTGCTGTTATAATACCTCTTGAAGATGCTATACCGATTGTCGAAACATTAAAACATTTCGACCCATTATTATGTAGCATTAACATGTTAAGATTCTTTGGTAAGATAGAATAATAAATTGGGGGCATTATGCCCCCAATTTATATTTTTATTGACGATCCCATCCATAGATTTTATTTGTAATTGAATGCCAGTCTGTCATTAATGCATTCGAAATATTGTTGAATGTGTTTTGTACTGCTGATGCTGCTAATGCTAAACGTGCAACCGTACGCATTGAACCATTTACACGATATTTATCAACACCACTCATCTGAGCAATGTAATCAAACATCGTATGGTTATTTAGAAATACAGATACTTTGTTCATTGGTGATGTCATCAATACATGCTGTAAGTCTTTGATGTTTATTGTAACATCGACTTGTAATGGATAACCATTTATAGATACATCTTTTCCATTGGGGTTCTTATTAATATTCAAAGATTCTATCATACCAAGACGAGTACCCCACATACCAGGTATATTACACTGGATTACTGGTGGATATGTATATGCTGAAGCATTGTTAGAAGATAACTGTGGTAATGCCATACCGAGTATGAAGAATAATGGTACGAGTATATTTGTAAGGTAAGAATATGGATCTCCTGCATCAGATGTAAGATGTACAGTTACAGACATTGATGATGTTGCTGAATGTGACTGGAATACTTCGGGATATATGGTATGATCACCCGTGAAGGAACGAGCCATTGATGATGCAATTGATGCAGTAAATCTACCATTGTCACCATTACCTAACTCTTTCAGAATCTTATCCGCTGCTTCTTTTGAATCTTTGGCAATACTGATCATCTTGTCTGTTGTTGCACCTGCTGTTGAGTTTGTTATAAAAGCAATCTCAGCACCAACAGATGCACCAGAGTTTATTACCGATGAATATATCTGTGATTGACCAATGGTATTATTAACAGATTCAGATACACCTGATGGATCGATCATGAATGAAACATATTGTGATGTATCACCATTATCAGAATTCTTTGCAGTAACAGAACCCAATCCTTCAGTTGGTGTAATGAATCTATAATTGGCCCACACATCATTTTGTTCTTTTACATTTACATCCATTCCTATGGGGTAATAATAATCACCAATACGAACACATGCTCTTTGTAGACCAAGCATTATTACTGCGGTATTGATCATCATTTTTACATTATTTATATATGAAGCCCAATCATCCTCAAATGTGTAGAATGGTTGTTGAACTGATAATGATGTTTTGATTGCTCCTATGAGAGCACCGCCACCAGCAGCAAGAGAATCAATGGAGTCCAGCATTCCTGCTGCGGAACCGAAGTCTGCTGCTGTTGAATCCTCCTGATTATATTCACCTTGGAATGCATCGGCAAATTCTGATAAATGTTGACCAACACTCTTTGTTTCTGTTGATGGTTTTGGTTCTTCACCATAAGCTTTTTGATAAGCTTCTTGTGTTGCTTGACTACTGAGACTCTCTGCAATTGATTTACCATTACCAGCAGGAGTACCATTGGTATCGTAAATATTGTATTTGGAAAGAGCTTTACCATAGTACATTGCTTCACGTATAACGTTCAATGCAGAACCAGTACCACCTATGAAACGAGCACGACCAACAACAAAGTTTGCAATATTTGCATCTTGGAGAATTCGAGTAAGATAAAAATCACCAACAGCACCTGGATGAGTACCATCAGAACTCAATATACGCATATCACACTGATTGGTCAATTGAGGTGGTGCACCAAATAACCGAGGTGAATAATATCTTAATAATGGAGCTGCTTGTACGGGTTGGTCACTTTCGACTTGTACACCAGCACCAGGAAGAATATATTCTGCCATAAAAATCATTCCTTTCTATAATTGAAAAGTGAATAACAATTATTCTAAATTATTAAATGGAGGTCTTGATATGAAAGTCACAAAAATAGAATCTCGTAAAGATGACTATATAGACTTATCTCTCACCAAGGGATACATCAATGAATATCTCTTTGAGGATCATTATATCAATATACATATATCGGACGTTGAACCTATAGATTATTTATACAGAAGAATGTTCGAAGAGCTTTACCTGAGAAGAAAATATGACAAATATGATATATCTGATATACCCGAAAATGGAAACATGATAATGAAGTTATCTGTATCAGAAGCAATCGCTTTTCTCAAAGCAGCGTTACCTCCAGTATTCAAAGGAAGAGAAAAAGAATTGTATAATTCATATGACGCAGTAGAAGAATCATTAACAACGTTCTTGGGTGGAGATAGTTCACAATTTGAATACTTGTCTCTATTCAGAAAATATACTGGATTGAATTATTTTGAAACAAAAACAGAATATGATTTCAACCGTATGAATATATTAAGAAAATTTGAACCAACCAAACCGGTTGTAGATTTCATGGTATTTACAAAACCACTTCAAGAAATATACGATGGTATTGAAGGCGATGAACTTGAAGATTACGAGGGTTCTTTATATAGAGAGCCCACAGGAGTGAAAGTTCATCTGATGTTTAATTGTATAAAGAAATCTGAATTATCATTGATTTATAAAATGATTGAAGAATCAAGATATTACTATCTAAATGGTTTATGTACGATTAAGATACTTAATATATTCCACAATGAATTCGGTGGATACTATGTTGAGTTGTTCGTTGATAATTATGATTCTGATGTGTTGAAAACTCTTCAGGATATATTTGTATCAACATACAAACCAATCTTATCAAAATGACATCTTCTAATAATCCATTTGTTGGGGGCCTTTGTGCCCCCAGCCTCCTTCAAATATATACACCTATTATTTTTTATTTATAGACTTATATAGTTTTTGTGTCATATGAGAGAAATATGTCTAAAATTTATTATTAAAAGACATATATCTTTTATATGTAAACGAAGATATGTAATGTCGCGAGTTACATATCGCAGAAACAATAATAGCATAAGGAGGAATTTTAATGACAATTATTAGTGTTATTAGGATTGCAGCTGTTGTTGGTTTATCGGCGATAAAGATAGCGAGTACAGCGTTGAAAATCAAAGAAGCTAAACAGCAGGGTCTGATCAACCCTATGTTTTCTAACAACGGCACTCCTTATCAGCAGCCTATTCACCAGCAGCCAATGAACATCAACAACACTTACAATTCAATCCAGCAGCCCCAGCAGCCAATGTGGTCTGAGAGTAGGAGATTTATGAACGTTCCTACATCACTCAATCTTTCACTGACACCCCAGCAGCCTCAGCCTATAATGCCTCAGGTTGCAACATTAAACAATCAACCCAATAATTATACACCTGCATTCAATGATCCTACATCAAGAAGAAATATGGATATGCCTGTACAGAATATGTATCAGCAGCAGCCATATGCGTATAATTATAATTCACAACCTGTATCAAATCCATGGCAACCAATGAAACGATTGGAACCAACTATTGCAGCGTATAATCCGAGTACATATAATATGTATCAAAATTATGCGTCATCAAGTAATGTATATCCTTATGGTGTATCTTGTTCAACATATGATACACTTGATGGATATGTACCAAAGAGCAGGAGACTTCCAGTAATGCAAAATCAATCCTGTATACAGGCATTGAATTGGAGAGATGTTTGGGGTGATAACAAGTATCAAACATGTATGAATAATTCATGTGGTTATTCAAATGGCTCATGTAATAATAATAAAGCATGGGATGAAGCATGTAGTTTACCTAAATTCAATTGGCAGTCAGAACGATTGCGATATAGACCGCCATATGAGGATAGTAATGGAGTAGTAGCAATGTTTGGTGCACCAGACGGAACTCCGTTATATGGACCACCTCCAATGGCAACGGGATCTATATAATATAAATAGTATAAATATACAGGAGGTGTGAACCGATATGTACGCAATTCGTAGAGGCATATCGAATGATCCTTAGAAAAGTATCAGTCGATATTAAAATTAATTAATTAAAAGGAGGATTTACAAATGGGACTCTCATCTCAGGATCTTGATGCGATCTTCAATGGTACTGGTGCTGTTATAAATACTGCACAGAATATTACCAGTGCAATCGCAGGTGGTGTTACTGATATCCAGAATATAATGGATAACTCAAGAAGAAACGCCACAATGCCACAGCCACAGATGTCCTATCAGCAGCCTGTAACATATGGCTATCCTTATGCTGATAATGGGTACAATTACAATGGCTTCTCGGGTTACAACAATTATCAGCAGGGACAGATGAATGTTGGATACCCCGGATTTACAAATCCAAATTATGGTGCTCTTATAGGTGGAAACTACACACCGTCTAATCCATTCGACAGTCCAAAAGGAGGTAATTGGTACTGATGAAATTCCAGGATTTTTGCAATAAGATGGCATCACCAATACCTCTCAGCAAGGAACAATCATATGAGGTTTGTCCACCTGAAAGATATAAGAAAGCAACAGATACGATGATAAGTATGATGAAGAATCGTAAAGATGCTTTTGATCGTATTGATGTTCCACCTTATATCAACATGATCTTTGATCAGGATTATATATCAATCCTTGAAGACAAGCTTGAAGATGGTGATGTTCCAACAGGAATCATATTCCATTTATCAAAAGGAATATATGATTTAAATCCATCAGAATTAGATGATAAGCAACAGGCAATAATAAAAGTTCTGTCGACTTACATCTGTATACAAAATTAATTAATCCAAGGAGGAATTCACAAATGGCAAATACTGTTATCAACAAAGCTGGAATCCAGCCCATCCCGACAGACAGGTATATCATTACTGGTTCTGAAGTAATCAAGCACCTTAATGATCAGCTTGGCTTCGGTGTTGGTTATGACTTCACACGTTGGACAGGTGTATCCCCGGACCTGTCTTATGTAAGAATGAGAGTCATCTTCAATCCTAAGGACATCATTGCAGAAACAACAACTTCAAAGGATTATGCAGATAGAAAGCTTGCTGAGTTCTCTGCAGGTCTCACATTCAAGGATACTGTAATTGATACACTCAAGCCTTTCATGTATCCTGCAAATCTTGCTGATGTCCGCAACCGTCCTGATGATCTCCAGAGACTGTATACAATCGGTGTCTTTGATGACAGACTCAATGAGATGATTCAGCATGCTAAGCTTAATTACTGTCAGGAAGCAAATGTGTTCCGTCTCTTCCTGCGTCCTGAGAGAATTATTGCAGACATGCTCAAGGATCCCTCAACCAATGAGATCGATGGTAACATGAGTATCGTTACTGTATATGGAACATCTTCTGAGACAATCAGATGGGATGTTGCTGTAACACACGGTACAAAGTCATTCGATGGTAATGGTGCTATGAGTATCGATGCTATCTTCAACCAGAGATAATCTGTTGTAAATTGAGTAAGAGTATGCGGGGAAAGATTCCCCGCATATAATTCTCAATGTTTAAGGAGGTCTAATATGATTTATGAGATAAATCAAATGATTGATCACCTCGATGACTTCTTCAAGAGCAGTCAGAAAGAAACAATTGTTGGTGGCATTGCTGGAACTCAAATAGAACAATATGTCCTTAATTCAGCTTTGCAAACGACTGACTTTAGTAAGATACTTGTATTGAATGGATGTCAAGACTATATTGGTATCATGAAAAAACCTGTATCAAATGTCATGTTCTGGGGTGATCTGTTTGTACAACAGATGATTGATCCGCTGTTACCTTATGATCCGTGGAAACCGAAGGTATTTAATCCAAGAGCCGAGTACATAAAACGAATCGACACAAACATACTTCACAACTATGATATCATCATTATATTCAACGCTCACCTTGTACCAACAGATATGTGTTATGCTATATCAGAGAATTTCTCTGGTCAGATAGTATATGTCGTAGACCCAATTGAATGTGGTCCTGGTAGAGCAATCATGTTCCAATTAGGAATGAATGACATGCCTGTTGTAGTTGATCATCTCGAGAAGGTATCACCTATGATAGCATTGGCTCGTTCTTCTGTTGGATTTGATTCTCGTGCTGTTGATTATAAGATCAAGGGTTCTTTGACCGAGGTTTCGAGAATGGCAACTCGTTCAATCGGTAAGATTGATGATAAGATGTATATGACGAATGACTTTGAATTATACATGGAAGTGAAAGAACGTCAGAAACAGATGCCATTCAGAAAGAATCAACGTGTTATAGTTAATGAAGATATCGTTGATGTAATGACAGATGTAGGTGTAAGGAAAGCAACTCTTGTTAGTGGTAGTATGTTGGTTATTGAAAATCCTTCATCAAAACCACTGATGAAGTTAAGACTTTATAACTCGAAAACTATGTATGCTGCTGATGTCACTTATGAACATGATGTCATGAAGCCAGCTGGTGCTATTTCGGTACAACCAGCAAACATAATGAATTATGAAGTAGACTTCATAAAACACAGATACAACCATACTGTACTGATATTAAAATATAAGATATCAAAAGCTGGTAGGTATTCTGTATTCAAGAATTCTAATAACGTAACTATCGTTAATAAATTCAAGAAATAATAAAAAAGAAACGGGGTGGTGTTTACGTTTGGATATAAATTAAGATTAGTCAAGGATTCAGACCGTAAAGAATATGAATTATTTGAAAGAGCTGTATTTGCAATAAATACCCAATCAAATAATCTTTCGAAATGGTTGCTTGACGGATTCTTACTTGATGCCGACACCGTCCAACAGTTAACAATAGATATTGAAGGATTACACACATTCATTGATATCTATTTTAATAATAAATACTCATCTCCATCGAGCACAATGTTTATGTTCTCACAAATGGATATTCTCAGAAAGACATCATCTCAAATTATTGATGTAATCAGTGAGGTTGCTAATATCGACAAACTCAAGGATCAAGTTGACAATGGTATGGTTCCACCAAATGTAGAATTTGATCCTCATGAGTTTGAAGAAACATACAACAATGCCATGAATACAGCAACAGCCCATGCTAAAAAACTGGCAAACATAATGATTGGTGCTCTAAAAGGAATTACACTCGTAATTGAGTCCGACTTATTAAAACTCATGATGGGTGTTGACATAATGAAAGAGTACAAGAAACGAAACAAGAGATTTATCAAGGATAAAAATCTTGAGACGGAGTTTGTTGTACGATTCAAAGCGGTTACTAAAGATGACCGAAGATTCTTGGAAAAGGAGCGAAATAAGAAATGAACGAAGCAGAAGAGCTTGCAATGGCAGGCTATCACAAAGTCTATGATTATACTCAGTATTCTCATGAGAACCATGTAAACATCATTCCTGAAGAAGACTTCAAACATCTCGTTCGAGATACGTTTAAAGTTATGGCTGATAACCTGCGGAGAACATATGGACCTTATGGTTCACAATTGATCATCAGTGAACAGGCTCAGACTATGACAACAAAGGATGGTTTCAATGCATTCCAAGCTATTGGATTCTCTCATACATATAAGAGAATTGTTTATCTGACCATCCAGGAAATCATTAAACGTGTCAATAGAAACGTTGGTGATGGAACAACAACATGTGTTCTTCTTGCAGAAAAGATATTCAATAATATCGATAAGATAATCAAGACTCCTGATGACAAGAGACTGTTGCTTGAAACCTTGACCAAGATTGAGAAGGATTTCCAGGATTCTTCAAAAGTTAAAAGAGACATTGATACAAATGTTGTTATGAAACTTGACGAAGAGTCACTCATGAAAATAATTCTTATGGCTGGCAACTATGATGAAGAACTTGCAGAAGTTATATATAACGCATTGGATCCTACCCTGAAATACGGATACGTTGTTGATGTAAGGAATGTTATACCGGCACCGGAGGTATCTCTCGAAGCAGAATCTAATGCAGTATACGATATTGAGTACATGCCTGGTGATTATAGAGCTCCTGTCCAGATGCTTGATGTTAATGATGCAATTTCATTAACTAAACAAACAACGATGCGCGTTATCGTATATGATCATGCATTTAATTCTGCAGATTGGGTAAAGCTTAGATCTGTATGGGATGGCAATAATGACATAATGATCATTGCACGTACATTCACAAAAACGTTCTTAGACGAAGACTTCTTCACATACGGCAAGGAACGTATGATGGGTGGTAAGCTTGGTCAGTGTGATGGAAAGACACACGTTTTCCTTTGTAGGATGAAGGGTGATTCCGTACAAAATGAACTCAATGATCTGGCTGAAGTACTCAATACAAAGGCCTATGGAATGTATGACGGAGAACCCGACTTTGAAACAATTCCTTCTGCAACACTTCAGATTTATCATGGTGATTGTCTATGTATTCACAATCTTGATAGAGATAATGACCATGTTGAATATATTCGCAAGCTTGAGTATGAGGTGGAAAATGATAAAACCAATTCGTATGTAAAACAGAAAGAGTTGAAGAGACGTATCAAGAGTATCAACTTTGGTAAGGATGCTCTTCTTTCTATTAAATGCGGAACTCAGCTTGAAGCAAAGCTCATCACAGATAAAATCATAGATTGTATCTCCATAGTTGAATCGGCTATTACATCCGGAATTGTACCGAACATTCTCAACTATGCTTATTATAGATTATATGAAATACAGGACAATGATTTCGAGATCAGGGTGTCTGTTGCTATACGAGATGCTGTAGTAGATCTTTTCAAAGATATCTATGAGTCGAAGTATGGTAAAGAATATGATGTTGATAAGTTCACCGAACGCCAGGTGGAGTTCTATTCTCAGAGAAAAGATTCATATGATATAATCACTGATGAATTTGTCTCAATGAAAGAAAGACCTACATCAACTCAATATGATCTCGAAGTGGTTGTTGCTGCTTTGTCGATAGTTAAGTATCTCCTTTCTGGTGGTGCATTAATCTTTGATTCACATATCCTTCAGAATATAAATGACGAAGGACGTTATATCAGATAATAATAGTTGGGGGCATTTAGCCCCCAACTCTAATTCAAAATCGTCTGACAACAGTTTAGTACTGTCTAAATTTTACGAAAGGACTGACGAGTTTTGAAGACATTGACAAGTAGTCTATATAAAGATATTGCATCAGTTCTATGTTCTACCAAAGGTGATTTGAAGACATCTCAAACAATTGTATTGTTTTCACGAGCAATCTCAGTCTATCCATCAAAATCGATATATTGTCTCGTTGCACATAGAATATTAAGTTTTCTGGAGAAGAATGTTAATAATGTTGATCTCATGGTTGAAGTAATGAAAGACGAAAACGAAGAACAAGAGATCATCGAGAATATCCAGTTCCTAAGAAATAATCCAACAATTAAAACACAATCTGAATGTATGAAGTTATGTGAATTATTGTCAGATTATATTAAATGGGCTGGTGTATTAAAGGTTAAAGGTTCCTTTATTAAGACACTCGATATTATTGACGAAGATGATGAACCAGGTGATTTAAAGACACATGTTGATTTAGTTTACAATGTTGCACAGGAAATAGTTAAAGCATATGAATCAGCAAACATAACGACTGTGTCACATACATTCGATTCTTCGGATGTTGATGGTATGAAAATAGTTGTTGCTGAAGCAAAGGATGCTCGTGCTCCTGATAAGTGTATTATAACTGGTATCAGAGGTCTTAACAACCTACTTTCTCCTGGGTATCTGTCTGGATGTTTATACATCTACGCAGCTCTTCCGGGTAACTATAAATCAGGTATTTTATTGAAGTCACATGTAGATACGTTGAAATATAATGACCACATTAAGAATACTACCAATGGAAAGACACCGATATCTATGTATATCTCTATGGAGAATACCATGGCTCAAACTATACGTAGATTATGGAGTATATTGTTCCCGACAGCTGATATATCAACTTACTCTGTTGAAGAAATAACAAATATGATCAATAATGAGTTGACATCAAAAGGAATGCGGTCTGTTATACTTTATTACGGATATAGAGAAAAGTCCACTAAGGATCTTGAAGCAATTATCCGTTCATATAATAATGATGAGAACGTTGTTGTTGCAGTATATCTGGATTACATCAAACGTATTCGTCCAGGTCGTACCGATGCTGCAGCAATAGCATCCGAAAAGTCAGAGCTCCACACTATAATGAATGAGCTCAAAACCATCTGTTCAGAATTTAATATCCCGATAGTTTCAGGACACCAGCTCAATAGAGAAGCGGCTCGACAGGTTGATGATGTTGTCAGAAATGGTGGATATAATAAGACTGATCAAGCAATGGGCAGAGCTAACGTCTCTGTGGCATGGGAAGTTATGGAAGTTGCTGATTGGATGGGATTGATGAATATTGAGAATAATGGTGAAACCAAATGTCTCATGATTAAAGCTGTTAAGCAAAGAGACCTTGATCAGAATACTGATAATGCTATTACGGCAATCCGTCATCCATTCTTGTCACCACAATCATTTGCATTGAAAGATGATATAATGGAAAATGTATCTATATCTATACCGATATATTTCGGAGTGCAGAAGCTTAATTATATGGCTAATATATAATTATATTTGAGACATATATAATTTTGGTGGAAAGTACACAATAAGGTACTTCTCCAGAAATTAAAGTTAAAGGAGGATTTACAATGAACATGCTTGTTCATCAGTATCAGCAGCGAGTACTCACACCACAGGAACCGGTTGATTACTCGAACATTGTAATGCAGTCGTATCCACCACAGGCTTTGCATCAGGAACCTTTTATAGGTTTCAAAGTTCTGTGTACAGATACACAGGCATTTACTTATCATCCGGGTACTCGTATTCGTTATATCGATGCGAATCTTGGATTCATTCGTAATAAGGGTGTACTGGTTCGTGAGACCAACAGTAACAAACCCGATGGATTATGGGTGATAACATTACCTGTTCCCCGTTCTCAGGTAAACACAGCACTCAATAATCTGTTTGATGTTTTATCCACATTTGAACAATATTTCGGTATTATCAAAGACGGATTGTTTGAGATTAATGTCTCTGGAAAATGTCATGTGAATGAAGTTGAAAGATGCTTCTCATCACTGTCGATTCCACAGCGTTATCTGAGCAATCTTGTTCCTTCTGGTAATATACTTTGTTCAATGGGACAGATCCAGAGAATCAATGACAACTTTATGTGTCTGAGAACAAGATGGGATCTCTCTAAGGGTAACAATACATCACAGTCCAACTTCGAAGATCTGACAGTTCTTTCACAGCTGTTAGCTTCGATGTATCATAACTAAACCAAGGAGGAACTATTATGAGCACTTACAATCCTGATGCACCTGTAGACAACAACGGAGGTTGGCTGCAGCACACATACCAGCCCCAGCAGAATGATTCGTTCTACTGGTCTGGTTCTTTGAATGGACCTTTCGGTCCCAATATGGGATATAACGATGGTTCAAGAAGAAATATGAATCCGGTAAATCCGTTTGCTCCTGCAAACCCGAACCCCTTTGCACAGTTCGGTCAGATGCAGCCGACTAATCCTGTTAACCCTACAGGTATCCCTACAGGTATTCCTGAGTCAGCTGTACAGCCGTTTTCATCATATCCTCCGTCAACTCCTGCTGGAAATCAGCCTTCTATGGGATTGAATTCCATGATTGATAGCAGCAGAAGAAATATTCCCGTGATGGAGAATAATCCTTGGGCTCCTCAGCCCACACAGCCTCAGTTTGTTCCTCAGAGCACTCCCCCTGCAAACTGGAATCCTACACCATTTGATTATTGGAATTTCCAGAACCAGGGATTCAGAGTTGATATGAACACAGCTGCTCTGTATGATAACAATAACCATTTTGGTTTTGACAAACGTCAGACATGGGAGAATTGTTATACCCAGTACAGACCTATTCATACTCCTGAGGCAAATTGGAATGTACCTCAGCCTTCATTCTGTGGATATCCCCAGCAGGGAAATACATTCCAGTGTCCTGTGATGTCACAGCTTCAGACATCACAGTTATCCTGGAAGGATGAAGCAATTAAGAACTGGGATATGGTAAAATAAAACATAAGAGGGTGTATTAATGCCAGAAGAGATTACGAGTGATTTCTCTCGTCAGTTTCGTTCACGTTTAAATGCTCTCCCCTTAAAGTTCAAATGTGAGATAGGTGAAATTCCTTTACAGAAAGGAATGAGACCATCATCTCGTAAAGAAGCAGCTATCGACCTCCTCAAAAACTACCACGTAGAATATGTGGAGGTCGGTACAGGGACAAATCGTTTCATTGTAAAATATGATGGCTTTGCTTTAAAGATAGCCCTTGATCACGAAGGTATTGCAGATAACATGCAAGAATTTGCCATTTGTGAATCATTAATGCCACATGTGGCATATGCACATGAAATAAGTAAAGGAGGCCACCTGTTGGTGGCCTCTTATTGTCCTGCTTTTACATCTCATAATGAAATGTGGTCACATAATGGAGCCATCAGAAGTATACTGACAGAATGGAGTAAAAGATTCTTGTTAGGTGATGTTGGCTTAACTCAACATAACTATGCGAATTGGGGTTTAGCATCTGGTGGTAGACCTGTATGTATTGATTATGCATATATATTCCCATCTTCTCTTGATATGTTCAAATGTATATGTGGCAACGGATCAATGACATTTGCCAAGGGAGATTTCTCTTCTTATAAATGCACCAAATGTGGTAAACTTTATGAGGATAGAGAACTCAGAGCAAGAATATCCCGTGAAGAAAGAATGAGATTATTCAATAATGTAAAAGGAATCAGCATGATGAATGAATATGAAACTCATCCTGTTGATCCAAAGTATATCAAAATTGATAGCAACCCTGATGCTCCTGATCCATATGAGGTTGCTATGAATGTATCTGATATGATAAGTGGAACACCAACAAAGAATTGGCTATAATAGGAGGACTATTATAAATGAAATATTGGGATCTGATTAATGTGGGTGGAAAGACGTCTACACCCACATCAGATCCTCAAACTCAAGAAGTAGTAAAGTATGTTCCTGTAGATACAACGGTACCTGAAGAGATCGCAGATAACATGAAGAAGATTCTTGAGTTTATGGAGGATCTTAAAAATAAGAACGTTGAAGCACCTGAAGGTTTTGAGGATACTGAGCTTAATTCTGATGAAATACTTGACGTAGTTTCAACTTTGGTTGAATATCATGATAAGTATTTCCAGTTAACTCCATTAAGTGAAGAATTATCAAAATCATTTGTATGGAATCTTCCTCGGTCTATATATGAGGCACACAAGAAACTGAGACTTATGGATGAACCAGATCAGCTTGATCCGATTTATTGGTTCTATTCATTATGTCTTGCCGACCCTGAGTATATGATGGCAACGTGGATAGTATCTGCTTGCAATGCATTCACAGACGATGAATATGACAGAATTGACCTGTTGAACAAAATGTACCATGAAGATAATGGTATCACATCAGGAGATTCATCAGAGGAAGATGATAACAAAGATAAAGTTATCGTTGAGGATGTTCCTCAGGAAGAGATTGTGATTCCCGATGAACCAGATGAACCAGATGATGATGAATATACCATGGTTGATCCGGATAACCTGGTTCTTGATGTTACAAATACAGGGGACATCGATGTCTATAAAGAATAAACAAAGGAGAGATAAATAATGAATGAACTCACACAGAGACTCTGTGATATATCAATGAATAACACAGAGCGTACACATATGATACTTGACAAGGTATTAATACTTGCAGCAACATCATTCCCTGGCTGCGAGATCCGTTTCAATCAGGATAATGTAGCATTCGAATTTACAACAAATAATCTCGGTGTTGTTATCACAAGAGACCTCAACCGTTTCACTGTAAACACCAGAGTTATCTCAAACAACGCAGTTATTGCAGAATGTGCAATCGACTGTGCTGGTGGATTCGATGAGCGTTATACCAAGTTTGAATCCAAGGAAATGAAGCTCAAGTTTGCAAATCTCTTTACATCTATTTCTGAGATTGATGTAAACCATGCCTTGCCTTCTACTGAAGATACTAATGTTCCTGAAGAGGAAACTCCTCGTGAAGAAGAGGATGATGGTGTAGAAGTTAAGGTTGTAAACAAGGAATAATGTAACGGGGCTTCGGCCCCGTTATTTATTTATTTCATACATATATTATTTTAATGATAATCAATACAGATTATCAAAATATTTTATTTAAGGAGGTCCATAAAAATGGATGAGTTCGTAATGGAAGAATTAATGAGGAAGGATAATGAGATTAAACGTCTCAAGGAAGAAGGAATCAATACTGGATTTATGGAGCAGAGATTCCCAAATGTTACATATCCATTTAAGCTGCAATTCCCTGTTCCTACAACAAACGTTTATGACGCTATTCTGTCAAAGGTATCAGGTGCTGAGTTAACAATCCTCTGTAGAACCAGATTCAACTCACCTAAGGAGCAGATCGAAGTATATGTTGGGATTATTCAGAGACTTCTCGATGAAGGAGCTTTTGATACTGCAACATATCCTGGTATGGTTGCACCGGTGCCCACACCAACACCTACACCTGAGCCTGCACAAACACCTGAGCCTACCGATGGGTATGGCACAACCCAATCAACATGTTGTGGTGAATGTGAGAAGAAGGGGAATACCTGTGTTGATAGCATCAAGGATGCTCTCCGGTATCTGTTGAAGACATGTGAAGAGACAGATACAGCAATAATCACAGCTGTACAAAAGAAGAAGAACGAGCAATAATCACATAAGCCGGGTTATCCCAAACCCGGCTTTCTTTTTACCAACAAGGAGGTTATATTTATGCTACAGAAACAAACCAGTATGTTAGAAGAAACACTTGATGCATTGGGTCCAAGGATGAATCAGAAACAGTTATTACCTGATCAGGTATACGGTGACAGAGGAATCACAAACACTTTTGGTATACCAATGACACCAATCGAAAAGATGCCATCAGCAGAAGAACTTAATATCAGACTCAAAAAGATCAAGGACTCATTAACGGTTACAGAGTTTGAAAAAATAGATCTGTATCGTATAATCTATTATACAAAAGAAGAGTTCACTGATTATATCAACCTCTTAAACAAAGTAAAAGATACTATTTATGGTACTGATTCAGAATAAACTGCTTTCTATATAGATATTATTTAATCGAATAAGAAAGGAGTTGATCATTATGATCGTAACATCCAAGAGATGTTTCCTCAATGTATTAACACAATTATGGAATGCTGAAAGATTATTGTGTGCAAATTATTATGTAGGTGACCAATCTGCAACAAATGGATTTGCATCATTCAATGATCAGATTGGATATAATGAGTTTGGTCAACTGATATCCAGATCTGATCCTCAATCATCAGCAGTACCATTTGCATCACGATGGCATGTTAAGATGAGTAAATGTCTTGATCCAGAACCATTCAGAGCGCAACAGTTAATCGTTGGATATGATGAGAACGAGTATAGTTGTGCAGAAGAAAGATTTGTAACAAATCATTTGAATAATCCAGATACGTTGTTGAATGTATATAATTTCCTATTCAAAGACCCCTTGGAAGGAAACGGTATACAGATACTGATGTTCAATGATGATTCGAATCTGTTGACGTTCGGACATATCATATGTCAATATCTATCAATAAATTTTGGTTGTGATATAACATTCATTGATCCCGCCTATAGACCTGACTGTAGAGGTTATACCTCATACAAGGGTGATAAACAGCTTGGATTAAAGACAATAAAAGATGTCCGAGATTATGATTTGTTATTAAACTTCTCACAGGCAGTATCACAATCATCATACTTTAACTCAGTTAATAATCTCAGATTATTCTTAGGAGAGTTGGACTTTGGTAAGACGATGTATCTATGGACATTGTTATGGCCAAATGATCCACTACCGCCTGGTAATTACACGATCGATCATGTTAGAGAAATGATCATTGGTCGTTGTACATCAGGAAACGTATCATCAGAAAAGAAGCTACCGAATCTTATGCTGAATGACTGGCAGTCTGTACTTGCCAGGGCAGAAAGAGAAGATGCTGATTGTTATGACGATGATAGTTATAGTTAATTATTAATTTAAATAACGGATCTATATTTGATCCGTTATTTTTTCTTAAGGAGATGATATAATGGGAGCACAGATTGCAAATCCAATGGCTGAATATTTATTGAAGCTTCAGTTGATTGTTAGCAATTCAGAGTTTAAGAATAATGAAGAAGCAAATAAATATGAAACATTGGAATCAAAGCTTGCAGGTGAAGCATATGTGCGAGCGGTATTGAAAACAGATGTGTTTGAATCATATCAATATGAGGGATATCGTGTATATAATTTATTAGTTGAAAATGGTTATACTGATGAACGTGCTCAATTGTTGATTAAAAATCCAATGATGATTCCAAAGAATCTGAGAGATATATTGCTTGAAGAACAACGCGAATTGTTGATTTCAAAATATGAAGAACCAAATAAATACTATTTAACGTTAATGGGTAAACCATTTAAAGGTAATAAAGATTATCCTGCTGATGAGATATTACGAATACCTGATGAGTTTTATGAACGATACAAATCAGATACCATCATATCAAGATCAGAACAGATTGATGAATTACCTACCAAGTATCAAGAGTTGTTCATGAACTCTGAGTTCTATGAACCAATGTTGAAAGAACATCCCGATGCAACATATCTAAGATACATCGGTAGTAATTCAATACCATTGACAGTATCTCGTAAAGCCAGAGATGGTGATATTATGAGAATTAACACTCATAAATTATCAACATATCATTCTATATTTGGAAATGTATCTGTTGAAGCAAACATAATCCATGCCTTCAGTAACATATACAAATCAACACGTGATTATGTGTATAATACTTTAAGAGGTGACTTTTCAAATATATATCCAAACTACAATGATCTTATAAGATTCTTAACAATCTATATGGCTATTGGTGCATCAATGAATGAATTCCAAAAGAAATCATCAAAGTTAATATACATGAACAATGTTACTGCGAATAATTTGTTTATGTTATATGGTCTTCCATCTGTTATAATGGAAGGTGCACCAATGATTGAGTTCTTGAAGAAGTTCAGATTACTGTTGATGGATAAAGGAACCAATGTTGTTTATAGAGTAAAAGATTTGATTGGTTATGAAGACACTGATATCTATACTCTCGTAATGGTAAAACAACAGATATTCGAAAATGGTAAACCACAATACATGTATGGTGAAAATGGTGAACGTATTCCGAGAAGTAGGATCGTCTTCAGACGTTTAGGAACAACAGATGACAATACATCATACTTCAAATTCAGAGAAAGTAAACTTGAATATCCTTGGGAAGAAATAGCCAATGGTGATCCACGTTGGTGGAATGATTCAACTACTGAATCAATTCTTCAGGACATGAACTACACACTGTCAAACTCTAAGTATATCCAGTTATCAACACATATGTCAATGTCTGATATATGGTGGCAGTGTGTTATTTTCTTACGTGGATTACTTGATAGAAAACAAGAAACAGCAAATGCTTTTATTGGATTAAATCGAGACATCAATGGTTCATCAACCATATCAGTATTTGATGCAGTATTGTCATTGATAGTAATGATGCATTGGCAGTTAGTAAACTTTAAAGGCGACCCAATGTCCGGTGATATGTATATTCCTAAGAATGGTCTTCAAACATGTGTGGATATGTTGTTCAACGGTCTGGATAATGATGGTTGTCCTTTACCATTAATTGAAGGAAATCCATTCAAAGTTGCATCTTTCAATTTTGATGTTCGTACAACTGATGAAGCTGCTTATAATGCAATATATACATATGACTATATGAACCCAGATCATTTCATGAATAATATGGTAAATAAAGTATTGGACCTTGCAACAACCAATACTGGTGAAATGTTGATGAAAGACATCAAGTTGATATATAAGTATATCGAAGAAAAGGTTCGTTCTGCAAGAACTATTCAAGAATTCCGTCAAGCAACCGACACATACAATACTCTGTTCTTGGTTGATCCTGTTCGTAATTGGTATGATGGTATGGATACTGATTCCAAGAAACTTATATGCGAAAAATATAATATCTCGACAATTGAATATGAACAACTCAAAACAACATTCTTGACAGCAAAACCAGAACCAGATGAGGATCCAGAACATCCAGACCCACGTAATGTTGGACCGGGATATGTTCTTGTTGACTATGGTGGATATACGTATAAGATATCATTGTATGATGTATTAAATGACAATGTTTACTATATGAACATACATGATACATTCCCATTCCGTGATTCTATATTTGTTGGATTATTCGAAACATCGATTCTCAATGATACAAAACGTGATGCATATATCCAAACATCTACATTAACACAGACTGTGAAAGATAATTATAAACGAATTATTATTGATAAAATAAATATCGATCTCGGTAGTTCAATATATGGTCCTACTTCATTTGAGAACTTACTCATGATGGATAATCCCACATTGTATGAATATATGCTTCAACAGAAAGCAGATGGAAATGAGAATATCATTCTTATGTTGAGAGCAATAATCAAGGGTCTTGAACAGTATGCCAATACATCACTTGCTGCTCTCGAGAGTAAAGCTCTTGGTGTTGATGAATATTTCAGAATACTTAAAGAAGTTATAACATACTTCAAATCATACATGGTTGAATTTACCAAGGATGAATTCACATATATCTTTGGTGGATTACTTGATAATGGTGGTAATTCTGATATGCTGAAATTGTTCGATGAAATAAATCATGGTGCAATGGAAGTATCACCTGATGATTCATTGGCATTGTTTGATGTATCACATGCTATTACTGAATATACTATGGGTGATGACACACGTGGTACACTGTATGACGAAGTTCTGTTTAGACTCAAGGCAGCATACAAAACTATCAAGAATTCCGGATATGATATCTGGTATGATGATGGAAAACGCATTACCAAGATGGCATATTCAATTGATGATGATACAGAGGTTACTGCAAACATTGTCTTTGATAAAGAAAAAAATATAAAAATAATAATCCATGTAAATAATCTGGATGTCATTCCACCAAACTATTATGGAAATACAAGGTAAAAAAGAGCCCCCGCGTAGGGGGCTCTTTCTTAAGATCTTAAAGATTTCTGATTTCTCTACATGCTCTGACGATGTCGGCTTCACATGCAGCGATTTCTTTCTCGTAGAGGTATGTACTTCTCTTTTTGCTCATACCCTGATACCTGCCGTTTTGAATTGTGTAAGTAACTATCGGGGATGTTACAAGTCTGAGACCAATGGTAATGGTGTTGTCATCGTATACGATGACCGGATCGAGGTTACCATAAAATGTCTTGAGTTTGTTCTTGAGCTCGTATACGAACTCAGCTGTGCTCATAACCTGTCCTGATGATATAGGTGTGGTTGTTGTGGATGGGCGTTTTGTGACTCCAAGACAGAAGTCCTTGATGACTTCGTCGAGAGCCTTTACAGCTTCATTTTTGCCCTTGCGATACATGAGGTCTCTGACTTCCTTGATCTTCTGTTTCTCTTCCTCTGTGTAGGAGTTGATGTTCATCTCAACTGCTGCTTCCATGATACCGCCTAAAATATTCATAATACCCATAGTGTTCTCCTTACCCTTATCCCCATTGGGTGCGAGGTATTTTATTCGAAGATAAGATTTGAAACAATGTTTCTTTTCTTTCTTCATATTAATAATATATATATGAAAAGTCCAAATAATCCCTCGGTAGCATAAATAATTCGGTAGCATAGAAAAAATACACGGGGGCAAAAGCCCCCGATAATCATTTCTTTGATAAATCAATTGTATAAACGATATGATCGTATTGTCCTGGTTGTAATGAATGAGATATCATGAACAACTGCTCCATCTTTAATGTAGCCATTGTTTCTTGTATCATCATTAAGAATGAATCATGCATATATGAATCCAGATAAGCATCAATCTCATCAACAAGACAAACGTTGTATTGTGTTAATGAAGCCGATAAAGCCATTTCTAATGCAAGTGACAATAATGTTGATTCGGATTGTGATCCATAACGTATATCAGCAGACAAATGTGAACCACATCTGAATGGTAATGTGAAATTGTTTTCATCTATATTGGGATCCAATAACTCTATCTCACCATCATACATGATATTGAGTAATCGGTTTGTTAACGCCAACGCATCTTCAACAGTTTCACGTATTGCAATTACAGGTTTACCCTTGGTGGATGAAGTTGCTTCTGCGATTATTTTGTATTTACCATTGATAGAATCATGTTTATCTATTTCGGCAACTGTATTCACATACTGGTTATACGAATCAGATATTGTTTTAAGTTCAGATGTCAATGTATTCAATCTAAATGTCAGATCAGAATATGTTGTATTAAGCGTAATGAATTCTTGCTCTGCATCTGATAACTGCTGTAACAACACACTCAACTTAGCATGTCTACTATTGAGCTCATCAACATTGATATGTTTTACCTGAGATAATAACAAACGATTTCTATCATTTATATCTAATGCAGAAGATAGTTCGTTTATTTCTTTATCAAGTGATACATCTTTAGAACGTAAATCTGATATCTCTTCGTTGATCTTATTGACTGCTTCTTCAGTATTGTCAGTAGGAAGCAACAGTTTCTTCATGTTTTCAATTGTTCTATTGACATCTGATAATTGTGACACAAACTGATTTCTTTGTTCACCCTTGGCCGCTTCTTCCATAAGATACTTGATATAAGATACATCAATACCAAATTTCTTTAATTGAATATTAAGCATGATATTATTCAGATTGAATACATCTTTTAACTCAATTGGTATTTCTGTATTCAGTAATCTTTTGATTGTGAGAACATTCTTGTGTGCATGTTCTATTTGTTCAAGGTCATATTGTGTGAACTGAGATGATGTTGTTGATTGATATGATTTGAAATATGTATCCAACATTTTATGTGTCTTTAAATAAACACAATTCTTGAATGCACATTCTTTATCAACCCATTCTCCTTCAACACCTTCTATCATTCTTCTGATACGTGATACTGCCGACCTTTCTTTTTCAGAATCCATTAACACACTTCCTTCTTGTATAAGGAATGCAGCAACATCAACTCCATTGCATATCATATCAGTAAACATCTTCAAATGATGTTCATTTAAACATGATACTATTTCAGTACAGATATCGTTAATAGCCTGGGCAGGTTGAATCATGCTTCTGTAATATGATGATGAACCAGTAGTAGCCATCTCAATAGAAATATCGTCTATCTTTGAAACCAATTCATCACGCATACTAATCATATTATTATAATCATCAGCAGCACGTTTACTTGCAAGCATTGTACTTTCAATATTATTCTTCTTTTCATATAAAAGATCAATGTCTTTACGTAACATCAATCTTTCATTTTTCAAAGTAGATATTTTTGAATTGAGTTCAATCTGTTCTTCAACAAGTTTGTCATACATATCAGGATCATATGAACCCATTTCAGTAATGACGTTCTGGTATGCTGCAAGTTTATTGTTTATTGACATGATTTCTTGAGAAGGATTTTGACTTCTGATAACCGATATCTGACCTTTTAAAGAATCCATCTTTGATTTTGTATCGTTCATCATTTGTTGTGTATCCAATACCTCTTGCCGTTTTTCTTTCATTAATACACACAATGTTTCATATGATCCATATGTCGATAAAATATATTCCTTTGTGTTGTTTAATGAAGTTATCAATTTATTGGTATAACGATAATCTTCGGTAGCCATCTTGTGTATCTTATCATAGATATCAATACCCATAGCTTTGTTCAGTAGATTCTTTCTTTGGGTTGTTGACATATTTCCAAAAGATGTTAGTTGTGTTCCATTTATTATGAATTGAAACACATACTTATTGATACCGAGGATTCGTTCAATAAGGGTATTGAATGCTGTAACACCACCAGAAGGATTCAGTTCTTCACCATTATGAATTATTGATGAAGATACTGTATGACCTGAACGGGAAGGAGTATATGTATGGGTTATATCATATACCTCACCATCTACTTCATATACAATATTCTTTACTCCGATTTCGTTTGGAAGTATTAATGACAAATCTGCTCTTTCATCACCATTCAAGTTTATACTACTGAACGGATGTAATTGTTGGATAAGAACTGTCTTTCCACAACGGTTCTGTCCATATATCTGAATGATTGGTTCGTCAATATTTTCAAATGAAAATTCAACTTCTCGCAAACCCATCGCGGCATTAACACCAATAAAGTTTATGAGTTTTATAAATGTAATTCGCATAGCTATTTTTCTCCTTTTAAAGACTTATATCTTTATTATGTATCATGGGAATAATGTGTATTTAAAATTTTATATTTAAAGACATATATGATTCAAATGATACTGTATCACGATGTGGTATCTAAAACGTAATTTAAGAAAGGAATGATTTAAAATGGCACAACAGGAAAACACTGCTAAATCATGGAAGGAGAGAAGGGACAACTTTATGGAGACATATAAGAATGATCCCATTCTTTCAAAGAAACTTCCCGAGGTTGCAGCAGGTCTTATGAAGGCTGAGTTTGGAGTAAACATCTTTGACCATTCTCATATTCCGATAGTATTTACAGTAGGCTGGACTGAAATACTCAAGAAGCTTGGTTCTGAACAGGCTGAGGAATGTAAGGTTGATGTATGTGGAGTACAGCTTGAGTACATGACTGAAATCTCGGAGTCTGACAAGAGCACAAACATCGTTCCCCAGATGTATCATGTCAAGACACCTCTGTTCCAGCAACATGAACAGCCTGTTACAATAGGTGCTTCATATACAGATACACTGCTTTCAAATTATAATGCATGGAGGAGTGTATATGCGCTTGAAGCTCTTACAGGAATTGAGAATAAAGTTTATGAGACAATTCTCAGTGACTTTGGTATCAATCTTATGGTTCCTGCAGCAATCTATCCGATCATAGGTGCAACCTATGCTGCTGGTATTCAGATTGCTCGTGAAACAAAGCAGACCGTTAATATGTATAACATATTCGAAATCGATGTTGTTGAGGATGATAAGATTATACTGACACCTCTGGCATATATCAAACAGTGGCTCAAGGATGATTCCAAGAAGCTGTAATTATTAAATGATCAACCCGCTATTGCCAAGTAAAATAAAAATGAAAAATCAAGTGATCTGTCTTGGTGTTAGCGGGTTTTATCATTATATGAAAGGATGTAATCATATGGCCATAAAAATAACATGCGACACCAAAGATGAAGCAGATTTCATTGGTGAAGCAATAAACGTTTTTCAGAGTGAAGCTGGACCATTACCCTATTTGAATCCTATGAATACAACAATATCAGTTGATGAAGATAAATTCACCGATTGGTACGTTGATGATGATGGTGAAACCTTCTGGGATTTTTATGGTTTAGATGATCCTGATGAAGAAGAGGAGAATGATGAAGATGAGTAATAATCTCGTTGTCGGAATAGGCAATACTGGTGTGAACATAGTGAAAGCTATTTCACAATCACCATTGCTTGAAGATGTAAAACTGTATTCAATTGATTCAGTTGCAACATCAATTGAATTATCATCAATTGATAGGATTAAAAATATTCCTATTATATCTGATGAGAAGAGCGGTTCTGGTCGTAACAGAGAACGTGGTAAAGCAATGTATGAATTCCACGATTCAGAAGGAACCTTTGATGAGTTATACAGTGAAGCAAAAGAAGCAAAAACTCCTGTATTGGTAATAACATCAGGAGCAGGTGGTACTGGTTCTGGTGCAACAGTACCTCTGTGTTCAAAGCTTATGGAAGCTGGTGTTCAGGTTATTCCTGTGATTATAGCACCTAACAAGAAAGACCCTGCAGCATTCCATCTCAATACAAATGATCTCTATATCGAGCTTGGTGAGATTGGTATTGAAACATACACCATCTTTGAGAATAGACGCGGTGATGCAGACTATCGTCCAGTAAATCAAGAAGTCGTAAATCTTGTTGAAGTAATCTTTGGTAAGAAATACGAGAATACAAATCTCGATTCAATTGATGATTCTGATCTCGATGTTATTCTTAATACACCAGGAAGAATCATTGCTGTCCAGGCAGAAGCATCAACAATACCAGCTCTTCAGAAAGAGATAACAAGAAAAGTATTCTCTGGATTTCAGCCTGTATGGAAGCCTGAAGAAGTTGGTGCTAATACACTTATGACAGCTTTCTCACTGAAGTCTATGTTTGCAGATGAGGATTTTGGTTCTGTCTTTGCAGGAATTCGTGAAAGGATCGATCCTCCTAACAGCAAAGACGACAATAGTACTGTATATGATGAATATCGTAATATCGTTAAAGATGATAATAATGGTATGGCATCAGCTACACTTATTATTGCAGGACTTCCTCGTTCTGAAATAAAAAAGATAGACACAGTCTACAAAGAAGCAAGCAGTCTTGGAGAAGGTGTTACTCGTTCAACGAGACCTTCATTCATGAACAAGAAAAAGGCTTCTATTGTTACTGATAAATCGGCAAACGGAACAGCCGTTATGAAACGTTTCAAATGGACCAAGTAAATGATAAATTCATGGTTAGAATATATACATAATTTTGTAGATACGACTAACCATGGAGTATCTAAATAAATTCAAGGAGGAAACTTAAATGATTCCAATCAGTATTACTGATTCAGACATGATCATTCTTCAGAGTGTTGAGTCATATCTGAACAGCATCGGCATGAAATCATCAATCAATCAGTCACCTCAGGAAAAGCTGTTTCTCATGCAGCAAGCTAAGAACTATCTGTATTCAGAAATAGTTCGAAGATTCCCAAGAGTTGCAGCATATATCCTGCATGCTGATATGGAGAAGGATAATATTGCGCAGGGTCTGAATCTGTCTCTCAGCAAACATGTCATGGATCCAGTATTTATCAATCTTCTTATGCAGTATCTTGCAAAGGATAACAATGCTGAAGCAAACTGTGTTTGTGGAGCATATCTTGCTCGTATCATGAGTAAGTGGCTTGATCAGAATGTTGAGGTTTCTGATAAGAAGAAGGTTGACAAGAAGGATAAGACCGAAGCAACTTCTACTGAAAGTGGTAAGGATCCCAAGGAACCTGTAGCTCATATTCATTGGGCAATAACCCAGCTTCTTGGAAACATTACTGCAATCATCAGTACAAGATACGGTGATACTCTTTCAGAAGATCAGATTCTTGCTATTGCAGCTTGTCTGGCAATGAATAATGATAATACTATCAAGGAACTCCTGTATTGTGATTACCCGATCACAGCAGATGTACTTGATGTTATCAGACAGCCGGAGGCTTTCATCAAGTCTGCAATACTTCTTAAGAAGGATGATCTTCCTGGTAAGCCTTCTGCAAACCAGCAGGCATTCCTTGATTCCCTCAAGAGATGGACATACAAGAAACTCAACGATGTACCTACTCAGGTTTCATATCAGAAGCTTGTTGAGTTCTATGGTGTTATACCTGCAAAGGTTGAAAAGAACTTCATCAATCCTCGTGAGTGTGGTAACTCATATCCTAATCTCACAATGGTTGCTGACCAGGTAATCTATAAGTAAAATACAAGGAGGAAATTATAATGGCAACATCTATTCTCAACAACAAGATCCACCCTTCAGTGGATGCAGTAATCAAGCCTATTGTATATGAGATGACTCGTATCAATATCGCTCAGCAGACCAATCCTATTATTGGTTCAAACAATGAGCCTGATTACGTTAAGGAAATAAAGAAGAAGTGTGTACATATCATCTTCGATGGTGGAGAGTACAGACTGGCCACAGACAAGATCAACGGTAAGCTCGTTTGCCGTGCATGTGGTAGAACAATCGGTGTTAAGTTTGATGATACTGCAACACAGAAGATCACAGACTGTATCGAGGTTATCAACCAGCTCCTCTTCTTTGGACTTCTCAATGGTCTTAGAGCAGAGGTTGTTCAGACACTCATCTCAATCAAGAGCACTCTTCCTGCAGCAAACCAGCTCCTCAAGGAACTGAATGAGTTCGTTAAGAGAGATAATGCTGCGGCAAATGATGCTTCTAACGTTGGTACTGAGTATGCTATTCCTTCTCAGTACAGAAGCATTACCTCTCTCGGTTGATTTCTAAGTGTGTGATTGTGCACAAACACATATGAATATGATGGCGGGGTTATTCCCCGCCATTATTGTTTATTTTATATTTAAGGAGGAAAGATTATGTTTGTCGCAATTCAGAGACAAATACATGTTGATATCGATGTTGAATTGAAAGTTAAAGAGTATGAAGATGACATCGATGATAATGCCCAGTATTTTGATACATTCATCATAGAACATGAGGCCAATAGTAATGGTACTTTCACGGTATCCGTTTCACCGTATTCGTATGATCAGGAGTCTATAATGTGTGAAGTACCTTCTAAGTTCACTGTAGACTATGAGGCACTTCTTGAGATCTATAAGGATCCCGCTAAGTTCATTCTTGACTACGTCGTTAAGTTTGATGAAAGGTATTCAATAAATAAAGAGGAGACTGAAGGTGACAATATCGAAGTCCCAGAGGTACCAAACAAAAAGTTTGATCATGTTGATCTTACAAAATATTCAAAATTATATGAGATCCCGATGGGCTTTACTGTTGTTCAGTACACGGCTGCGGATGGAACAACAGAAGATATCATTGCGTATTGTACTGAAAATCGAGATGTTACTGATGAAGATATAAAGCTACTTGATCTGGCACTTGGTAATGGTAATTATAGATTACTTTCATCAAAGGTTGCTAAAGCATATATCAAGGCAAAAGATAAAGCATTAAATGCAGCAGAAAAAGTTGCTAATTTAAAGAAAGAAGAACTTGAGAAACCAGACCCAAGTAAGCGAAGATCACCTAATCCATTCGATATGTTGTTTGGTAATAATAACAATAAGTAAATATATGGGGGCTTTCGCCCCCATTATTTTTTTTTTAATTTGAACAAAGAGACATTGTTGTTTGTGCAATGAATAAATCTGAATCAAGGTTAGATATTACATGAACAACTCTTGTTGCTCTATAATATTGATTCATTTTCATTCCTCGTATTGGTGAATCGAATATGAGATTATACCGTGTTCTTATATTTAATTTACCAATATCAAATCCAACACCGGATACATCAACACGTGTAATCCTTTCAGTAACACGAGCAGCATATGATTCTGCTATATATTGATTCAATGTCTTGTGTAATATATCAGGAGTTGAAATCTTATCCAGTAGCATAGAAATTGAGTTAGATGAAACACGGGTTGTCATATCTTTCGACATGTTAGGATATAATTTAACCATTGTTTCATTCTGTATATCTAAATCACGTACATTGATAGATGTGATTGTCTCTGAATTGAGAACCCTCTCAATATCTGTTTCTGATATAACAGAAACATTCTCGGCTTTTGTATTCATTTGATATAATTGAGAATTAATTCGTCTCATACCACCCATATCAGATGAATTCTTAAATCCTTCAACATGAATTGGTTTTGGTAATGTTGAATTCTCAACATCCGTACTACAGATTGTGAGACCATTAAGATCACCATATACTTGAGCTCCCTTACTATACATACCATACTTGTTATCAAGATATGATAATGCTTCTGATATACTCAAGTTAGGGAATAAGACTTGATCAAACTTATTCTGATTTCTCATTGGTTCTATTGTGTAATCCACAATACCTTGATTACGGAACATTGACTCAATCACTGTTGTCAAAGAAGTCTCTTTAAATATAGAAGGTGCTTTCTTTCTCATAAAGTGTATTTTCTCTGCATCATAACAGTACACATCTATCGGGACCTTTCTATTAATATTAAGATCAGAAGTTTTCTTTAAACCATGATCATATTGGTCCATTGTTGATGTTGGGGTATTCTTATTTTCAATATATCCCTTAAGAGAGAAATTGATATTGTTTGCACCATTCACAAGTTCGGGAGATTTATTCTCATCACCCATCCTGTATATGTTACCAGTCATATTAAGACTGACATATATCTGATCAGGGTATTGAGTTAGTTTCTCAATAGTGGATAGGTCAGAATATAACCGTACACGTATTATTGGAAACATTGCCGTATCATAATTATGTATCATTGCAATAGATACGATATCAGCAGTTGGTATTCTAAATACAGAACCGGCATCACCTTTTGTTTGTAGGAATAAAGATAGTTTATACAATACAGAAAACTTTTCTGTTTTTGAAGACATTCTATTTCACCTCCTGGGGCACAGCTTGATAATCTCCAACAATAATAATATTGTTGAGTCGAATATTTTAATTGAAAGGCAAGTGATTAATAATGTTACAACTCTTTCAGGAAGCTTCAATTCCTAAGCTTTCAGAGACATCTTTGTATATGAAGTTTAATGAAACTTCTGATATTACAAATAACATCAAAGCTGAAATATCACATTCAAAAGAAAACATCGTTGAACCAGATACCATTAAAGAGATACTTGCATTGATCAGATTGAATGGTGATGCTATTGCCAAGAAATCCGTTCAGTCATATCTTAATGGTGAAATTGTTATTATTCACAACAAAGCAACATCTAAGATTCCTTCAAATCTACCATTTATTGTAATGGGTTATAAAGGAACACCAACAGCATTCATCTTTGCAGATAAGTTTGTTAATACAATCACAGCCGCTTCAGAGTATACAAATCTGATGGCTGTAATGGAAGCAGCATATCTTGCATTAAAATTAAACACAAGTCCTGATCTGTTCCTTATGAACAGCCAGCTGATGTTAACTTTGTGTAATATCTACACTATGATGGTGGTGTCACCATTAGAGCAGAGACTGTATATGAAGGGTGATAATCTCACCAAGGCAATGATGTATGTTATAACATACTTCTATAATATGTTCCGTGGTGAAAATATGACTGTTGAGTCTATACCATTTAAGAGATTATTAAATGATAAAGTTAATCTTGACGTAGCAAATCAGATAATTGATGATGTTGTATCCAATCCAGATAAATCATTTATGGGTCTTCTTAAAATGATATCAAAGATCAATCCTATTCGTTATAAGGATCTTGATTCAATGTATTTGTCATACTTTACATCAACCTGTGGTGTATCACTAATATTTGCACTTGAGAATATTGCTTATTTATTCTTGCTTATATCATCTGCATCTTATAAAACAACAATAACCTCATACAGTCTGAACAAGACAGTTGCAATGCCTTGTAAGAAAGCTGTCTTGCTCCTTACAAGCGTGGGTTAATGAAAGGAGGCGTCTAAGATGCCTGGTGAAACAAAAGACAATCCATTTGTTGTCGGTAAAACAGAAAAACAATTGGCATCTCTAACGACTCAAGATCAAACCACGATGCCTGATGGTGCACCAGTTACTGGATATGCCAAGACAAATGTATTTGATGAGGATGCTGGTACAGGTAATTCGGAATATCCAAAGTTGAATACACCTTACCAGAATAGACCTTACCCTGGAGATGGTGGTCAAACAGTTCAACGTCCTGGTATGAATATCAGACCTGGTGGTGGCGTTCAAGATGCTGCAATAATAACTCCTCATGCACATACACTCATACCACTTGATGTAATGCCTGCAGAAGGAGAACCCTTAAAGAGTGCAGATTTCTTTGTTAGAAATAAAGCGGATCATTATATACGTGATGTCGCCCAGGGTATAGAAGGTGAAGCAACTAAGGGTGCTTACATGAACCCAGATGCTGCAGTTAAAAAGGTTGGATATATCGACAGGGAAAAAGGACCATTTGATGTTGCAGTATTTTCTGGTGCAACAACACATGTCAATCCATTCAATGATCCCGTCAAAGCCGAGATAATGCAGAATGGTGGTTTATCAAGATATCTTGAAGAGACAGCTCGTGAAAAAGAACTTGGTTCATATTCAAAACCACCAATATCTCCAGAACATCCATTCTATAGGATGAACTCTAAAGACAATCCTCATACTGCGGATGAAGCACTATTTAAAACATATAACAGAACCAAGCTACCCATCGCAGATATAGAATGGCGTAAAGGTTTTCGTCATATATTTATAACGAGACCGGAATGTTATCTTATGGGAGGAGCAGGCACATCAGCAGACTTCTGTGAACAAGCTGTGAATGATGAAGACTTTGGTTCTGCCATTACAAGAGTTCCTCATATAATAAAACTCCTGTCACCATGGTATGTATCAGGTTCTTTAACAGATGATGTCCTTGATGCCAATTGGAATTTTTTACTATCGAACAGGGTACTTGGTTTAAGCGTTGCTGCTTCATCAATGACTATCAATGATACAGTTGGTAAGAGTATCGAGGGTTTTACAATAACTCCTGCAATGCATCTTGAGAGTAGACAAGGTTCAACAATTGATCTTTCTTTCAGAGATACTAAGAATCTGGATGTATATGAATATTTACGTTTGCAGATGTTATACATGTATAAACGTAAAAAAGGAATATTCATTCCTCCGTACAATGGATATCAGATACAGAATAATTTCTTATCAGATATACCAGACTCAGGCAATCCATTAACAGGAGCACAATATACACGTTATCATCCATATGATAGAGCACTTGAATATTGTTCTTCATTGTATGATATCGTGACAAATGAATCAGGAACAAAGATTCTTTATTGGTGTAAATATTATGGTATATATCCAACAAGTGTTTCTCCTGGATTGTCTAATGATAATAATGCGCCGATAACTGACATGGTTACATCTGCGACATTCAAATATCATTATCGTTTGGAAAATACAAATAAGATCCTTGTTGAGTTTAATCATGATGCTGGTCTTGTTGATGATATCGGTAATATTAAAGAAGGTACAGTTGCAAGTTCATTGCCATTCTTATTGAGAGATGCCCATGATGATCCTGTAATGCCAAAGTATATAGGAGCATCAGGAATGTTTACTGGTTCTCCGTATATAGTAATGGCAAAAACACAAATGGATCCATTTAATAAATCTAACCCGATATATACTCCAGGTCTTAGATTTACTAATCTCAAAGATCTTGATCTTAATGGTAGAATCAATCTTGGTATCACAAATGTTAAGATTGATCAACCAACAGGAAACGTTATTAGTTACTCTGGATAACGCAATGAGGACATTATAAATTATAATAGGAAGGAGTTGGTATAGATGCCTTCAAATGCCGAAAAGACAAATGATCTTATTCAGAATCTATATAAAGACATCACAGGTGATGAAATATCTGTCACTAAGGATGGTATAATGAATACCATATCAGATGTTCTTCATGAATATAATCTCAGTACAGATTTAAGCTTTGTTGAAAAGATGGCAATGCTTAAGATACCGGGTACTAATAAAGATGGTAAGCTTGATTTTTCTGAATTACCTTCTGAATTAAGAGATGCTGCATTCTTACCGGTTGATACAATTGCTGATATAGCATTACGTCAAGATCTTGACCTGGTTATATCACAGATACCTGAATGGTTCACCGCTCTTCAAATTACACGAGATGCAATATGTGAATCAGATGTCGTTGACGGAACAATGGCACGTGATATAAAATTCAAGAGATCAGATCTCTCTGAGTCTGAACAAGAAACCATTGTTTCTAAAATTGAAGAAGTAGAAGATCGTTTGGATTTGCATTCTATTATAAAGAACCATATTGTGTTTAACACACTTGAATATGGTGAAGGTTATATATACGCAATACCATATGCAAAAGTTTTCCAGGATTTGTATAAGTACAGATTGTCTGGTGGTACCAAAAATAATCAACTCACAGGAATGGATATGTCAGATACATCTTCCGTTCTTAATGGTTTTGGTTATGGTGAATCTGCTGTTGAAATATCTCTTAATGATACTATCGTAAATGATTCTACCGATTCTAAAAAGAAAGGTAGAAAGAAAGCAGGTATTTTTACAGAAGCAGAAATAATTGAAATCAATCCAATGTATCGTACAAAGGTATTCAATGAAGATGGTTCTGAGAACAAGAAAGCATCTGAAGAAGCTGCTGATGAGATGGATGCAACTTTGGAATACGTTTGTCGTAATATCAGATACATTGAAAAAGATATAGCTCTTCCTGTAATTGAAGAATCAGCTCATGATCTTCGTGCAGTATATCAGACTAAGTATCATGATCAGGAAGGTTTTGTTCAAGAGGTTGATAATCTTTTTGAACATGTTATGAATGATAGTATGTATATGGAAGATGGTGAGATTAATAATTCAGATGAATTTATATCTCATAACTTCGAGAATATAAAAGGTATTTACCTTAAGATACTCCCCGCAACAAAGCTTATTCCAATACGTGTTGACAGAAACATCATCGGTTATTATTACATATCCGATTTAACACGTCCTGAAGAGTCAGGTCAACGTCGTAACAGTGGTCTTACAGGTTATACACTTAGATCACCTTCTGTTGGTTATGACACATTCTCTCCTGACAGAATGTTCTGTGAGAAACTCGCATCCAAGATTATCAATAATTTCAATTTGAAATTCATGAAAGATAATATCGCATTACATACACAGATTGTGTCTATACTTCAGGCACATAAGTTCAATGATGCTATGATGCGTTTTATTTTTATTCCCGCAGAGCATGTTGTTCAATGTTCTATCAATAAGGATGGTATTGGTAAGGGTCATTCTATGTTGGAACCTGGTTTGGTAACAGCAAGAATGTACATGTTCCTCAAATTATATTCCATCTTATATCAGATAAACAATTCTCAGGTTCGTGTATACAATCTCAGAATGTCTGGTCTTGATACTGATTATCAGAAGATGGTAAATGATACAATGCGTAAATTTGCAGCTCGTAGAGTTACCGTCAATGATATCTTCAACTATAGATCATCTATGACAAAAGTCAGTGGTGGTTCTGAATTGATAATGCCAATGGGTGCGGGTGATATTGCTCCTATTACATTTGAAACGATTCCCGCTGCTGATGCACCGATAAACAATGATCTATTGGAACAGCTAAAGAATGAATCTATCAACTCAACACCTGTACCGTCACTGATGGTTCAGGGTGGTAATGAATCACAGATTGAATTTGCCAAGGAAACTGAATTGGCTAATACGAGATTCAATACAATGATATCTTCATTCAAGATGGATTTCAATCATGATATAACAAGACTCTACAGAAGAATCTTGCGTTGGGAAACTGATATCGATCGTGATATTCTTAAAGAACTTAAATATGTATTAAGAATGCCAACGGCAAAAACATTGAATGTTACTATTGAAATGATAAATAACTTCACTGCATTATTGGAGATTCTTTTACCAACATTCTTACGAGATGATGAGATTGAAGAGGGTGAAGATAAGAAACCTTCAGAAACAGCACGACAGTTCAAGAAATTACTTCTTCATGAATACATTCCTCAAATTGATATTGATCATTTTGAAGAACTTGCATCAGAAGCACGTGCTGCAGCAAACCAGAGAAGGATGGAAGAAACAGGTAAGGCAGAAAACATCATTGATTCTGGTATAGAAGAAGAAGTAGAAGGTGGTGAATTCTAATGGCATATGATCCTAATGACGCATACGACAAAGAGTATGGTATGATACACCCTTCATCTGCATACGATGCGTCACTTGATACAGAACACATGACATCTATGGAGCATTTTATATACGGCTCATCAGATGATGATGATTAAGAGGTGAAATGAAAATGAATGTTTTTGATCAAATAAATGATGTGATAATGGAATCAAGCATGGCTGTTTATGATGCCATGCTTGATATCATAAATAAACGAGAAACGATTAATGACAATGATCCTTCAAATGAGTTCGATAATATTATAACTGAATCATTCCAAATATTCGTCGAATATGTTTCTAAGGATAAAGATGAAATAACCAAATGGATGGATAAGAAAGGATATTTCTATACAGGGGATAATCCCAAGAAGAAGAAAGAATGTTTAAGAATGTATAATTTCTTAAAGCAACACGACTTTCGTCCATCTGATGAAACATATAAAACAAATATAGACGATGGTAAAGGTGGTAAAAGACGTCTTAAATTAACATTTGAGGCTAACAAAAATGAGACCGGCCTCGAAGGTACTGTATTTAGTGATAAAAATCGTTTAAGACCGTCTGGTTCTAAAACTCCCGAGCAGCGTATGTGGGAAGAAATAATAAAAAGAGGCGAAAATGCATCATATAGTGCTTCCATTGATAAACGCACTGGAAAAGCTATAAATGAAGAAATATTAATTCCAGCAAAAACACTCAAACAGAAACAATATAGATCAGGATTTACCATTAAGCACGAAGAAGGACATGCGGCAAACAGATATCACAATAATAGACATTTGTCTGATGCTGATAGACCTGATTTAAGAAAAGCAATAGATGACTATAAAGCAACTGGTAAAAAAGTAAATTCGCATGATGATAGTGTGGAAGAAATGAGTGCTGATGAATACGCTGCAAAACATACGAAAATCCGCAATAAAAATGCAGGTAAAAAAGGAGCATCAAATACAAGGAAAATCAAAGCACATGAGATCGAAAAACATTTCAACAATACGAGTGTATTTCTTATTGATAATGCTAAGCGTCAGATAACCTCGACCAGAAGTATTGTCAAGAAATTGAAATATTTTGAAAATCTCAAAAGCATAACAAATAAAAAAGACACTCGTTCTTTGTTAATCATGTTTAATATTGACACAGGTGGTGTAGGAGAAACGGGCTCTGATATAAAAAATATAGCAAACGACTACCTTCCATCATTACTTAATGGCGAAAATATTCCAAAAATCGGCAATGAATGGATAAAAAAATGTGAGGATAAAATAAAATACTATGAGGATTCCTTAAAATCGGAATTCGATAGATATAAACAGGAAAAATCAGAAATAATGTACGACCACGAATACGACGAGCTTGAAAAGAAAAGTCGACTGACAGAAATTACAGAGGACATGACAGACGCCATTAGACATTACAAGAAAATGATCAAAAGATCAAAAGAACATATCAAAGAAGAACAAGAGACATTGAAAGAGTTCAATCGTTTGATGAATGACAAAGAAATGAAAAAACGTCTCAGTGTTATAGAGCATATTTATAACAAAGAGAAAGATCTTTCGAAAGATGATTTAAATGAAGTGAATCGATTGTTTAATGAAATAAAGGCAACAGGTTATATCAAAGAATGGATCAAAAAACTTGAAGAAAAAATCAAAAATGAACAAGAGTTCATAAATGATTTTAAATTTTTAAAGTCAACAGCGACAAAAGCTGATTCATCGGATCAAATGCGCATAGAACTTGCCAAAAGAGTAATCAAAGAATATTTCGAAGAGTATTTAAACGATTATATTTATAATGATTAAGGAGTGATATAATGAAACTTGAAAAAACAACGACAGGTCTCATTATACATAATCCTGATGATATAACCAAGAGAAAGATACTCCAGTATTTTTCTCTGGTTAATCCAGTAAGGGAATTCTTCATCTATTCTGGTAATGATACTTCAAAGAAACCGATCTTTGGTAGAGAACATGATGTTGTTTATATTTCTTCTGGATTTCTCACATTGAATGATCAATACATTCAAAGATTACCCCGTCCATCTGTTATACAACCAATAACTCCTAAGAGGATAACTCTTGACATGAACAGACAACCTCGTTCACGGTTACAGGAAGATTGTATAAACATGATGATCAATCCCAATCGTAGAAAAAGCAAACTCACAATAGAACTAAAGCCTGGTACTGGCAAACTCGAGCCATACAGTAGAAAAATACCAACACCTACAGAACAGGGTTATACTCTTATGGGAGACCTCAAAGTTGGGGATTATGTATTTGATAGAACAGGAAACCTTACAAAGATTATTCAGATATTCGAACAGGGTGAGAAAGATGTCTATAAGATAACATTTCAGGATGGAAGAACCGCTATGTGTGGTGAGGAACATCTTTGGACAGTTAAATCTCATAAAAATGGTATATGGAAAACCGTTGAAACAAAAGATATGTTGAAGGACTTCAAACGCGTATCACCCTGGAAGGTGGCTAATGGTCGTGAAGATCCTTATGCATACAAATACTACATTCCAATATGTCAACCCGTACAGTATCCTCATAAAGACGTGCCTGTAGATCCATGGGTGCTTGGTTGCTTTATCGGAAATGGATGCTGTTGTGAAGATAATCTCACAATATCATCAGGAACAGATGAGATCCCTAATAACATAGCTAAGGTTTGTGGTTTCTCAGTAAAGCGTAATCAAGCAAACTATAGCTATATCTTCTATAACAAAGAAACTGGTAAACCTATAAAAACATCAGAATTCTTTAAAGATATTCCAGAGATAATAGGTTGTTACTCCAGGGACAAAAAGATTCCCGAGCTGTATATGATAAATGATCCTAATATCAGATTAGAACTCATTAAAGGTTTACTTGATACAGATGGATCTATAGCATATGCTGGTGGAAGATTTAATGTATCATACTCTTCATGTTCATTAACATTGCTCAAGCAGTTAAGGACACTGATGTATTCACTCGGTTACACCACGGGAAAAATTAAAACAGATATCCGTGAGGATAAATATGTTGATGGTTTCTGTGGAGAGATCTTTTTGAAGATACCCAACTACGATAAGACTAAATTCTTCTCTGTATCTAAGAAATTTTCCATGGCAGCAGAAGCAAAGGTAATGAATAAAGAGAATATATTCAACGATCTTTTGATCAAGGATATATCATTCTCACATAGAGAACAATGCAGATGTATTATGGTAGATAATCCAGAACATCTTTACTTGACAGAGGATTTCATCGTTACACACAATACGTTCATTGCAACATATGCGATTTCAAAGTTACAATTGAAACCGTTGATTGTTGCACCAACAACACTGTTGAAGAATCAATGGTGTGATGAGTTTGGTGATGTAGGTATTCCTCGTTCAGATATAGCGACCAACATATATGATGCACCAGATAAGCAAGTATGTGTTGTTACAATATCTTCTATTGAGAATGCTTTACGTGATGATTGGGAAGGATTGATGGATGTTGTTCGTCGATCAGCATTCGGCATTAAGGTAGTTGATGAAGCACACCTTCATCTTAAAGGAAATCTGAAGTTTGATGCTATATGTAATATACCAAATAATTGGTATCTTTCTGCAACTCTTGGTCGTTCAGATTATCAGGAAGACAACATTCTTAACAGAGCATTGTCTGATGCAGATAGATTCATTGGTAATCCAAAATATGAAGAGTATCAAAAGCAATATGTAAATGTCTTTTTCCAAGATATATACTATTACCCATCAACAAAGTTGTGTATGGAACACTTCCGTTATGGTAGTAAGGGACTTATCAAAGCAACCTACTACCGCATGTTAATGGAATACAAACAAGGTGTACCATTCATAAATAACCTCATTTATATGATGAAGGTTGCTAAAAAGACAACAACATATGATGGAAAGATTCTGCTTCTTGTACCATTAATATCAATAATAGAAAGAGTAATAGAAGTAATGAAGAAAGATCCTTTCTTCTCACAATATTCTTTTTCTGGTGTCGATGGTAGTATGCCTTTGGCAGTACGTAAACAAGCAATGGAATCCGATTTCATTTTGTCAACATCGTTGTCAATGGGTACTGGTGTAGATGTTAAGAATCTTGCTGCTGTTATAAACTTTGACCAATATTCTTCACCCATCATAGGTGAACAAATATTTGGTCGTTTACGTGATAGAGGTAAAGAGACCTGGTATTTTGATATAACCGATCACGTACGTCAAGCAAAAATGTTTGCATCATGGGGACGTAAGAGACATTCTCTTATACCATATTATCCTGGAGCGCATGATAATATTAAACAACTCCCCGATATAAAATGTTGATAGCTTCTGTATATTTGTATACCTCCTCCTTGGATTGAGTGGGCCTTCGGGCCCACTCTATTCTATTATTCTAAGATTTTTATATCTCAAATATATATTATTATTCTGAATAAAGAATAGAAACGAAATCTTTCAAACAACGTTTCACTTCATGTCTTTATTCAGAAAGGAACATTCTATGAAAAAGTACATCTCATTCGCAGACGCAGTCAGAGCCCTCGCAATCACAGCAGTGACCTCGGAAATAACACCCGAGCATGTTCGCGCTCTCTCAATCCTCGATCCTGAATTCAAGAATGCAGTCGAGGATCTCCACACGCTCTTCGCAAACAGCATCTTTGAGACAAAGGATGAACCCACACTTGAAACAGTAACAACTACTTCATTCACTGATTCCCAGGATGAGGACAATCATTCAAAGGAAGAAAAGAAGCCTGTTGTTAAGAAGAGGACCTCCTCAAAGAAGAAGACAACAAAGAAGAAGGCATCATCAAAGAACGAAAAATCAGATGAACTAATAACTGATATTCCAGAAGGGTTCTATCAGCATCCAACATATAAGACGATATACGCGTCCAGAGACGGCCGTTTTATTGTCAATAACAAAGCACAAGAACCCCACAACAGTGGAGGATACCGTAGGATATATGATGTAAAAGAAGATAAAACATTCGTTGCAGCACGAATGGTATATGAATGTGTAACAGGAAGTGTTACACTGGAATATATTAAATATAAGGACGGAAACAGAAAAAATATCGCGTTTGATAATCTCTATGCATCACCTTATAGGTCAGATCATGGTCCGTTTTCGGACGATCAAGTATATGACGTATCTGAAAAGATAAAGGAATATGCACTGAAGAAGCTCCCTTTAGATGAGATAATCAATAACACTGCTTCTGATGTAGGTGTAACAGCCCGAGGAGTAAGATCTATTGTAAACGGAAATTACTCAAAAATCTCAGGCAAATTCTTCTATGTTGGACCCGGGAAAACCATCATTCCGGTATCTCATTATGGAATAACGGAAAAATCAGAAACACCTGAGACAACTCCTGTTGAAACAACTAAGGCAACTGAGACAACTGAGACACCCAAAACAACAGAGGAAACAAAGACAGAAAAAAAGCTGCCAAATTCTCCCTGTATAGAGGTTCTGAACAAAGGACTCCAGGCGGGAATAAACGCTTTTGACAGCAAGTACCTCAGAGGTGAAGAGCTCACGAAAGCAGACATGATAATCCCTGTTATACGTTACATGTTTAACACAGATGGTTCTCATAGAAACATCAAAGAGATAGCAACACTTATCACAAAAGAGTACGGTCCTGAGATAGTTCCTGATGTTACATTCATAACGGATGTAATGCAGGGACGTTTTGGAAAGAACGTGCTCGAAGCTGCTTTCAGAAAGTAATAATAATATATTACGGCCCCATTACGGGGCCGTATATTTTTTTAATATCCAAAGAATCCGTTGTTTCCAAATCCGTTGCCATAATTACCGAACCCATTAGCGACATCATTTACTTCACGGAAGAATGCTAATTGTGCTGATGAGGAATGAGCAACAGGTGTTTGTTGTAATTGTCCGTATTGTTGATATTGATTGTGTTTATAACCATAATCATCGTATCCACCGGGATTATTATACTCCTCGTGGATTTGTGATGTTATGTCTGCCAACAGTTGTGCTTCATATGATCCTTGTTGCAGACCAGCGGTGTTATCGATACGATCTTCAATCACTGATTCTTCAAATTCTCTCATTATTTCAGGAGCTTTTGAATAACTGCATAGATTTTTGTTTATACCAAATCTCTCAAGCTCATATCCATATTTGAGAATATACAGTGTGTGAAGATACGCCATAACCATATCGTCATGTTCACCAGAAGCGGCTGCTATCTTACCTGTCTTCTTATGTTGAACAAGATTACAAATATCATGTACCAGATACTTTGTGTATATTAGATGACGATAATCATGGGTTGTCTCTCTTAAGATATTGAACATCGTCTTTCTAACCTTTTCACCAACTGTAGTACCATAATAACGTTTAGCATGAGCTTTCTGTTTTAACTTGAACTCAGTTGTTGTATTCGGGTTAGTAATATTCTTTGTCATTTCTGTAGCACGAGGATCATGATAGAATCTATCCTCGAGACGCGATTCTTGAACAAAGTCAATTATATCAACACCTGTCATATTTGATTCCAGACAGAACAATGCATGTGGAATCATTCTTGCAAGCATTGTAACAACTCTCATCAAATCCAGTCCACCCATTACTGGTGATAATAATTCACCAACGACTTCCAATGTATATGGATTAAGAATACATATTGCTGTATTATCTCCATCTTTACCAGTCGCACAGTCTATACCTATGAGGTATGGTAAAGTCATATCAAAGTATGGAGTATCAGATGTCAAATCGGGTACTTGAATATTATGTTTGTAAACATACAAATGATATTTTTTCATCAAGAAAATATCATAATCAGGTTCACGAACATGATTATCGATGTAATCAATATCTTCTTGTCTGAAGAATGATCCTTCACCACCACGGAATCTTTGAAGTAATACACCTCGACGATACTCACCAAGAGTATGTTTCTTAACTGCCTCGGTATATTGTTCTTTAAGATATGTGCCATCTTTACGTAATTGCACATGATCAAACTCAATGTACAACATTGTTATTGGAGTTCTATCTTGATCCGGATCATTGGGTCCAGGGAATGATTTCATTTTGAGTATTTCTTCTTCTGTCAAATCATAGAATGATTCATCAAAATGAGGCATACTATCAAGAATAGTCTGCCACTCTTTTCCTTCGTCTGTTTCCAAATCTCCCGGAGTGGATGCATACATCATACATGAACGAATACCTTGTTCACGTGCAGTGATTCTTGCCTGAACGATTGTTGGGTTTGCACCATCAAGAACTTGTTTCATGAAAGGTATAAACTCACACTCATCAGCAAACCAAGTAAACAGTGAATATCCACGAGTCTTATCAGGTGCAGCTGTATCTGATTTAGCTGCAGACAAAACCGCAATACTAACACCATGTGCTTCATATTTTAATGACTGTAATCCAGGGGGATGTTTTGCATTTGCCCAAGGATTCATATATTTCGGTAAAGACATTATGTAGTCACGAAGAATACCAACGTTATCGGTACATCTTGTTTCTGTTTTATGCATATAAGGAATATCACAATTTCGATATTCAAATAATAAGTTATATGCCATTATTGCAGTAATGACGGTCGTTTTGTAGGTTTGGCGAGGCTGCACTAACTCGAAATCAATACTATTAAACCAACACCAGATTGCTGCTAAACCGGCACGATGTAAATACAAAGGAACAACACCAGCACCACGAACAGGAATATGAATTACCTCTCTAAAAAAGAACCATGGGTTATGTTTACATTCAACAAGAAGCTTTCCTATATCTTCAGGAGATATATTTGGATCATATGGATCCATGTCTTGTACTTTGAGATTTGGATATTTTACTTCCAACATAAAATACCAATTCTTTATTCCAAGTTCTTTTAACTCTTTTGCCGTTAGTAAAAAAGAAGCATTCTTTGTTCCAAAATCATAATATCGAGGTCGTCCTTTATTATCATCAATTCGGACAATATTGGACACAATTATTTCTCCTTTCTTTGAGTAATATTATAAACACGTTTTATTAAAATACCTTATTAAGAAAGGCGGTTTATTTATGTTTAAATCATTAATCGAATCAATAAACAATATCAAAATGGAATCATCATTGAATGTGTGTGATGCTATCATAAATGTTATAGACAAGAATGAACTCATAAGAGAATATGATGAGTATTCTACATTTGATGATATCATCATGGAATCTATGATGATATTCATGGAATCCAAAAACAGAGAACGTGACAAAACACCACGTAATGAAATATCACGGTGGATGGAAAAGAAAGGTTTCTGGTATACCGGTGATAATCCAAAGAAGAAAAAGGAATGTAACAGATTCTATCATTTCTTACAACAACACAAATTCAATCCAGCTGACGGAACCTATGAAACATCTTTCAAAACAAAAGATGGAAGTTATAAACGAATTAAACTCGATATAAATGCGGAAGGAAATATTTCTATTACCGACGAAGACAAAAAGAATATTCAATCCCTTCTTGAAGAATTTGGTAATACTAATGAAAACGGCAAAAAATACATTGATATGAAAAAACTCAAAGAAGAAGGCATTGGAATAGTATTCGATAAACGCTTTGAATCATTAACGAAATATGATTTATTGGAATCGGTTATCACTGGATACAATGCATTCTATAATTCTGGTAATGAAAGCATTACGATCGGTGCCAAGGCACTTAAGGGGAAACAGGCGATATCGCAATTCACATTGAAACATGAAGAAGGCCATGCTGAAGATATAGACCCCAATTCCAATGTTCCAAGAACTCGTCATACAGAAATAAACAAAGAGAAAAGAAAATCTGACATTTACAGGAAATCTACATATAGGGCGGGTATGTTGTCAAATTCACATGATGATGATTCAAAAGAAAATGCCGCTGATTTATATGCTGTACAAAATACCGAGAAACGAGGTAAGAAAGGTACCAGGAAAAAGTTAAATCAGAAAGATCTGAACACTATTTACAAAGATATGGATAGAAGTATATCGGCATCAGAAGATGTGATTGTATCTATAAAAGATTGTGAATCTAATATAGATAAAATGATTAAAGTTTGTGAAAGTTTAATAGATTCTGCGAAAAAAGATCCAGAAATGATTATGCAGTTCAATGTTGATTATCTTTCAAAGACAAAGGTCAATGCATTAGTTCATGCTGATAATAGATACAGAATAATTGTTAATAAGATAGCCGAATTGAAAAAAGAATTGGATATCACGAATAATAATGAATTAATGGATAAAGAAGATAGATTGCGTAAGGAAGAACTCGAATATCGCAAAAAGCTTACAACAATACAAAACCAACTTGATCAATTAGAGGATTGGGAAAACATTCCTTTTGATGATACATCATCAAATAAATACGATGTTAAAAAAGCTGAAAGTTTGGAAAAAGAATATAATAAATTACTTGAAGCAATTGACCAAATTAGACAAATGAAAGAGGCCATTGATACAACCCTTTATTCGGAAGATCATAAAAAAGAACACGAGAAGAACATACATGATATGATATCTAAAACAAAAGACAAGAAAACAAGATTCTCTATGGAAAATATAGGTAGTAATTTGACGGTACCGAAAGAATTATTAACAAAGATTCATAATGAAGCAGGTGGTGATGAGAAAAAAGCATATAAAATGATAGCAGATTATTACGTCCCTTCCTTTAAAAGATGGATTACTATATTAAAGAAAAAGAAACAGAATCTATCAGCAAGACTAAAAGCCCTTGGTGAATTCAAAGATGTTTCTACGGCAGTTCGTTATTCATTTGCAAAGAAATACATCAAAGAATATTTTGATGTATTTGCAGACGAATTTGACTTGTATATGGAATAAAAAAATAATTATATGGGGGCATATGCCCCCATATAATTTACGTATATCAGTTATACTGTTTTCTCTGCTGTAATACCGGCAGAAGTTCGATGAACTTCTTGAAGAGATAGTCAATATACTCTTGACTTAATCCAATGAAGGTATTGGTTTTACTCATCTGATCGAAGAATTCTATCATATCGAAAGATCCCTGCTTGTATGCAGTATACTGTAAATAGTATGAATGCATAATAAGCATGTAATGAAGATCCGGTATAGATATCGAAACATCTACATTACCGATCTTCACATCATGTAATTCATCGACATTACCGATGGTATCATACCAATAAATATCAGTCGTAAGTTTAGTGCCTAACAACTTCAAAATGTTCTTCAGATTATCAAGTTGTGGGAACTGATTGTATTTTGACATATCAATACCTATACCATTCAACTGTGACATGAGTATTGAATTTTCTTCATACTGAGAACCACGGTAGTATGTTGATATCTTAGAGAATGCTTTAACACCCATACCTGCAAGGAAATTATAAGTATCATATTCACCATACTTGATTGGGTTATCAGAATAAGGAATAAGATTCTTATTATATCTTCTGGTCTTGACAGGTTGATCATAGAGTGTTGTTCTACCGGTTGCAACAGCAGACATTGCCTTTGAAGGTTCCTGTTTAAGAACCCAGGTGTACTGATAACCAACAGGACATGTTTCACCAATATCAACCCATCTATGACGAAGCTTTGCTTCAACCCGATAGTATCTCATTATATCAGGCCATTTCTCGTAACTCTCAACGATTGCATCACGAACACATTTCTCGTTAAGAGGTTGAATCTGAATATAGAAACCATTCTTCATAAGATCATTGAATGTTTCATTTGGTGATTCACTGTAGACACGTCTTAATTCATCACCCTGTTGGGGATTGAATGTTTCAACGAAATCCACAGCAAGTTTCATGATGTCATCATGAGATTCATGATTATTATTCATCTTAATAACATGCTCCCACATTCTTTCCATCATGAATGTCATGGTTGATTCGTATGTTGCAAATGCAATGATTCTGTTGGGAATAGCCAAAGCATTACATAACATATCGATTGGTTTTTCAGTACCAGGAATTCTGTTACCTTCATCATCATATTCAACAGTTCTTGGCATAAGTTGCCATGGGATGATCTTAGCAATAACAGACTTATTACCATAACGACCAACAACCTTCTGACCAACATGAATCTCTTTCGGCTGAAGTATTGTGAACTTTATTACAGTATCAACAATATCTTCTTTGGTTACCCATTTAGAATTGTTTAAATACTTTTCAGCCTGATGATATATATCCAATAATGATGTATCATCCTGGTAGGGATCATCAACGATAGTTGAAATGAATGCATATATATCCGAATACCAATCACGTATCTGTCCCAGATAATAATTGTATTGGTCATTTTCAACTTCCACGTTTGAATATATATCCATATCAACAACAATACCATGTGAACAATAGTTTGTATCATTGATATGAGGAACCAATGCTTCGGCAGCAGATGATAAGTAAGAGTTTTCTCTTATAGAACAGAGAATATCATTCTGTATCTCTTCTCCTATATTTGGAAAAGGTTTGTACAGTTGTTCATTTCCATACTTATTGAGAAGGAATGAACTTTGTTTGATGTTTACAGTGACAATATCAACCATGTCATATTCCAATGCTTTTGCTGCTCTATCTGATATAACGAGAGCATCCTCTGTAAGCTGGGGTAACACAGTATATACCATTCTGATATTTCTACCGGCACAATAATTATCATTTATATATGATGATGATTGTGCAATTGTTGTTCCAGCTGGTAAAACATCACCATCATTGTATTTACCATGAATTGCATTATGCATACGGAATCCATATTTCTCTACAAGATGATGTGCAGGTTTAACAACATGACACGAATATTTACCAGTCCTCAAATTCTTAAAGATATAAGCTACTGGTGATATTGCCGAATCTTTGAACTTTCTGAAAGTGCGTACGAGTTCACAATCATCAGGAGTCTTAATGTTCCATGATGATCTTTTACCAAACTCATTTTCAGCACCCGTATAGACACGTGGAAATTCAGGATTTATCAAAACAACACGCTGTGATGCATGACGTGTACCCATTACTCCACGAACTGGTGATATCTTGTCTGGGAACACCATCGCTGATGCACCAAACAAAGACATTGGTGATACTTCTTCTGCACGTTTATCAATTTCAGAAGCAGTATTCATCGTACCACGACGACGACGTATTTTGTTATTAATGTTACTGATCTCTTTTTGTTCCATTGATTGTTTCACTCCTACTATATTAAATTTTAATAACGAATCCTCCTTTCGGGAGAATTATATATGTTCAATTTTATATTTTATATTTTGGACAAAACATCACGTACATATTTTGCACATGGTGAATCGTCTGCTTTCTTGTTATTAAAATCAGACATAGCAAATGATATTATCAGATATACACCAAGTATCAAAATAATATCATTTTTCAGAACGGTATTGGATACGAGTCTTTCAAGAAGATTAACCACATCCAACTCAGGTACAACAGGATCTGTTGAATTTTTGTAATACTTATAAACGGAAGATATATCCGGATTGAATAATATATCCTCACATTTCTCAGCATACTTCTTTTCATTAATCCTGTTAGTTTTTAAATAATCCTTCCAATCCTTGATTGTTATATTATTAACGATATACTCAATGATTGGGGTGTAGTTTGAAAACGTATTAAGTCTTATAATATCAATCTGATCAAGATACTTGTACAGCATGAAATATAAGTACAAATCATCATGGAATTTTTCAACATTCTTTGGATCTTTCTTAAGAAGAATCACCAATGCGTTTGTTGGACCATATATCTCTTCAATGAGACTTATAGGCATTCTCTTTTCTATCTCAATATACTCAGCAGCCAACTGGTTGATTGTCATTAATTCATCTTCATTATCTCCGGGAATAAATGCATCAGTTGGTGGTGTAACGAGTTCAATATCACTTAAAGCATTCAGGAAGTCTGATTCATATGTTTCTCTTGTGATCATAAGACCATGTTTGTTCTCTATGGTCTTTGCTTTCTTATTGAGTAATATCATTGTCTTGTAATATATATTACATGCAGCGATATTCACTTTATGTGTATTGAAACGACCCTTGAATTCTTCAAGCATATTATTCGGAATATTTATCATAAGTACCTCCTAAAGGAAATACACTTATGATGTTGACATACTTGCCTTATCCGAATAATATTGTTCTCGCAAACAAATGTAATTGTCAACAACATAAGCGATTCCATTATTTTGTATAAACCAGTAAATGTATTGATTCAACTGATTAAAGCCTGACATATTATCCATTAAACTCACCTCACTATTTAAAATATTAGGTAAGTTCATCTATGATATCATCGAACGGTGTACCGTTAAACATCGCTGGATCCATACCACCTCCAAAAGTATTCTGTACTGGTGGTTTCCAGTTAGGTGGTAGTTTACCATTGTTCATCAAGTTTCTTTGTTGATTTATCTTTGCTTGTTGCATCTGCAACTCTTGTTGCTTATTCGCTTCTTGCAACTGTTTTATCCTTATATCACGAAGACGGTGCACGAATGGAAGCGGCATTCGTGCAAGCATGTCCATGGAAATTATCTTTCCAAACATTAGCCCCATCTCGATAATTTCTAATCCATCTCGATTAAGTTTATCTGAGTATTGCTGAGCCTTCGTGATACTTGGAAAAGCAATGACGTTCCGATATCACTGATAGGAATATAGTCAACGTGTCTTCCACATGCGGAACAGTTGATATCTTCAACACGGAATGAAATAGGAGAAACATTCTCTCTCGTCTTCTCAATAATCTTGAGGAGTATACCAGAATCTTCCGCATCAAGAGCCTTGGTAATAATTTCCTCAATCTGCTCCCAATTGGTGAAACGATATTCCTTGGGTTTACCATTCTCATTACGAACGATTGTCATTGCAGAAACAAACAATGCATTCGCAGCGAGATAATCGAATTCAGCCATTGATACATCCTTAGGATCGATTTCAGACATATTGTCATCAGGACGATATCTCTTAAACAGATCATTGATGAGAGGGAGCTTCTGTGTTACATACTCATATGCAGAAGGTTCATTGATTTCAACAATGATCCCTGTATGAGGTAACTTATAACGTTTTCTTCTACCGTTAACCTCTTCCCAAATCTTAACAGACTCAGGACCAGGTGCAGACTCATATGAAGGAACATACCACTTCGGAATATGTTCTTCATCAATATGAAGGATTGTACGAGGATGATAATTGATCTTTATCTGTTTCTTACAGTTAGGATTTCCACATGTAATAGACAGAGTTTCTTCATCATCAGCAGTAGCAACCAAAAGGCCCCACATCAGAAGCTCACGATCCTGATACTTTGTCTTCTTCATGAAATCTTCAAAATCCTTGAACTCACCAATCGAAGGATTCTTAAGGTGATCGTATATTACAGACCACTTCTTGAGTTCATTATCAGAACCATTGTTTGAAGTAGGAGCAGTCAGCTTAATAAAGTCAAACCAGTTGATGGATCTCATTACACAACGATATCCAGATAAAGGAAGTGTTATCGGTACATCGTTAACACCGGAATCATATACATTAATGATTCCTTCCTGATCTGAGTTCTCAACGATTGTTGTCTTCAGTAACTCTTCCTGTGATACTTCCTTAACATAAATATTGACCTCATTTGATTCAGCTGTTTTTGCAATAACAGATTCATCAACATTTACTGTTACAGGTGTACCCTGCTCAACATTGATATTGATTGTAGGTGTTTCCTTCTTCTCTTCTTCACCGTTGCTCGTATCATTAGTAATCTTTGAAGATACCTTTGTTGGTGCATCATTTGTCATTGTTCTATCAATGACAATACCATTCTCATTGATATTATTGATAGCAAGAGTTCCGTCAGGCATAATCCAGTTACGAAGAATCATTTCTTCAAAATCCTTGGTTATCTTCTGACCATTGTTGTGATAGATGTCAACAAGCTCACCCATTACAGCCATCTTTCCAAGTGTACCAAGTTCCGCGTTAGGTGCTTCTTCGATACCACCAGAAATGATTCTGTATTTAGCAACAACTCTGTTTACCATACCAGCAACAATGTTGATCTTGTCACCTTGGTATGCCATTGCTTCTGCATGATACTTCATATCATGTTCATCAGGTGGCATGAAAGGTGTTGCTGCATCCTTTTCATCTTTCTGTTTCTTCAATTCGTTAGCAGCTGCTTCTCGCTCTGCCATTTCGGCAGCCTCTTCGGCAGCTATTTCATTCTCCAGATCATTCTCACCATAGATATCTTCATCATCAGGAATCATAGGTGTAGGAACTTCAGTTACCGGTATCTCGGTATCCATGAGTCTGGTTGAGTCCGATGTTGCCTCGGTTGAAGTAGCAACAGGTTCATCAACCGGTCTACCCAATGCAGATTTCTGCTTGTTCAGCAGAGCCTCCAATGGATCGATATTTTTATTTTCGGCCATGGTATTACTCCTTTACATAAGAATTTTGTATTTGTATTATATACAAATAAATCATACATGTAAAATTTTATAAATAATACATATATCATTTATATGTACATGACAGATATGTACTAATTTAAAGAAAAGGTTGGTGATATAATGAATGAAAAACTTTTATGGTTTAATCCAAATATACAGTTTATGTTTCATTCTAATATCGTTGAATATGATATGAAAGCAATGTCCGTATCCATATCAGAAAAATATGGATTACTTGATGAAGAGACAATAAAAATATTGCGGTTATTACCAAAGGATCAGAGAACAAAAAGAGTGGGTTTATTACAGCGTGATGATAAGAATTATTCACAACGTCTAATAGAGTGTGAGTTAGAAACCAGAAGAAAATTCTTGGAAGCAAATGATCTTGATGAAACAAACGTTATATCGTTACACTCAGATGCATGTATCTTCAATTCAAAAAAGAAAATAATAAACAATATCGAAGGTATAGAGTTTAAACATGCAAACACTTGGTCTGCATATATGATCTATAAAGGAATTGAAATGTTTTATGCGGATGGAGTCATAACATATAAAGGTATACCAAAGGACATGTTAAATCAACATACTCTTGGTATTCATAAGTACCTGTGTAATGTGTTCAATAAAGTCGAGAACTATGATACAGATATATTGAGTTTCTTATCAAGATTCCAGAAGAACTATCTTCAAGATAAATTACCCGATTTCTATTACGTACCATTTGGAAGGACTGGTGAATATAAGATGGGTAATATTGGTTTATTGTCATTCATAGCAAATGTTGTATTAAAAGAAATGAAGGGATGGTAACATGAATGATTATTATTTCAAATTTGAGTTCTCTTCTATACATGATCCAACGAAAGCAATGAAGTATTTCGTATATGGAGAAACACTCGATGATTTGAAATTATTTATATCACAACATGGATTCCGTGATGTTCCACCAGAATCAATCAAAGTAATAAAAAGATCTTCAATGGGTAAATATGATGGCTCCCATCTCTTAGAACCATATAAGTTTAGGTCCAATTCATCTAAAGAACTATTCACAGTTATGACATGTTGGAGATTTGTTGAAGATGCAATATCACAGTTAGCAACCGATCTGTCACAAGTTATGTTATTTGGTGAATCAATTGTTCGTCGTGACATTGAGATATTTAAATTGATTGGTGATCTTGTTAATGGATTGGAACAAGGTAACATTATTGATTTTGTGTTATGTGATTATTGTCCTGATGATGAACATGATGACGATGTAATCAAATCGAATGATCTATTATATCAATTACAAAAGAATTATTTAAATCAAATTGGACGTCCAACGGAAGATACAGGTTCTCGATTGATATATGAGAACCTATGTGATGCTGTTGTATATGACGATGAGGGTGAAGATGTACTTCCTATTACAGTTGAATGTTATATAAGTAATTTCACTGAAATGATGATGGATGTTTTTGAATAATTAAGGAGGAAATAAAAATGGCATCAAGTAAAAAAGAACTAACACCAGTTGAGTTAGTTGAAACACATAAACCAAAGAATTTCAAATTTAAATATATCTTTAATGATGAAACATTATTGACAGAACTAATGAATGATCCAGAATTTGATATATCATCTCTTGATACTATTAATGATGATGAACTGGTTGAAGCCGCTTTAGCAACAAATTATACGATGTATGAAAGAAGTGTTGTTGGTAAAGCAAAATGTCCAACTGTTCTGGATGATGGAATAATTATATCAAAGAAGATGATTACAAAAGCAGACAAGAAATTGTTGGGTGTATATGTTGGATTCTTTGATTATCATTCAAGACATGTGTGTATAAAATTTCATTATGAAAGATTTGATATAATCGAAATATTTAATTTAATATAAATAATGTGGGGGCACATGCCCCCACATCATATTTTTTATTAAAGACCGTTGTTTCCGTAAGCGTTGTCTATAGGTGTAGAGTTAAAATCTGCATCATTGTAGATCTTTGAGTGATCCTCAGGTACAACAGCCTTAGGAGCTGGAGCATTACGTACGACTGCCTGATTGTTAGCATACATAACGGGAGCATTACCAAGACCACTCTGAACAGCGTCGAGATTAGGTCTCTTACCACCATTGAAGATAGCGGTATTAATGTCACCGTAAGGAGTCTCAGCAGTGAGATCGAAGAATGCATCACCAGCACCAGGATTGAAGTTAAGTGAGTTACCAAATACAGCAAACTGCTTAACATATCTGGTTGCAAGGTCATTTACATAAGCAGACTGTACATACTGACAGTTGTATGTCAGCTGGATGTTCTGAATCTGTGACTGACCAGTGTTGTTTGAATTGAATATATCATTACCAACCTTTGCAGAAGGAACGCATCCAAGTGCCATTGTAGCAGCTTCAACACGTGCACCGCTTCTGTCAAGTGCGATTATGAGGAACTCAGCAACTTCCCAAGCAGGTGAAGGATCAAGAGCAACACCAGAAGATGATGCCAGAGCATTACCGCCGGTTACAGGTGCAAATATTCTCTGAGGAGTATTATCTTCACCAACAGAACCAGCTACGAGACCATGGTATGTTGTGAGACCTGTGATAGGATCTGCAATACCATCGATCCACATGTTGTGGAAGTTTGCAACAGGACGACCAACCATTTCAGGAACCTGGATGGTGAGAGTCTGACCTGATTGTGCATTCTGAGTTGTAGGGATAGAAATGCTTCTACCCGCAAAGCCACCCTGGAGAGTAGCAGGAGCGAGAGAAGCATCTCCTATATTACAAGTGATGCCGGTATTGTAGTACTCGACAATCTTCTTGTATGTACCGAACTCGTTCCTTGGATTATATGCATTATTCTCATCTCCACCGAAGTAGTGCATGAGGAAGTAAGGACCGCGGTACATAACACAGAGAACACGGTTGGTAGTGAGCGGATTAAGACTTCTAAGAGTATGCACATCAGGTGTGAGACCACCGTACATACCTGTGTACTGAGAAAGGTCACCATTATATTCACGGATTCCTGTCTGTAAACTTGTAGCCATAAATTATCTCTCCTTTCCTACCATTATTGAGAATCTGTACGTCTCTGTACATTTACGATGATCGGTACTCTGAGTATGAGACCTCTGAATGTAACGTTGCAGTAGCATACAACGATCTCACCACCATCAAGAGGATTGATATCTCTCTCAAATGTGATGTCGAGTTTCTGTACAAGGTTACCAACCCAGTTAGCGAACATTGTATCAACGTCATCCTTGAGTGTCTTAAGAACACCATCATCATTGTACTCAAGCAGATAAGAATCGATCTTGTTCTGGAGCAGGTAGCAAAGCTGAGAAAGTGTTCTCATATTGTTCTCCTGGATCAGATCCGAAGTATCGCCTTCTCTGTAGAGTGTACGCTGAGACTTTCTCTGGAGGTTACCATTAACATCCATAATCCAAGCATTACCACCAGAATTGTAGAGAAGCTGACGCTCTTCCCAATTAGTAGTATCAACATCGGGGAAGAATGAGATGTATTCATCAGGACCGATGTTTGTGTACTTACCTGTGAAAGGCTTGTTAACAGAGAATCTCTTGAGATGTGCAAACATATTGTCCGCAAGAGCCTTAGCATAGGTATATGAAATACCATCAGCAGATGATACATAACCACCGATATCCCAAGAAGCATTCGGGTTATTGAATCTCTTGGTGAAGGACTGGTTAATGAGCATTGCTGTATTGGCATCTGTAACACCTGAGTCGAGGTGGAGTGACAGTCCTGAACCAGGTCCAATAGGACGCTTATCCTCAGGAATACCCTGATAGCAACGATATACCATCAGATCATACATTGCCTGCTTAACATCGATATCCTCAAACTCCTTGATGTTGGAGATCAGATCATTGTTAAGGAGGATTGCTTCCTTCTCGTCATCAGTATAGATAGTAGATGCATTGATAATATCAATTGGCTTGTAAACCATGTAAGGAAGAATGGTCTGACCAACGATAGTATTTGTACCACCATCGAAGAGATACTTCGCAGGACATCTTGTGGGAGACATGATACGAGGATCAATCTCACCCTTGAATGCCTTAACGAGAAGAGCTGAGTAACGCCACTTGAATTCAATCTCAGAAACGTCATCATCGAAGAAACCTGCATAACCATTCTCAATCGGAATACCACCAAGCTCAGAGTTTGGATTTACACCATATGAGGGTGAGTAGTAATCTGAAGGAATGTCTGTAGGATCTGTCTGATAACGATAGAGAGAACCTTGAGTACCAGCGATAATGAAACGCTTGATGATTGTTGGGTTAGCAGAAGCAGGTGTGATAGATGCAGCTATATCAGCATCTGTTATAGTAATCTTCAGACCTGTTGCAGTTCTCTTAATGAAGTACTTATTTTCTGCAGAATCCCAATCAGCAGGAGCACTCTCACCAGACAGGGGAGTATATGTATCTCCATTCTTCTCATAGTACAGATTGGGTTCATATGTATCTCCAGCACCCTTAGCCTCATAAGCTTCAACAGCCTGAGTATCATAATCACCAGTTGTGATCTTTGTGGAAGTTTGAGAACCACCAGCAAAGCTTACAGTGATAGTCTGTGCTTCTGTACCAGCTATTACGTTGGTTACTGTAAATCTTGTATCCGCAAGAGCTGTATCGTCGGATTGAAGTTTTACAATATCACCAGTCTTATAGCCGTTACCTGTATTAGGCTTAGCAGAGCCACTCTTGATAGACCATGAGATATTGATATCAGTACCAGACTGATCATCTGAATCCTTATAGATGAGCATATCATATGCAGTATCCATCAGGTTCTTTGTAACAGAGAATGATGAAGGACACGTACCAACAAAGAAAGGTGTATCAGAACCATTAACAGTCTTCTTATCATCAGAAGAATTATAACCATTAACGGTAACCACACCTGTCGTAGTATCGATATATGTAGCACCAGGTGAATTATAGAATTCATCTGTTGTACTTGTTGCAAATGAAGTGATCTTGGTTGAAGGATATGCAAGGATACCATAGATCTTGTCCTTTGTGGCATAAATCTCACTTGTAGTTGTATCAACTGTAGGATCAGCTGTAGATGTAGTGGGTTGAGAATTATAAGCAACCTTAACGATTATGAAGTGAGGAAGCTTGTTAACCTCATCGATACTTGTATTATTCTGAACCAGAATAAAGTCAGGTATGTAGGTATACTTCTCAACATCATTTTCAGTGATAACTGTATTAACTCTTGGAATGAGCTTTCTGCGAGCAATCAGATCACTTTCAACAACACTCTTTACTTCTTCCAATGTGATATCAGTACCAGCAGGAGTTATTGAAGTAAATGCAGAGAACATTGCCTTTGTCATAGGTGTTGTAGTTTTATCAAGATATACCTGAGAAATCGGTATAGAAGTGATAGCACCAGTATACTGGTTTATTGATGTAATCAGTGTCAGTGCCTTGGTTGCAGTATTTGTAATGAAGAGATCACCGATGTGGTATGAATCAGCAGCATTAGTAATACCGTATGTCTTACTGTCCAGAATGTTATTCAGGTCAGTAGGATTGTTCAGATAATCTGAGATAGATTCTTCTGTACCAAGAGCAACATTGATCATATTGGCTGTTTCCAGCTGTGGGATATCAAGGTCGAACATGTCAACCTGGAAGTATGGCAGCTTAACATCAGAATCACCATTATAGATATATCTACCGTAAATGGGATCGAAGATGTTGATATTCATTGTCAGGTAAACATCCTTAACCCACTTCATTGAATCTGAATTGTTAGGAAGGATGCCTGCATCAATCATTTCCTTCAGCTTATACATGTACTCTTTGTAGAGTTCAGAAACAGCGTTTTCATTGATTGTAGGAATGATGATTGAAGAACCCTTAACACGCTGACCAACCTGAACGTTTACTGTTTCAACAGCATCAGTACGACTACCATTGGTCTGGTTTATCAGTGAAGCGTAGAAACGCTCAACAACCTGATCAGTGCGTGTATCGATTGTTGCAAACAGATATCTTACGTTTGCAGGACGCTTGGACTGCTGTGTTGAGTTGATTGCATAATTATAGTAATCATACACCTTACCACGACCAGCAGCAATAGATGTCATGAACACTCTCTGTTTCCATGTTCCACCAGCATCATCAGAAACCGCATCATCAGCAAACATTCTTATGAGTGTTGCGTTGAGACGAGCAGGATTCTTGAAGCTTGAATGAACAATTCCAGGAGGAAGTCCATGATTTCCGTTTCCAGAAGTTGTCTTGAAACGAACATGCATTGTTGCACCATCCCATCTCCATTGGATGAGGAGACAAGAAAATGCATATGTTGCATCATCAGGTGTTACACGCATGAACTTTACAGGAGCATCCTGAGCAAGAACAGCAGACGGATAAGTTACAGTCTGACCATATTTCTTGATATCGCCTGATGAAAGATTAGCCATACCATAAGCAACGTTCAAAACATCGCTTCTGTTGATAGGTATCATTTCATTATCAGCACCCATAGGAGCACCAGAAACAACGATCGTTGCATACAATGAAGGATCATCAGTAATGATCCTCGGGAGTTCACCCTGATACATTGAATTATCAACAATATGGACAATGCTATGAGGCATTGAATATTTTAAACCATATCTTGTTTCAAGCATATTAGTCTTCTCCTTTTCTGTAGAATTTAATTGCAATTGAGGGGAATCTAACACCATGGAGAATCGCGATCCATTAGTCAAATCCCGCAATTATTGTTGTGTTGAAAATAAATGAATACGGGGCCGAAGCCCCGTATCATCAATATCATTCTTGTGTTTTTTCATTGTTGAATATTGTCCAAATTGCACCAAAAAAATTCCATATACATGAAACATGATGTGGTTCATCATTAAGACCTTGGCACCATTGGTTGAGATGTCTTAAACCCGAATCAGTAAATGAACCACCACGTTCACCACCAATCAACGGAATACCTTTCTTCCAATTGTCAACTCCATATTTTTCGGCACCATTCTCATAGTGAACAGCAAGGTCATGTAGCATTCTACAGAATCCTATTAGGAAATCACCGAAGTTGGTTTCAATAGAATCATTGTGTGTTTCATCGTATGTCCAGTGTCCTTCTGTATAGATATAATTAACAAGATTGATTATTGTCTCGGAATATCTCATTCTTGTTGCAGCAGGTTCCTGATATGCAGCTTGAATTATATCCATCTTAGATGTAGTCATTGTTCCTTCAGTATAGAAATAATCCCAGGCATCATTAATAACAGAAATAACAACTTCACCGGGTATCAGATCATAACGTCCTTTACCGGTTTTTGTATAACGAATAGCACCACCATCAAAGGAAGCCTCTTCTCCATCCATCTTTATATAATTCTCATTATTATCCATCATAAGACACCCCTGAAATAGAATCGTCTATGTCAATAGATTGACCAAGTTTAAGTTCCACCTTCTTACCAAGTCTGTCAACATTTGCTACATCTGATGGTTGAGGTATTCTATCTTGTGGATAAGATGAATCCTCGATTCCATCTTTATCGACTGCAATGAAGGATACATCAGAATCAGTATCACCAACAATGGCAACAATTCTTGAATTCTCATGTGAAAGCATTGGATTGATGTCTTTATCAGAAACCAATGAATCCAATACACTCTCAGCATATCCAGCAGAAGCACCACTGTATTCAACTTCAGTTGTTGGAATATTAGGTATGGGATTCATAGAAGACATACCAGGAGAAGCAAATATTCCATCAAGGATGTTTCTACCAATATCCATTGACGAAACAGGTTTACCAGCAGCAGCGTTGTTCCCACCGCCAGAATTGTTATTGTTATTCTGAGCTTGTTTGATTTTGATATCAGCAATGTTCTTTTTAATAGCAACCTTCTCCTTCTCAATATTTGTCAAAGCAGAACGTGCAGAAGTTATCGCAGCCATAGCCTCAATATCTTCTTCGGTAAGACCAACCTTGCCTTTTTCAGAAAGAGATTCAGCAAGCTTCTTCTCAAACATTTTAAGAATCTTGGCTTGGTCAGCAGACAAAGCTCTCAATCCATTGACTTCAGCGGTGAAGATTTTATTGGGATCAATTTTTGCATCACCCATAGGAAGTTTATACTGTTCGTCAATATATGCAAGGATATTAGAAGTACCACCCCAGTTGTTAGAAGCATAAGGTGAAATCCATCCATCCATGTTATATAAGACAGGTCTTGTTTTAAAACCATTAAATGCTTCTTCCCAACTCATTGGTTCCATTGGTTGATAAGCATTATCGGGTGATGTCGTAGGAAACGAAGGAAATGAAGATTGAGGGGAAGAAAACTGATTATCATACGGATCAACAGCAGGTCCCATCATCGCAAACATATCTCCAAAATTCATACTACATAAACCCTCCTTTCAATATAATAGTACAATTCGGTTATAGCTTTTTCTCTATATAATATAATATATAATATAAGATAGACTCCGTCTATCTAAAGACATTTATATGAAAATAGAAAAAATTACCATTTATCAGAATTCAACCATTGTTGTATACATTCTTCACATTTACGTTTTTTACTTTCTTTATCATATATGCATCTATGGAAAGAAGAAGATATCATATCCAATACACATCTATTATCAGATGATAAATTTCTTTGGAGTTGTACAAGAAAGTCATACGTACACATATTACCTAAACGAATACGATTGTTCATTTAATCACACATCCTTACATTATTCATTCCTTTTGGTTAAAGCATATAATCCATTCAAGCACTCAATCTCGATAGTATAAACTGAATCACATTCTGCTTTGATATTATATATCTTAGAGAACATGAGTTCTTCTGCTCTCTTGTTTGCTTCATCACTCCACAAACCAATACTCTTAACAGTATCACCATCATAGTCTGCACCAAGTGCTTTAAGACGAGAGTTACTCATATTTATGGTTTCAATAAATGATGTGGCAACTCTGTTGTGTGGTCTATCAACATCAATGACAGGATAATAGTTCATTGTTTCACCACGGAATTGAATTTGCATTGTATCCAATGTTGAAAGAATATGTACTTTGGTGAAGAAGTTTCCAAGATAGTCACCAATAGGATATCGAACGGTATAAACCATTCTACCAGCATCCTCAATAGCCACCTTGCAGCATAGATAAATTACGTCGGTTAATGTAATAGGTCTTGTTACAGTTTGATTCTTTTTGATATCAAGATACTCCATCATCATAGGTACTTGGTTTTCAGCATCAAGATACATAATACGGAAACGTGATCCCGGATTCTCCATATAGATATTACACAGATCTTCAATCATCTTGTTGTCGTAGATATTATTCAGAACACCGGGTTTTACTTCCTCCTTGTTTGGATGAATATCCTGGATGTTTGAATATGTGAAGAATTGTTTCATTTGGAATATTACAAGAGGACGGAATAATGTTGCACATGTATGCAATGGATAACCGGTTCTGAATATACCAACAGCAGGATTATCGTTGTTATAACGTGGGGCAGATATAACGTTTCTTGCAGTAAACGTAGTTGTCTTTGCAAGTAACTGTTTCTGGAAGAAACCATTCTTTGAACCAACATAGTCATGTATGTAAGTATAGATATTCATTATAGCATCTTGGAACTTTGCATATATTTGGTATACATTCGATGTTGTGTGAGCAGTAACACTCTTGAGACCTATAATATGAGTATAAAGAGAATTCAACTCATTTTTTGTTCTACGACCATTACGCATACCGATTGGTCTAAAGGCAGGAGGTAATACCAATACCTTATCATTGAATATGAGTCTCTTTGGTGACTTTGTAAGAATGTCAATATTTTCATTTGATCTGGTATTGAGAGTTTTTCTTATATCGATTTGATCCCATATATTATACAAATCTTTCAGACCACAATACTGACCTTCCTTGTCAGCAACAAGAACACCATTCTTCAGATTACACTTTGTCTCACCATATGCCATCTTACGAATGATACCTCCAGAACGAGAGATGATTGTTTTTGCAATCAATGGATTGAATACATGTATAGGGAGCTTTATGTAACCACATGTGTATTTTTGTTCTTCGGCGGTTTGACCGAATATCTCTTCTGAGAATAAACCTTCTGGATTGAACATATTCTGGGTTCTGTATATATGCTGAGACTTTACCTCTTTGAGTTGATTGACTTGAACGTATCTATCAATGTCAAATAATTCTTGAATTTTCATTATATCATTCCTTTCCGAATAATAAAGATTACCCTTTCGTTCAAAAGAACGTGTTTAAAACAAAAAATATGATAAGAAGTTTGGGGGCATTACGCCCCCACAAATAAATACAAATAGTTGAGTCGACTTCAGCCACATCGACTCTACACGGAGGATATACATTCCATGTCAGTAGAATGTAAAGCTTTATCACCGGCGAGTGATAAGGTTCATAGATGAACTTACGAATTTGTTTTCAAAAGACATATATTATTTTCGTGCTATGGAGAATAACTATCAAAATAGCAAATAATACGAAGGAGGAGCTTTCCATGCCAAAGATTAAAGATGATAAATATAATATCATCAAAAACGATGTAGAGAAGATTCAAGCCCGCCCAACAATGTACATTGCTAATCTTGGAGACCTCGGTGTATTCCATCTTTGTAAAGAATTGGTTGACAACGGTAAAGATGAATGTAGTAATGTTGAATCACCTGGTAACAAGATTGAGATCACAATGACTGAAAAACAGATAACAGTTCGTGATAACGGTAGAGGTATTCCAACCAATATAATCAGAGAGGTATATGAAACTATTCAAGCAGGCACAAAGATGACACGAGCCCATGGTGAAAGCACGGGGGAGAACGGGGTAGGAGGTTCAACCTGTGTGTTAGCATTATCATCATATCTCGAAGTGGTTACAATACGTCCAACTGAAAAATGCAGAATGACTCTCATATATAAGAATGGTGTTCTATTTGATGAGAAGAAAGAAACTTATACTGGAAGTGAACATGGTCTTATAGTAACATTCAAACCATCGAAAAAGTTACTTGGTACAGATATAATTCCTACTGAACTTATGAGAACATGGCTTGCTGATGCAGACTACACACTTCCACGATCAACCAACATGATTTATACAATCAATGGAGAAACAACAGCAGTTCGTCATAAAGAACTCTTCCAGTTCTTTGAACAGTTTATTCCATTGGATGCAAGATTATGTAATGATCTCGTGTTCGAATGTTCTGGTCAATTGAAAGAAGAGTTTGATGAAGAAGTTTACGATCGACATTTTGAGGTATCGGTTGCAATCACATATTCTGACCCTGATAAATACAAAGGTGATGATATCCGTCATTCTTGGATGAACATGATCCATACTCCTCAAAATGGTGCTCATGTCGATGGTATCATCAGAGGTTTCAGTAGAGCGATAACAGAAAGAATTATTCGTAAACAGAAGAAATTTGAAAGCATTGATATCAAGAAAGATATTGTTGCTCATATGAATATTGTGGTAAAGGCGGGTACAGACTTTGCTCACATGTTCACCTCTCAGAGCAAACATTCTGTCAATAATAAAGTCCTTGGTAAAGCAATCGAAGATGCTGCTTATTCTGTATTATCAAAGTCAAATGATTCTGTATTAAATGAGATGGTGGAAGTTATCATCGGTAACCATCGAGCTCGTATCGAAGGAGAAAAGATGAGAAACGTTGCATCTACTACCAAGGCGTTAAAGTCATGGCAGAAACCGGATTCATATTATCCTTGTGCAACAATCAAAACTCCTGAACCAAAAGAACTCTTCCTTGTTGAGGGTAACTCAGCAGGTGGTGGACTTAAGGGTGCAAGAAATGCAAAATATCAGGCTATCTTGACATTCAGAGGTAAGTCACTTAACGTATGGGATCTCACACTTGATAGAGCATTACAATCAACACCATGGTTGAATCTTGTAAAGGTTCTTGGATGTGGTATTGGTCCAACATTCGATATCAAGAAACTCATCTTTGATAAAATCATTATAGCAACTGATGCTGATATTGATGGATATCATATTCGTGTTGGTATATGTGCATTCTTTGTCAAGTTCTTACCTGAGATCATCAGGGCCGGTAAGTTATATATCGCAGAACCTCCGCTGTACAAACTCATGAAAGATAAAAATGTTTGTTATGTTGCATCACAAACAGAATATCTTCAGGTTTGTGTTGATTCAATAGGTGGAATGGAACTTGAATTTCCTGAAATGAAATAAATATAATATTGGGGAGCGTTTGCTCCCCAACATATTTATATTGTTTAAACAATGACTATACTACTCATTACCACTATTATTGAATGGAGGAACACAACATGTCGAAAAAAGTAAATGCAAAGGAGTTTGTTACAGAATCATTTGAATATCTGTCAACATTATCCGAAGTCAGCATCAATCGTTCCACAAACATGTATCTTCTCGAGTATATTGCTTATGGTTTTGCAAAGTACGGCGATACTATACAAGACTTTGAAAAGCATGTCGATGAATGGGTTCGTATGCTCGTTAAGATATATCCCGAATTAGGATATGATCACGACAACCATCAGATCAAAGCAGTAATTGATCTTCAGGATCAATTGGTTGTTGTTGATGAAGATCTTGTCTCACAATTACGTTATAACATTGACGTTCTGAAGAAGTATGGTCTGTTGATCAAATATACTGATAAGAATGGTAACAAAGTTCAGACAACCATATCACATTTCTTCGAGTATGTTGAAAAGATGTATCCTGCTATCAAGGCACGTTATAAAGGACTTGGTTCATCTGCAGCAATTGTATCAAAGGAGGTTATAATGGATCCTAAAACACGTAGACTTCTTCGTGTTACAATGGATGATGCAGAAATCATTTCAACGATGGGTATGCTTGTTGGTGACGGAAAAGAGAACAAGAATGCTCGTAAAGAAATGCTTATGAACTTTAAGTTCGATATGAGCATGATAGATAACTAATGTGAGGGGGTCTTAATATGATAATCTTCAATACAGATACAGAAGTGAATGAATCACGTTTCGAAGACATTGCTCAATTATATGAAATAACATCAAAAGACCAGATATATGAATTTCTTGGTGAAACGATCATACTCGATCGTTTCATACATGATTTTGATTATCTGTTCGATCGTGTTGTTGATGTTGCTTCATTATGTTGGAATAACTTTGATGAAGAAGGCGAAAAGTTACAACATACACTCATTAAATTCAAGAAGAGTCTTGATGATGAAGTAACATATATACTTCCCCTCAATAGATTCATGCTCAGTCTTGTATTCTTAAGACCTCTTATCGATTATTTTGAATACATCGATATCAATGATTATCTTATCGAACATTACTTGACAAGCAAATCAAGACATAAGATATCTAACAAGATTGCAAAAACACTGAGTTCTTTTGGTAAAACAATCAGAGAACGAGATGTTCGTTTGGCAAGAGTTAATTTCGACTTTAAACAATTATTGGAGAACTTTGCTGTTGCTGATATGCAGGTATATACTGCCGAGAATCTGTTTATCGATCATTATCGTAATTCAGAAATAATACGTGAAATCAACAACACCGAATATCCACCAACCATGCAGACTGCGGATATTGTTGCTGCTAATGCTGCTAAGTATAAAATACTCGAAGCAGAAATGACTGCTCGTAAGAATCCTATCTTTGTTGCTAATAAGTATACGTCAATCATCAAACCAAAACAGATGGAAGAAACATACATCAATCTTGCAACCGTACCTGATGGAAGAAACATTGTATCCAGACCTGTAAATGGTAATGGTTTCCGTGCAGGTTATAGTTCGAAGGCTGCAATGTATGTTGGTGGTATAGGAGCACGTGTTCCTGATATCATGAACAAAGAATACATGGGTTCTGCAGGATACTTCGCAAGAAACCTGTGGATTCTTACTTATGGAACAATATCACCAACCGTGGAAGATTGTGGTTCTGTTAATCCAATACCGATTGTTATTGATGAATGTATGCTTGAAATGATGGATGGTAGATGGTATACCACAAGAAAGGGTGGTATAACAAATAGAATATTCTCAAAGAACGACACACATCTTCTCGGTAAAACACTCTGGTTCAGATCACCCTGTACATGTAATCTCAATGAAGATGTATGCCATAAGTGTTATGGAACTAAGGCTCTCAAGGTTGGTGAACTCCAAGGAGGATTCATTTATACAACAGAATTGTTGACAAAGGATGTTGGACAAAAGATTCTGTCTGCAAAACATCTGTTGAAAACAAATGCAGAGAAGATTGAATTCTCTGAAGGTTATGAGAAATGGTTTGTTATGGAGAATTCTACTCTCATACCTACTGATGAAAAGAAGTTTGATATTTATCTCAGGGAAGATTATCTTGATAATATATCTGAATCACTTACTGTTTATATCGGCAAGGATTTATTCCCTGTTACCATTTCCAAATATGCATCAATCAATATTCCTGATTCAGTATCGGATTGCTTCAAGGAAGTAACAATTGATGATGTCGTTTATTATAAGATATCTTCACACAAGGTACTTGAGGCAGGTATGCTGTGTGATATCATTCCTGTAAATATTATGATGACAGCTAAATATATGAATATTATGAAGCTGCTTGAGAATGAGATATCCAGATTCAATTCAATTGAGGATGCTGTAACTGAGCTCACACATCTTGTATATGGTATTATACCAATCTTGTCAGTACATGGTGAGATCATCATAGGTCATCTTGTTCGTTCACTGGATCAGAAGCTCCTTCGTCCTGATTGGACTAAACCAGATCCTAAGTACCAGCTTATGAGACTCAAGACTGCTCTTGCTAATCATGAGTCCATATCCGTTGCTCTTGGTTTTGAACAGACAAGACATCATATCCTCAATGCAATCTTCAATGAGAGAAATACGATCAATCGTGTTGGCCCTCGTTCATTTGAGGATTTCATCTTCGGTCTTCGCGAAGGAGATTTAAGAAGAATACTTAATAAATTCCAGAAAGGAGATGTGTCATGAGAGAATTCAGTGTAGGTCCTATTGTAGGAAAGGCATTGAAATTAAGGTTTAACGCCATTAGTACTTTCCTTGGCGAAAACTATTATCCCATGAACGGTATAGATATATTCATTGATTTAAATGTGCTGGTGTCGGCTTTGTCGACATCAGCCAAATTCTTAAACTCATTACCATTCTCAGATGGTGATGCAGTTGAAAGAGATATCATATCAAATGTATTATCCGTTGTAAAGCATTGGAAGATGTTTTCCAATAGGCTTAATGATGTACGGATATTCCTTATGGTTAATGATTTTGAAATGGCTTTGTTACCAGAACAAGATGTCATTAAATCATATTTAATGCCGTATGTAAACAAATTCGAACAGGAACGTTTCGCACAACTTAATTACTTCTGGACAGAAGCAATGAAGCGTATTGAAATAATCCTTAAATATATTCCAAAGACATATCTCATCAGATGTAATAGACTCGATGATTATATCATTCCAAACATAATAGATGATTATAAAACCAATGGTCGTGATAGACTTATTATATCAGGAGCACCGTTGATGACAATGTATATGTTGGAACCAAACACAAAAGTCATACTGTCAAAGTTTAATCATCAATTGGCTGATCCAGTAATGATATGTCAATCAATATCATCTATCAATGATGAGATAATGAATACATTTGTTCAGAATAAAGTATTCTATGCTTTGTTGAATTCGATTATAGGAGATTTTGACAGAGGTCTTATTGGAATAACCCAACTCGGTATATCATCATTTGCAAATGATTTATTGAGAGCGGTTGAAAGAGGAGAAATACCGTCAGATCCCAAATCGGTTGAAAGTATTCTTCCGATACTGAATCCCTTGTATCATGATTCTATAAAGAAATCATTCCAGTTGATTGATATAGAATCACATTCAAAACTTATACCTCCTTCAATAATTGAAAAGGTTAAGAGCAAGCTGATTGACCTATATGACATAGATGGACTTCAGAGTTTACATGTTGATGACATGAATCTGATTGAATTGTTATGAGGTGATTAAATGGATAATAATAATGAATTAACCAAAGAACTCAAGATCCGTAAATATCATGAACATTTCAAACACATGTGTGAATCCGGATACGATCCTCTGTTGTGTGTCAATAGAAAACTGCGTATTATATCATACTATGGTAATCGTGGCGGAATGGACGCACAAGATGCAAAAATGAGTATTGATATACAAGATATGACTCAGTTCATTGATAGAGTTATAACAGAAGAAAGGTATGCATCTCTTCTTGAACAGGCAGAAACACCTTTAAACAAGCTGGATGACATAATATCGCTTCCAACTAATCTCATATATGCAACGGGTCAATTAGATTCTGTAGTTGGTGGATCTGCTGCAATATTCTGGTTATATCCTTCTGGATGTCAAACACTTGGTGATCTTTATAAGAAATATGAAAAGAAAATCAAGAACGAATTACGATCAATGATCATCACATAATATTCCGGGGCTTCATGCCCCGGTTTTATTATTCGTATTTTTTATATACATATTATTTATATGAATAAAGAATAGAAACGAAATATATTCAACGTTTCAACTCATGTCTTTATTCAGAAAGGAATATATTATGATCGATCTTTTCCCTGTGTATCCTATGATAGGAAAAGCCGTAAGCAACCTCAGCAAACTCGTCAGTGGACAGATAATGTATGTTATTAATATTGATGACATCTCATACAAAGCACAACCCGTTCTAAATAAGGTCTTCCGGAATATTCCAGAGACCGTTTCAGCAACTCAGTCATCCGAAATTAAAGGAAACCTATCATTTGAATACACTACAAACCTGATTGATGATATGGGTTCCGAATGTTTTACAATGTACAGAGGAACTCCGATATGGATGTTCTCCACAATAGAAAAGAAAGCCAGAGGTGCATCATACGCAAAGCATTTTCTCAAAACAATAAACACAAAAAGAAATGTTAACAATTTAAAATTATTCATTGAGAAAATTACAAGAAAGGGAGTAATTGCATCCAAGAAGGATTGGAGTAAGTGGTCATTCTTACATAAGAATGGAGATAACTTCTCATCTATGACAAATCGAATGAGATCATTCGATGATGTTTTCATTGCTTCTGCTCAGAAAAACCAGATCACCAATGCAATCGATAAATTTATATCAAGAAGAGATTGGTATCTCGAAAATGGTATACCATATCATTTCGGCATTCTTCTGTATGGACCTGCCGGTACTGGCAAATCATCAATCGCACAGGCAATATCAAATTATACAAACAGTGCAACAAACTTTGTATATGGAGATGATATACTTGCTTTTGGTGATATGCTCGGTAGAGAAATTCCGTCTGACACAATGACGGAAGATTCTTACCGAACAATCATCATAGAAGATATCGATTGTGGTTTTAAAGAAAAGCAGAAATACACATCAATCGATGATGACGAAAAAGAAGACAATTCCAAAAGAGCTGGAGGATTTGCATCACTACTGAATTCTCTTGATGGAATTAATGCACCAAGAAATACAATCTATGTGTTTACAACCAATCATATAGAGAAATTGGATCCTGCATTAATCCGTCCTGGAAGAATTGATCTCAAGATTGAGATACTCGGTGTATGTAAAGAGACATTTGATGAGTTCTGTCTCCATCACTTTGGAAAAACATACGATGGTGGGATTAATTTCAAACCCGGTACAACCTTTGCTCAGCTTCAATTAGATGTAATGGTTGGTAAAACAATGGAAGAGATAGTGGAGGCGTATAATGAAAATAACTAAAGTAAAACTGAATCAACATGATTCAGTTGGATTTGAAGAATTGAAACAAACAGACGATGGTTGTGGTTGGACAGTAGAGTATGTATGTTATGGATTAACATATTCACTACTTCTGAATGAATCCGAAGCAATGTGGGTTGTTGAGAAGAATAATTATATGAACAAATTCTTCAAAGCATTCAATGAAGCTCTGGGTATTCTATTAATCGATATTATAAGAAAGGAGAACAACCATGAAGAAGAATAAAATGAAATGGTTAATCACCGGAATGATTACTCTTGTAGCAATCATTCTTGGTGTCATCGTATCTTCACTTTCATGCGATAATTATATCGATGCAGAAGAAGTTGAAGAATTCGATGATGTTGATATTTACGAACCCAACAATTAATGTGGGATATACGGGGTGAGCTCTTTACCTCCCTCACCCCGTATATTCAATCATTTCGTATATATATTATTTATATGGACAAAATGAATAGAACCAGGTTCATCTCAGTTTGTCTATATTAATATTATATAAAAAAGGAGGTCATCGTATGATGACAATAAAGAACAAAAGATCCGTAAAGATGTTAAAGAAGGCCAAGGCATACGCCAAGGCAGTCGGATTCATTTTAGATGAATCACCTCGTCACGTACCGGCAATCAAAGTTGTACCGGGAAATGATTTAGTTATCCTCACTCCTATCTTCTTTGAAGTAGGAGAAGATAGACTGGTTGAAATATACCAGAAGGTGTCTTCGTTAGGATTCACCGGAAAACAGATCCTTCGCGCCCTGTTAAAGAGCTATAAACTCCTGACACAGTCTGCACAGGATCAATTCAGGACCATATGTTTCTCCAATAAGTTTGGACCGAGAGACATATTGAAGTATTTGTACGACTGGGTTACAAACCAGCTTGAAGCTCAGCGTATTAATATCGGTCCTGAGCTGACGAACAGATCAACAAGAAACATTTGGTATTCTCTCGGAGGATACCGCGGTCTTGTTGCATTCTTCATCGATGCACTCGTAGCAACTCTTTATGAGTTTGAACGAGTTGCAAAAATTGAGGCGAAACTCGACGAATACAAAGAAACAATACATACGACAACATCCTCAATAGAAAAAGTTGAGGCAGAGTATATGCTCTCCTCAACATCAACATCTTTGAAACATGCTTCAAAATATACCGAATTTAATCCATGCATGACCTGTAAGAATTGCAAGGTTGATAAGTATGGAATTCGTATATGTAAAGCATGTATGATATTTATTGACGAGACTCTAACTGTCGGTCAGGTCAATAAAATGTATCCTAAGGCAGTTATAAACGATTATGGAAAACTTCGTTCATCTTATATAATGGAGAACGTCCATGATTGTTCATTCTACAATGAACGGATCGGGTGTAAATTAGCACCTAAAAGAAAGCCAATGCATTGTATGAATTAACTAATATATGATGACCTCATATAGAAGACTACGGACAAGTAGCTATGTATGAGGTAGACTATCGTTGGTAAGATAGGTATCAACATCATGAAATCGAAAAAAGAATATTTGGGGGCGCACAGGCCCCCGGGGATTCTTTTTTTGTATATAAATAGTATCGAACGCTTTCATAAACGTGATACATGAAAGGAGTTGTATTATATGGCACGTGATCCGAAACAACCAGTTGTATTTGATTTTCCCGATAATGATTCAGTAGCACTGGTACCTTGGGCATACATTGTTTCTAAGTTTGAAACAATTCTCGACGGTGTTATCAACAACGTAAGTTCTATAAATGAAGATCTTGAACGTATTGAAGCACGAGTTGATGAATGGCTCGAAGAGCAAGATACTTAAGAAAGGAGGGTATTATAATGCCGATTAATAATAGTGAACCAATGGATGAGATATTTGTCCGTTTGAATAGAATAATTGAAGACCAAGCTGCCATTATAAAGAGGCTTGCTGACAAGCTGGAACGCTTAGAAGTAGGCGGCGGTGGTGGAGGTACAGGAAATGCATCCATCGAAGACTATGAAGAAGGAAAGAATTACAAGAGAAATGTTCTTGTTGTTGATCCAAACGAAGAAACTGTTTATAGAGTTCTTTCAGACTATACGTCTGTGGATCTTGCTACAGATAAATCTTTGGGTAAACTTAAGCTTGTTGGATTTGAATCCCAGGTTGTTACATTCGACCATCTGCCAACACAAGCAGAGATCGATGCATTGCCTGAAGATTCTCTTGTTGCAATTTATTCATCAGGAGAAACACCCTATCAACCTATTGAATCAAACTAACTTTTATTTTTGTAAAAAGGAGGTGATATGATGGGTGATTTATATGTTTACAAGAATCAATTCTGGAAAACCCAATGGACATTTGACTACACCGGTGGTTCAGAAGTTTTTTCTTTGCCTCCGGGTGAATATCTGTTTATATGTAATGGCGCCAAAGGAGGAACATGTTCTTCCGGTAGTGCAAACAATCCCGCCATTCTTGGTGGTACTACTTACGGTATTATGAATCTCAATAAGAACAAAACTTTCTATGCTTGTGTAGGTGGTGATGGTTCTGATGGTGACGTTGGTGTTCAAGGTCAAGGAGGTTGGAATGGTGGTGGTAACGGTGGTTTAGCATCACGTCAACAATATTCTGATGGCCCTGGTGGTGGTGGAGCAACAGATGTTCGAATGATAGATTCGACAACAGAATATGTTGATTATACTTTACCCGAAGAATATGATGAATATGAATACATTGAATCTGTTCCAAACCATCAAGATATAATTGATACTGGATATGTTATTAACCCAGAAACCAAGCTTGAGTGTAAGATGTTTGCATATAACAATGGTATTCCGTCAGAAGACATTATTTCCAATGAACGATTCGTTGGTAATGAGAACATGTGGGTTCAAAAAGCATGGAGTAGTAATACCAGTTATATTAACTGGAAACAATGTCTGAGTGCATTTCAAACACAGAATATCAGAATTCCAATAACGACACCAACAATAACTATCAACCTTAAAGGTTCGAGATCAGGATATGCATTATGGGGATTATTGACATTCTTTACATCACAATCTGTAGTAGGTTTTTCTTCTCAATCAAAAATTGTTAAAGAAACCTGGAATGTAGATGATAGAACAGTCACAGTTCCTTCTGGTGTAACTCATTATGGTATAATTGTTGAATTAAATCCATATGATCGTGAAACATTTAGTGACGGTAGTCGTCCTTATGATATAACGCATAATGACGTCGTGTATGTCAAGACCGAATATGGTGCGTATATTAAACCTAATATGCCAAAAGGTGTAGATATGATGGTATATGGTTCTGGTTATAACAGAAATGCTTATACAACATATTGTCATTATCTACAAACACGAAATACAAGTAATGTGAATACTGCTGTGCTTGCAAAGAATAATAACCAAGTTAGTGGTACTGGTTTCATATATGATGCTCCAACAACAATAGTCCAGCAAGGACAGATATCAAAATTTTATGATGAATCGGGTAATCTCGTTAATACCATTTCAAACCAATCAACTTCAAACTCAAGTTGTCAGACAACATTAACATTGTTTGGATGTAATGTTTCTACTGGTTTGATTCCGGATAACTATTCTACAAACCCATCAAGATTCTTTGTTGGTAGGATCTACAATTTTAAGATATATGAAAAAGATAAATTACTACATTATTTCGTTCCTGCAAAACGAAAATCAGCACATCCGTTCACAATGAATCTAACGGAAAATGATATAGAACAGGGTGATTCAAATTATAGTGATGGAGATTACTATACTCAATACAGATGTAGAACGAAAGAGTTTTATCTGGCTGATGAGTTCCGTGGTGCAATATATGTAGAAGCATATGATAAGGATGGTAATCCTTTAAAATGGAATGCTATTACTTATAAGAATAACTCCACTGAACCATACAACCACGTATTCGATATAGGATGGCTTAATTCTGGTTCAACCGGAGTGATATATTATAATCTTTATGGCGTATATATCAGATTCGCCTTCAGACATAATGAGACTGTTGAAGAAACACCTTTATCTCCTGAAGATATCGGTACAGTAAACATCACCGTTACTTCTTCAAATCCCGGTTTGTATGATTTGATAACACAAAGATTCTATGCAAATAGAAGCAGGTATGCTTTCTTAACTGGTGATTTGATTCCGGATGAAGATCGTTCATCATATCGTGAAATAGTAATAAATGAAGAATCGTTGAATTCAAGAATTATTGTTGCTGGTGGCGGTGGTGGTTCATCATACTATAATTATTCAGGAAATCATCTCCCTGCACATTTTGGTGTTGGTGGTGGTATCCTTGGTGGTGCCGTTGGAGGTGTTTCAAATGATGAAAACTACGATGCATGTGCAGGACAAAACAATGGTTATTCGTTTGGCACAGGAATGACTCCACCAGTAAAAGAATTTTTCTACACCAATAACAATGAAGGTTCTGGCGGTGGAGGTGGTGGTTGGTTTGGTGGATACACTACCAAACAAGCTCTTGAGAATAATACCACTGCTGGTGGTGGAGGTTCGGGTTATGTATTAACCTCTTCATCATATAAACCAGAAGGATACATTCTTGATCCAGATGTTGTATTTACTGATCCATGTATGAGAAGTGGTACATCCGAACGAGCATCCATCATTATATGTAAGAAGGTATATACATTTGGAGATGGTGATACTCTAATATTTACTGATACTGGTCAAATAGAAGAGTTTAAATTGCCACGTGGTGAATATACGTTGAAATGTTGGGGTGGTGACGGAGGAACCCGTTATGCTGTAACCAACAGTGCACATGGTGGATATGCAGAAGGAACCATTAACCTTACTGATGTTACTAAAACATTTGTGAGAGTCGCAGGTTCCGCACTCAGATATGCTTATGATTATAATAAAGCAATTCAGATAAACCCATCACTTACATTCAATGGTGGTGGTACCTCAGGTGATGTAACTGACTTTAGAGCTACATTCGGAGGTGGAGCATCTGATATTCGTTTATTAACAGATTCATTATACAACAGAGTCATCGTTGCTGGTGGTGGAGGTGGACATGGTTCTGCCGAAGCAGCAAGTAATAGATTTGGTGGAGCTGGTGGTGGTGAATCTGGTAATGCAAGTGTCTATGCCGATCATAGTACAGTGCCTGGTCCTGGTACTCAAACTGGAACACCTACAGATGCACAAGTTGGTGGTGGATTCGGTTTTGGTGGTTCAGGTTATATACGTTACGGAGGATTCGGAGGAGCTGGTGGATCTGGATGGTTTGGTGGTTCTGGATGTATCCCAGACGGCAGTAACGATGACGACCGTGGTGGTTGTGGTGGTTCTGGATATGTATTAACCGATGTATCATACAAACCAGGAGGGTACGCTCTTGGTAGTGATTATTATTTAACGGATACATATTTAGCCGCGAATGACCAAACACACACTGTGGGTTCGGCTAAGGTCGAGATATATGTTGTGTCAGTTAAATACGTCATGTATCTTTGTGAAGATGCTGAAGGTTTAAAGTATTATGATACAACCAACGAAACATGGACATACCTTGCAAGTAGAAAACCAACACAGAATGATTTTGAACATTACGGATCATTAGAGTTTAAATCTGACAATGGTTTACTTAATGATTTCACGGTATATCTCTATAATCCAGGTGATATTTATTTTGATAATGCCACATTTACAGTTGTACCAATAGAACAGACTGTCACTGTTACTCAATATACCGAAGATTTATTAAGTAAAATGATAATCGATGCGGATGTTGATGAAGAAACAACTCAGTTGCAAGTTATTGCAAATCGTTCTGGTGTTGGTGAAGGAGCGCACATAGAATTCCAAATAAAAGTGAAGTTCAATGATGTACCTGCATACGATGTAAAAATGTATTCCATAATAGGTCAAACAAAAAGCAAGTTGATACATCATGAACACAAAGAGAAAATAAAGACTCTTGACCACATTGATTTGCTTCCAACAAAAACTTTTTCTACAGTTCCTTCAAACTATCGAACACATATTGGTGGATATATCGATGACGGTCAAACTGCAATAACATCGATACAATCATCTGTAACATGTGAACACAATAGAATGATTTATTCTGCTACATTATGCAATGATACAATCGTTCGATTCACGAAATTAAATCTGTTGACAAACCAAATATCTGTAGTAAAGGATGTTCCTAAATCATCTTTGAAAAATAAATACTATGGTGGTTTATTGGCAGATGATGATTATTTCTATCTGGCTGCTGCTGATATAAATTCATCAAAATCAATATGGAAAATACCGATTGATCCATCAGACAATAGAATTATTGAAATTGGTCCAGACGCATCAAGCATTTCACCAATAACCGCATATGGTAAAATGGATTGGTATGATGACCATACTATTATCATGACAATGAAGAGTGGTTTACTTTTATTCGATACTGTAAATCTGAAATGGTCTATGATCTATAACTCAGGTATGAGCACTAATCGATATGATACTGCTATCGGTAAACGATTCGCATTTTTGATATACGATGGTACATCTACTTCTGGTATGATATACGATTTTAAAAATAAAAACTGGTTTGATTCGAATAGATTCTTGGAATGGGGTAATAAAAGATGTTGTTGTTGTTATAAGGATGGAAAATTCTATATAACACAAGCAAACTATATCTACATTTTAGACGAAGATAAAATGAGTGCATTGATAGATGATGGTACAACATTCACTTATCGAGCTATAGTCGCAGCATATCAATCGCTCACACCTCGTACAATAAATTGTGATAATGGTGCTTTGTATATAACAATTTTCAATTCACCTACATTGTATGTATATGACATTGCAAGAGATGAATTCATAACAACCGCTTTACCATTTTCAATGAGATCTACTGATTATCTCACCAACGTTTACAGACCTTTCACATTCAAAGGATTTTTCTTTGTTGGTAATTTCAAATTATATGTTGCTAACTTTACTGATTATGCAAAATATAATGTTGGTTATAAATACAATCAATTTGTTATTCCAACGAACAACGAGACCGAAGAAAGATTTACGTATGATGATAGGTTTGTTACTTTCCATGATGAGTACATGAATATCCACATAGGAGAAATATCATATCCGATAACAAAGTATTCTGTATCTGATCATATTGACAAATTCGATGTTGATAAAACAGAATATTCCAAATTTTTATCAATTAATTTGCATATAAATGAAGAAGAGGAGGAGGGAGATATAGATGATTCAACATGATAAAACCTTTATCAGAGCAATGGACTTTGTAAAGAATTCCCAGAAAACACATCCTGGAATATCGAATATATATGTATTCACGTCCGTTGATAAAGATGGAAATATTACGGATGAAAAATATGGAATGAATCTTATGACCAATACAGGATTTGCTTCTGTATATCAATCTGGATCTACTTTTACACCATCTAATAGTCTGAAACTGTTTGTTGGTTCTGGTACATCACCTACGGCAATTACTGATACACAGATTGAGACAGTTTGTTTCAATGGTCTTGGTGCTACTAATACGAATACAACAAAAGACTACAAATATCCAATGTATTATGCTGCCGGAATAAATCCAGGTGAAGGATTAATAACATTGATATCAAGGTTTATGATTTGTGAATATCCTTTTAACATAGACAACTTCCCGAGTGATACACGTATTGAAGAATATGGTATAGGAACAGCATGGAATAATTTATGGACACATTCACGAATATTTTCCAATGATGGTTCTCGTTCTAATATCATTAAAAGACCGAATGAGAAATTGATAATTACTGTCTACATGTGTTTATCATTCTATGAATCTTTAATCCAAAACGGTTGGAGTAATGATGTATATACCATGATAACAACCGCACAAGTTATGTTTCATAGAATGTTTGAATCAAATATATACACCTATAAACGTGATAATACTATATACAATCGACAGAATTATTCTTATACCGATGGAAATCATACAATAGACAGTTCTCAAGAAAATGTATACATGAATTCAACGGTACTTGGTTCGTTTGTTTTAAATGATGGAAGTGGAACTAATTCAGGATATTTTGATGGATTCATGTATAAAACAGATGGTATGATAATACTTGAACCTGCTTTCCTCGGTCAACCTGAGAGTCTTGTTTTAACGGACTATCGTTCTAATAAACCATGGGACAGAGAAGGATTCTCATATAAATTCGGTAGATATCCAGATTCTGATTACAACAAAAACCAGTATCCATCGATAACACATTTGATTACTGCAGAAGCATATCTTTATGACTGGAAAACAAATAATTGGGACATTCAGTTGAATGTATACAATCCTTCCAATAAGTTATATTCAGATACACCTGCTCAAAGTAATTGTGGTTTACCGATATATTTTTGGGATGGTAGAGAAGTCGTAGAAATGTATGTTTATCAAAATATCCGTCCTGATGATCCAATTGTTTCAATAACTGTTGGATCATTATCTGTATATGCAACTGATTCTTATTGGGATTTTGATACATGGATATTCATTGATAACTTTAACCAGATACCACAATCAGCACAACAGAAACGATTCTGGATAACTGCATCAAATATTGCTGGTAATAGTTTGAAGTTTACTCGTGCGTCTGATACCTTCCAGCTCCTCGAACAAGGTGGAACAACAATTGCAGACAATGGTTATGAAGAATATCACAATTTTGGTTCAGTGATGAAAGTACACAACATATGTGACAATTACGCATATCATTGGTTCATGTTGGATAACAAGGTTTATTTCCCGAATTCACAATACTCAATCACGGTTGGTAATGCTGGAGACACAGAATCAATGACATATGGTAAATGGTTGATAACATTCAATTCTGTAAATAATTCAGTCATTGTTACTGACACAGGCAAACAGGATCCATCGATGATTGTCTCGACTACAGAAACATTACCTTTCACCAGTAATGTCAATGTATATACCCAATGCTATAGAACTGATTCAGGTACTGGTGTTATTTGTGTTCAATCAATAAAATCCGGTGTTGAAGAATGTGTCATCATTGATATTCGTGGAAGTGTATTTTCATCACATAAACATGCTTGGAAGATGGCATGTTGTATTTGGGGTACCAGTAAGATAGCTTATGTTCCTGCAGGTTCATCTGACATGAATGTATATATTTATGATGTGAGAACCGGTGCTGTTTCTGGTTCGGCTATTCCGATTCCATCCAGCTTGACAGATGTACACCTTATGTATGGACATTCTGATGGTACGACCGATTTGGTATGGTGTATGGATAAATCATCACATGCATTTGTTGTTGATGTTTCTAATGAATCAAGTAGAACTCCTGTTGAGTATACTGACCCAATAAATTACACATCAGGTTTCAATGCAATAAAATTCACATCTGTTGATGAATTGTTTATCATTTATCGATCTTCAGATTATGCCACTGGATATGGAAAAAAGATATTCTATTACAAAATGGATGATCCAACAAATCCATCGGATATATATGATTTCGAAATATCTTCGTCATACCTGTACGGTCGCTTAAATGTTGATCTCCGATATTCATATAAAACAACGGTAAATGGAGTTACTCATGGAGCGTTGGTTCTTTCACTATGCATAGGTATGTCAAACTGGTTTGGAGATTTCAATGGTGTTCGAATGCAAATAATCGATTTTGGTAGATATCTGAGAACCGGTGAGGTTATACGATATTACGCCGATGTCGGAAGTTCATTTGGATTTATTCCTTATGGTGAAAATTACATTTATCAATCAAATATAACTGGTGATAATCCACATGCAGTGTGGATTAAAACACCAATACCAAACTGGTTACCGATAAAGCTTGTTGGAACAACCGATACTGTTACGGCATTCAACAATATAAAGAATGTAACAAATAAACAGTGGATGGTGACATATACAAATAGACCAACCTATGGAGATGGTTCCGCGAACTCAAATGGTATTCCACCAGGAAAACCGTTAGCACAGACTGATAGTAACGGAACAATCATTGGATGGAGTTGATGATATGGCTAATGTATTCCGTTCTAAAGAAGTATTAAAAAAGACACACAATGAAAATAGCGGGGACACAGTTGTTGTCCCCGTTTATGGTGTGTATATTTCTGGTAAATTTAATCCACCATTCTATTCAAATCCATCGGTTATGATTTCACAAATATCATCACGTAAAGCAACCATTGATGATTTGACACTGAAAACCGAAGGAACATATGACAATGTATTGAATTTGTTGGAATTAACAATCGATCCATCTGTCACAATAGTAGACTACAGTGTTGACAGTAAAAACACATATGACAATGTATTGAATTTGTTGGAATTGACAATAGAACCAACAGTTACTATTGATTCATATACATCTGATACTATAGGAACATATGACAATGTATTGAATTTGTTGGAATTGACAATCGATCCATCTGTTACTATTGTATCAATGCCTTCCAACACATTAAACAATACACCAGAGCCGGGACTCCGGCTCAGCTCAATAGAATCAATAAAAGCAAGTATTACTTAAAGAAAGGAGTGTTGATATGAATATTGGTAATAAACTTGATGAATTTTCCAGAAGATGGTCTGAAAAGAATCCTGACAAATGTAATGGATATTGCCATAGTGTATATTATATCACATCCGAAGATATGGATGGTAACATAACCAATGAAGCATATGCTATGAACTGCATGACTGATTATGCTATCCAAATTCTGTATTTAACTTACACAAATTCCAGCATCGGATTGTTTGTTGGTACTGGTACAACAACACCACAACCAACATCATCAAAAGCAATGGAATCGTATCTTGCAATGGCAACAAACATATCAACTGGTCTTTCTCTTGACCGAAATCGTTTTTATTCTGATACACAAATACTTGTGACAAGGTTTAAAATAGATGAGGGTTATTTAGATTATACCGTCTTTAATGAAAATAAAACGATTACTGAAATAGGCGTGGGTTCAGACAGGAATAATTTAATCACTCATGCACGGGTATACGATGAGTCAGGGGAACCTTCATCTATAGTAAAAAAGATGAATGAAAAATTAACAATACGCGTTTATGCAAATCTTTCATGTAAAATAGCAAGTATTGTAAATCGTAATTGGGATAAAGGAATAGCGTGTGCCATCAATCCATATGTGCTGTTTAAAACGCATAGAGACAATGGTTTCTATTCTCTTCAATTCGGATTGATGGCAACACATTTAAATTCTACTTATACAAGTACTGGTAATTTCTGGAATTTGACACAGAGAAATTTCACGAACAATGTTCTATCGATGACATCATCTAATGATTTATATTCTAATTTGTATACTGATAAATATGCATATGTGTCTACTGTCGCGTTCAGTAATTTCGAAAATAATATAATTTATTATGTTGATAACCGCATGTTTTTTATATATCATCCAAAACTGGATACAGCCGAAAAAATAGAATCGACTAACCTTTTTACCGATAATTGGAATAGTTCGCTATTTAGATATGTTTTCGGATATGGAACTGATAATAGATCCGCACGAATAGCCGGTCATATACCAGTAACAGATTTTGATATTTCTGGTACAGATGCAGGCATGTGGATGTACAATTGTCAGGACAAAGATTGGACTATATCTGAAAATTTCGTAAATGCTAAGAATACAGTATATGGTGGATGTGAGTTCATAACAAAGGCAATACTATGTTCGAAATGGTATTTTGAAGAAGAAGATACTACCAAGACTTTTAGGGTGTATATAAATGAATATCCAGATATTCCTATAAGTGCTATACTGAATACATCAAACACAATTTTCTATGCTACCGATACATACTGGGATACTACAACATGGGTTCAGATACAAGATTTATCAAATATCGATGTTTCATTGCGCAATAAACGATATTTTGTGACTTTTAATACCACTAATATTGGTGGTGTCGATTCTTGGCCATATAGTTCGTATGCTGTTATTGGTTCCAATAATCGGAAGTATTCTTTCCAAACCAAACGCGAACAGACATATCATTCTATACAACCGGTCACACCATATTATTATTGTAATTACGGATATTATCGTCCTAATCCATGGAGAAGTGATAGTTCTCTTATTGGTAAATCAGTGTCAAATGACACGTATGGTTACATTGCAACAATGGACTGGTTATTGTATCCGAGAACAGATGATCCTAATCCTGATACATACGAGAACGCGTCAGCAACCAATGATGAATACTGGTATCGTTATCCATTGAGAGGTGTTAATAATGCATTTGTATCCGAATATTTTTTGTGGAATACAAAGAATGGTGATAGAATCATTGTTCAAGGAAATACATCAGGTTCACAATATAAAGGCTTTAGGGTTTATACACCAAACATGGATCCGAGTATTGCACCAACATATGAAGATGTACTTATAAATGTAACACCAATGTTTGATGCAAATCCACACTGGTCTTATTCAGATGAAGGTTATGTTGCGATGTCATATAGATCAGGAAACAATTGCGTCAACACAACGTACATTCTTGATGTATATGGAAGCAATAATTCGCCAGAAATAAAAACATTGACTGATCATAAATTTGCTCACATAATTGATCTAACAAAATATATTGCTGCAGTCAACACCACAAGAACGGATGTTTTATCAATAGACATAATTGATATGACTGATATGAGTGTATATCAAACAATTGATTTTACAAGCACTGATACACTTTCAGGCATGTGTGGTTATGAGGATTATTTGTATATTCGTTGTCTCAGAGAATCGACATACATGACTTATTTGTATAGAATATCAACACAAACATTGGTTGTTTTGGATACTGATATAAACCATTTAATGAACATAAACTCAGAATCATATTTCAGACATATTCAGCGTGCTGTACGTGGAGTTGGTAATTGTCCAAGTTGTATGGTTATGCTCAGTAGTATAACCAGCACCGATTACGACCAGGTCAGCAATCATATGTTATTCAATTCCGAAGACCCAACACACCCATCCAAGATCATTTCTCCTGAAAATGACAGAACTGTTTCCAAAGGAGTATATAATCAGTGCGCTCAGTTAAAATATACAAACAATAATAAACAACTGTTATTGACATACACAAACTATCGACCAATGGTTGTTGATATTGGGCGTATATTAAATGAAGGCCAGCAGCCAGCTACAAAAACATTGACAGCAAGATGTGTTCCCACTACAGATGCATCTTATCGAAATACCGGATATAGTTCTGTAATATTTGGTCAGAGTGTTGCTTTATTAAGACCTTGGACTGTAAGCAATTCCAAATCCGCAGTTCAAGCATATATGTACCCAGTTGAATACTTCTTACCCCATAAGGTAATTGGATATACAAGAACAATTTGTTCTTATAATAATCCAAAACAAGTTTCAATGGGTAAAGGTATCAACATTCAAATGTCAAATAACACAGCAAACTGGGATCCAGTAAATGAATAAACGAAGATATTACGGGGGCATGTGCCCCCGTAATAAATTCATCATTATTTAATTATATTAATGACAATATTGTCATCGTCCATTACGAACATTTCAGGAGTATATCTTTCAAGCTCAGATTTACCTTCCTTATCTTTGAGCATGTCTTCAAATGACTTCCACTTCTGAACAATAGCTTGTGTATTGGCATCCATATAGTTACCATCAACACGACCTTTTTCATTGGTGTACCATCCTTTGAATTTCATCCATGCGACATTATCATGTGCTTCCATCTGTTGGATTACATGAGAAATGTAAATATTGTTATCCATTGATATTGCATCAACTGGGGTATGTACTGATGTAAGTCTATTGAAATATGACTTAACAATCAACCTGAGTTCATTAATTGTGTTTGTTGCCAAAGCTTGGTTATACAGTTTAACATCAAACTCAATCTGAATATTCAAATCAGGCCAATAAGCACGATCATCATCAGGAGAAAGATCTACATTCAAATCGGATGAATATGAATGTGGTCTACCATATGTTGCAATGAGTTTGCAATCAAGATAGTTATTTCCTTCAAGACGTTTGAATATAACAGGTTCAATTGCTTTGTGTACTTGTGTAAATGAAGCAACAAAGTTTTCGAATCTATCTGAATTCATTAATGAATACTCAACAAACGGCATGAGTTGAACTGTCATACCACCATCAATGTTAACAGGTTCAAATGCCTCATTAACATTATTTGGATAACTACTGAAGATGGTATATATCTGATTCCAATCAAGAATTTCATTTGTATCTTCATAATAGTTAAGATACGTATTCTCCCAATTTGTAGGTTCTTCTGTCAACAAAACATAGTTGTCATAACTATCCTTTGTATAGAATTTATTCTGTATCCACGATGGTGCGGTTGGATCTGTTATTGGAACTATGTTAGGAGGTAACTCTTCATGATTGATAATTGTTGTGAGAATATCATCAAGTTCTCCAAACCATTCTGGTATATCATATTCACTCATTACCGTCGAATATGTCGTGAAGTATCCACGGAATATTGGTCTATCATTAGAGCATGCTTCTCTAAATTCGGAGAATGGTGAATCTGGCATTGAAACATCCATTATCATATTATATGCATATAATGTCAGATAATACATGTTGTATGGTTCATTTGCATTATACTCGGCGAACTGAAGCATCTCTCTATAAAGAGCAACTTGGTCAGAAGAAGGAATTGAATCTTCATCGAATTCAACAACACTCCTCATCTCCTTCAATTCTTGAACAAGATCAACATCATCCAACATATATTCATCAGTAACCCTGAATCCTGTATAGGAATCACCTTTCTCGATCTCAGAGTCTCTATTGGCATCATCGGATCTAACAAGTATGGTGATCTTGAGTTGTGGATCATCAGCACTAATGGAAACTACATCTCCATTTATTGCTTTCCAAGATCCACCACCATTATTCATAGAAGCCATATTGATTCTATTATCAATATCAAGTAATTCCGTTAATGGATACATTGTTGTCTCGAATTTATAAGAACCATCTGACTCTAAAGATACAGGCTGCATCTCAACACGTCCTGTCTCAGAACCATTAACGATTGCATGTATAATAACACGCAGGTTATTGAGTGCCAAAGGAAGTTGATCTGAATGAACATACAGCATCGGTTCATCCTTTGGTAACAGATTAAATGGCATTCTGTAATATGCTATCGCACCACTCTCTGGTGATGGTTTCATGTCAGCATACAGAATTATTGATGTGGAACCGAGTTGATCCATTTCAAATACATACTTACCCGGTTCACTCTGTTCTGTACTCCACATGTATGGCATATATACATTCGCCGCATTCGAAATAGTATATGTCACCTGTTTTTCGGTCGTAGTTTGAGTCTCTTCGTCATCTACGGCGTAATACACATTGATGTATATTGCAGAAGAATAACTCTTACCTATTTTGACAAGCTGTGATTCACCATACTTTGTCAATTCGGTTTTAATTGCTTCACCAACAATTATCTTTGTTATTGTACCGCGAGGAGCTACTTCGGCCAATCTCATTTCATAATAATTCTGTGTTGGTACACGACTGAATGTGATGAGATCATCTGCAGTAAGACGTGGAAATATATCAATATCAGTATCACCTGAAACTGATACTGAATATGGTGCGGATGTACCATTTGTTCCCCATATATCATCAGTACCAAATAAATACATTCCGTCCGCAGAAGCATTAATACCTATGCGACGTGTTTCTTCAGCAGATATCTTTTCTTCGATCCATGCTCTACCGAACCGCCAAACATTATCATTGATACGATCCTTTTGTTCTACACACAGGAATGTGTTTTCTGGATCAAAAGGAATATATCCATCATCAGCAGTAAGCGTCAACAGTGGTATTGATTCTGCATACATGTCCAAAGGTTTCTTCATATAATTCCATATCTGTGGATCAAAATATGGAGCAACTGCATTTGCACGGACATACTCAACCAACTTATTACCATTATTCATTCCAGGAATGTTTGGAAGAATATATGATGTGATTGTGTAATGATCATCCTTATATGTTCTCTTGATATTTGTTATGATTGGAGAAGCATGATAGATGTATGAGATATCTTCTTTATTGTTATCAACAACAGATGCAGATGTAGCTCTTGTTATTTTTGTTGCGGTAACATATTCATTCACCCAAGGATTGAAATATCCTATTGCGAATGGATCCTTCTGTATTCTCATACCAAAAGGATTCGCAAATACAAACTTATCAGTTATTGATGCAAGTGTGTTTACTGACTCAACTGTCTTCCCATCTGCTTTTGTATATGGAGTTACTGTATAAAGATGCTTGTGATTTGTTGTATCATCAACATATACCCATACCCATCCCGGAGGAATAATGATTTCATTATTCGATACGGTATTGTCATTATTATTATACAGAACCTCATATGGTATATGACCATGAAGAGTATTTGTTCTATATACATAATCATCATTATCTGATAATGCCATGTATCCACTCCATACTCTACCCCATGGGTCATCACGTCTCTTGAAGAAATATGGATAGAGTATATTCTTGAAATAGAATGTTTTAAACCATTCATCAAGATCATGATCAGTTGATAATACATTTGCTGTATTATATGCTTCAATTGTTTCTCTACGTGTTGTTTCAACAGTACCAATATCAGCACCACCAACACATCCAGAAATTACAAATGCTGCTTTCATAACATTTGCATTATTAGAATACTTATTTGCAGCGGTAATAACCTGGGGTTGTTGATCATTCTTGTAGTTTGGTGCGTTAGCAGACCTACCATGACATGTGTATATGGTTATCTCAAATGATGAGTTCATTTCAGGAACGAAGAAACGTGAACCGCTTAACTGCCACATGAAACGGATTGTTTGTGGGTTGTCCATGATATAGTTTACATAAGGATCATTGTCATCAATCGTATCATGTATCGTAAGGATATGATCTCTTTGGAGATATTGCTCATTACCTTTACTATCGATATACTTTATATCGAAACCAGCAATATGATTTTGACACATTATAACAGTATCTTCATTTGGTATACCACTGGTTGTATTGTTTACAACAGTATGTGTTTCACGCTCATACTCATTCGCTTGAATCAATAAACATAACCAAACATCGGTAACACGATATGTGATATAAACATCCTTATTTGTAGCACACATATTTGTGTCATCTCTATTGATGTATTGAATGTTCCATGCAGGTATTGAAGCATCTGTACTTGATGTTGCTATATCTTTATACTGAATCAATATATCATAATCAAGTGAATAAACAAATCCTTCCGGAAGATTAAATTTGGTATTTTTATCAAGTACGAATTCATACAAACCATTGTCCGCATTGAATACCGAGTTATTATAGATATCTTCTATCTTCAATTCAAGCAGAAAGTTTGTTGATGCAGGTGTTGCAAATGAATAACCAAGATTAAATATAGCCGCCTCGGCATATATAGAATCAGGTAACACAGCCTTGGTTATGAAAGATTCATTGAAATAGAATGATGATGTGAAACCGAGCTGCTCAGTTATCTGTGAGATATACTCACTTACGAGGGAGAAGAAACCTGTGTTGAGAACATTCAATGGAATATCATGAAATACTCTCGGTGCTAATTCTTCTCGCATAAACTTTTTTATCTGACTATCATCAGAATAGTTGTTAAGCAGAATCTCATCAGCCATTTTTAAAACCTCCTATTATTGATGTATTTAGATATGTATAGAAACCTCGAGGTAAGTTCTACCGGGATAAGGTTAAAACATACATTATGGTTTGGTCTGGAATCATTGGCTTTCCATAATTATTATTAATTAAAGGATGTGATACTATGAGCACAAATGATAGGATTCAACTTAAACAAGAAGAGATTGTTGGTAACGATGTCGTTCTTACAGATATAAATCCTAAGACAAACACTAAATCTGTTGATGATCCATCAACAGGTGCAACGTTGGAACAAACTATTGAACGTATATGGAATGCCTTAAATAATAAGCTTTCTCGTATCGTAAATAGTGTCAATGGAATGACAGGTGTTGTTGTCATCGATCCATCAACAATCGGTCTTGGTAATGTTGATAATGTGTCATTTGCAGACATAAAGGAATGGGTTATCTCAAGAATAATGCAGGAAATGGGTTATAAGAGAATTGAGATGTTTGACTCATTACAGGATCTTGATGAAACGATAAATACTGTATGGAACAATGATGAGATATATGCAAACAAACCATTCTATTCTCGTCATGGATATCAGGATGATAAGCGTGGTTACATAGGATACATATACTATGATGACAATATGCTGAAGCATACCCAGAAAGCACTTGATACAGTTGGTTCTGCTGATAATACAATTGTCTATAATGAAAATATCAATGATAAACTTTATGCAGACACTGGTCGTATAGGTGTAAATATCTGGAAATATGAGGATGCTCTTAAAGTATATAATGATTTAAGCAAATCTGAATCCGGTTTGTATATTGATAAGAGTAAAGTAAAGTCTTCTCTGTATTGGTTTGATGGTGTATATGGTTCAGGTGATCCTGCTGATTCTGGTGCTTTACTTTATTATTCTGGATCAATGCCTTCTGATGTTCATGAAGTTACATTCAGAATAGATAAAACACCAATCACATATTCAAGACCTGATACACAATTTGGTGGTACGAATTACATCAAACAATCATTTGAAAAGGGAGATATCATTATTTGTAATTTCAATGATGAGTTATATCTCCAGGAACCCGTTGGAACCGGTGTATGTCGTACATTACCTATTGGAATGAATCCGATGTTGATGATTCGTAAACCTGCAATCGGTATGGTTACTCAAGCACCAACCCTTGAGAATCCAGATGAAGATTATGTCATCGATTTCTATACAATGAAACAAGCTTTGTTTAGAGGTCTTAAGTATGAAACAATTCATACTGGTGGTGCTGATGTAAAATCAGAAGCTTTGTCACTCGACTTATTGGAAACACTTAAGATTGATTATGATAATCAAAATCCTTTGTGGGAAGGTGGTTATTCTGCACCAATCAGTGGTATAAATGCTTTCTTCCCGTATGACAAAACATACATTCACCAAGCAAGAAACTATGTTCACAAAAGATCTTTCAGAACCGTACTTCCTGTTGGAGCAATAGATGATATATACAGGACAGATTCAGATGGAACATGTAATGAAAAAGGTTCCATGTTCATATTACCAAACTATTCACTTTGTGTAATACCACAGAAAGTTTTCAACGACAATAACAGATACTCACCTAAAAACTGGCCACCCGCACTTGTAGATGGGTTGTATGAACCAAACTACGATGACCAGACCGGTTATGAAGTCTTAAATAATGCCAATAGTGCATTAGGTGTTAACCTCGTAAAAGGATTAACCAGATATTCAGTCAATGATAGTTATGTTAAAACATGGGCAACAAACCTGTCTGGTTTACGTATAGATGATGATACTTCTACATTACAACCATCTTGGTTTGGTAATGATGACAGTGCTGCTGTACAATATCATTCTGGAGGTTTATCAGTAAACGTTGGTGAGTTCCTTGAGATTGGTAGTACCGATGGTTCTAATGCTGTTGAACAAACCAGGGATGACTATTATGAAGAAGGTAAAGTAAATGTAAGGGTTGACAAGACCAAAGGTTTGTACAATGTACCTGATATCTCTGACAATCCAACAAATAAGCTTGGTATAAACATAGCCAATGGAACAATCTATCAATCTTCAGACAATGATGTTTCTTGGATTGATGGTGGTTTGTATTTTGTTGATGGTGGTGTTACCGTACCTAATCACGGACTCCTTGGTGTCAATACTGCACATGGTCTGTCAGGTCTCGTAGTACATCGATCATTTACAAATAAAGCCATATACAATGGAACGAGTACTCCTTCTACTGAATACAGCACTAATGTATTAGGTGTTAAACCATATAGGTTCTACAAAAACATCAGTACACCAGGTATTGAGGTTGGTGGAATTGGTACATGTGTTGATATCAATATATGCATTACAGCAGAAGAACTTGGTCAAAGAATAAGAATACCTAACCTCTTCAGAGGAAAACAATGGAAATCATTAGCTGCTCTCCAGTTGGAATATAACGCTGATCCATCTAAGTTCGATGAGGATCATGTTTACTTTGCAGGAAAACAATACTACATTGTCGCGTCTGGTCTCACAAGTGGTAACTTTACGAATTATTTCGCAATGTATGATTCTCAAGAAGAGTACGACGAAGTTCTCGATAATATGAGATCAGGTGAAGATCTTATAAGTAGGAGAAGGTCTATCGTTCTTATTAAACCAGACACAACCATAGAGGGAAGATATCAAGTTAGAATAAGTGGATACTTTGAATCATCACTTGATAGAAGAATTCCAGATGTTAATAATGATGGACAGATTGATTCAACAGACTCGTCAACAATTCGCACTATATATGCCGAGACTAAATTTCCCATTTATCATCAGGGAGGTATATATTACACCGATGAAGAATGCACTCAGGTTCTTGTTCCTGAAGATGGTGTTTGGTATGTAATAGCAAATGAGACAATTGACAATTATAACATACATCCAATTCGTGAAGGATACCAAGGTAATTTAAGATATCCTATCTTAAATGGACTGGAACTCACAGATGTTCTGTATGCAAGAGCTGATGCAGACCGAGATGGTGTGATTGATGGTAGTGATTCATCCTGTGTCCTTGAATTCTATGCTGTAATATCAACTGGTGAATATGCTGGTGATACTGTTGAAAATGCATGGTACAAATTCTTGACCGAATATAAAGGAATATATGTTGATCCAGCAGGTGATCCTATTGCTGAAGTATATTCATTCTACTATGAACCAGGTGTTCGGGTTCGTTATAATACTTATAAGGGTTTAACAACTGATATCGAATATGTTTTACCAGAGTCAGAAGATATTGAAACTATCTCAACAAATGACAGACATAATGAATTAGCTATTAAGATAGCTGATAGAACCGCAGGATTTTCCGTATTTGATCTCACTAAATGCGGAGGTCTTAGATTCAATACCGGTGGTTACCTTGGTATCAGAATAAATAACAACAATAGCTTCAGTGCCGTTGAAAGAAACAAGCACGAAGGACTTGATGAAATTACACAAGGTATATATGGTTTACACATATTCGATGGAAACATTCTCGGTGTTCAGCTTGCAGCGGACGGTTCAACAGATAATGGTGATTTGTATTTTGACAGATATGGTTGTCTGAAGATATCTCCTAACTTCGTTCCTTTGAAACATAAACTCACCTTCAAGGGTGTATTGAATGGAACACCAAATCATACTTTTGATTTCGATGGTTCTGAAGATACAACTATTGAACTTGGACCTGGTTTGTGTTTCGTTGAATAATGAGGTGATCACATGAGTAAGTCTATTAAGATAACATTAGATCTTAATAAATCATTAGGATTTAATGAAGATGGATCTTTACAAGTACAGATATCTCAAAGATCAGGGAATACCTTAACCGTTGAAAATGATGGTTTATATGCTCAAGCAGTCCCAGGACAACCCGGTTCTACAGGAACCGGGTATCCTGATGGATATCGTTCGGTCCAGGTAGGAGTTAAAACAGGTGATACATTTCCTGATTCAACCGATAGTGCTCCAAGAAGAATAGTTGGACCAAAGATATTGCATCGTGTATATACTGCAACCGATACAACTGGTGTTACATTAACAGATCTTAGATCTGTAGATATATTGTATCCAGGTGATTTATACCGAGTCCGTAATGATCTGACTGAATGTTGGGATTATTATGTAATAACAAAAACAGATGGAAGAACAGTTGTTTCTCATTCATCCGATATTGCAAATATCCCATTCAATAATTCAGATATCAATTGAGGGGGTGTATGAATGTCACGTCAAATAAAAATAAACATAAATGTTGATCATCAAACAGTCAACATTGATAACAATAATAAGATAACACTTAAGATATCATCAAAAGCAAACAATGGTTTGTCAATTGTTGATGGAAAACTTGTTGGAACAAAAGCTCCTGATGGTGAGGGTGGTTCTGGTGGTACAATGAATACACCCGGTAATGGTCTTGGTCCAATAAATGCGACATCAACGTCGAGTTTGTCCAGAATAGGATGTAATTCCACGGTATCACGTCATCAGAAATATGTTGGATCTGATACATTTTTAAGGAATAATGATGGACCTGTGATGTGTAAGGTTGAAAATAACACCCTCACCACTCAAGCATCGGTAGCATCTTTCATGATATATAAATCGAGAGGAGAGTGGTTGTAATGAGTAAGTCTATTAAAATTGGACTTGACCTCGGTGATGGTCTTACAATTGACAGCTCCTCAAATAAAGCCGTTGTTGATTACGTTAACAACGGTAATATCATTCTTGATACTGGATCGGATCCTAATGAGAATGGTATCTATGTTCAAGATCTTAATGGTGCTGATGGAACTGGTGGTGGTTCTACATATGATGGATATACAATGTTTGGTGGTACCGGACAGAATATGTCAAATTCAAGAGATAGAATTACACCTTTTCCTGACGTTGACAGATCAATATGTCAATTGATTTTTACCTTGGGATTATATCTCAGATCACGTCGTAATGCTACATCTATTAATTACAGTTCAACTGTTAAAAGTGTTGATGCAATGTGCAATGAGATAAATGCTCCCGCTTGGTATAATCCTGCTGTGTTGACATCATTCAGGCCAAACCCAGGAGAGATGCTTCAACTCGTTGACCATCCCAACTTTAGGATTGTTGCTTATAACGGTTCAACGATAGCCGTTGAAAACGGTGACAGGAATAATGATAATATAATGACAACCAAAGTTATATTTGTTATACTCGATATCAAATATATGTCTGACGTTGAACAGGGTGGTAGTGATTATATTGTACATGATATGAAACTCAAATGTATTTATTCCGACAATGTAAGTGAATACATTGTTGGAAATGAGTATACCGGAATATATAATCCAACGAACACCACACCTGGTGATCTCATGTAAGAAAGGAATGATCCGTTAATGAATATTGAATTTAATGATAAACTTTCTTTTGTTGATTCAAGTAATACTAAACATGGTCTTAGAGGTCATGTTAAAATTGAATTGGAGAATACAGATACAAAAGAAAAGAAATTCTGGTACGAAGATGACAACATAATTCCTATTTCCGGATACCAGTGGATACTGATGAAAATGTTTGGGCTGCATTTGGATTCCATTCATGATCCAAATGTAAAATATGAAGTAATCGGTAAAGACACATCTGTTGTTATTCCCGATTTAAATGAAGACAGTAGACTTCGTATTGGTAGGAATCCACAGAGTGATGATCCTGCAAAGGGTTATACACCTATTACCGATGATATTCCTGTAAATCATTTTATCCAAGGATTTCTTGTTGGTAATGGCGGTGCTGGAGAAGATGCTGTTACAACAAAGAACACAGACTACTCGTATGTCTGCTTGAGAAATCCTATACCTTTCCAACAGAAGTCGATTGATGATCCTTTGGATCCATCTATTGCTGGAAAGTATCTCGGTGTTCAACGTGATAGTGGTAACACTAAGACATACTACATTAAGAAGTTTGATGAACGTGCTCATATCTACCATAACTGGTGGAGGGATGGTCAAAGATGGGATTACCTTGATCCCGTAACACAGAATGATCTTGGTCCTACACAGACAACACCTAAAACAAATCGAATCGAGACATATGCTCAGGTAGAAATGTCCATCGATGTTAAGAACCAGGATTGTCTTGGCTTTTTTAGACAAGAAGGAAATAATCAGTCTGCTGTAATAAACGAACTTGGTCTTGTTGCATTCGATACAGTACCAGGACAGCGTTCTACAGTTGAAACATTACATGATACATTGATGAAGAGAATGATTACTCTTATCTTTGATGACAGTCGTGGTGAAACTGCTGATGAAGAAGTCATTGCATTAGCAGGTGATATTTATACCGTACTCACAGAGAATGGTATCTATGGTAAACAAACAAACATCGATGCTTTCATTGATTTTGTAAATTCATTATCATCTGCATCACCTTCTATGATTGATTATACTGAATTACAGAATGAATTGTGTGCAGTAGATCCCGAAACACAAGAACCAACAAACATCGGTGTACAAGCATACTATAATCAGAATCATGAATTCCAGTATTTCACTGATGAATTCATCAATTACTTGAGTGGCAGTGAGTTTACATCTCTTACAACTGATGAAGCACAGAGAATAAAACTGATCACATACTACACTTTCAATTCTATACCCCTCCAGGAAAATTGGAAGGTTCTTATTTCATACAGAATATATGCTAACTGATGAAGGAGAAATTTCATAATGGACATGAATCAGAAGAACGTTGACACAATGCTCAACGATGCAACTAATTCTGTTCAAGCAAAAGTCTCTGATGTACTCGGCGTGTTTTCTGGAATAAAATGGAAAAAGGTATCGTTTGTAATACCAACGGTACCTGTTCCATCACACCGTCCTCGTCTTTGTGGATACCGGGTATATGTACCCGGTGCCGCGAAGAATCAATCTTTTTTCAATAGAAATGTTCTACCTAAGTTGAAAGGTTTGTTTATAACCACTCCTTGTAAAATGAAGGTAGATGTATTTTGTCAAACACCTAAGTCTTTTACAAAAACACAACAAATACTTGCTGAAATGAAAGTTATTCGTCCTTGGGGTAATACAGGTGATGTTGATAACTTTGCAAAAGCAGTGATGGATCAAATGATGCCAAATGAAAAAAGAGGACATGTGGGTATATTACGAGATGATTGTCTTGTAACAGATCTTGATGTAAAAAAATATTATTCTCGTACTCCGAGATATGAGGTTACAATTACTTATATGACAGAATTACCAGATAGCGTTAAGAAGGTCATGCGATTGGATTAATGGGGTATATTTTATACCCCATATTTTCTTTTTAGATACTTTAAATCATAAACAGAGACAAGATCAAACTCTTTAAGATTAGAAATATATTTATAGGTCGCCGAAACAGACCAATCAATTCATCGGGAATAGGATTGAAAGTTAATGCAACGATTATGTCTAATCGTTTGAGTCGGGTAATACCACCATCAAATGTATATGGGGAATATAATATATTAGATGATGATTTATATGGTTCTATTGTATCGCCAAAAGTGTTTTGTACAATACCATTTGATGAAACAAGATGTGTGTTTGTTTCGTCATAATAAACAAAAATATTATTCATGATTATTTCTCCTTTATATTATTTTATAAATAATATATGTTTAATAACGAATAATATTATGATGCAGCCAAATGAAAAAAGAGGACATGTTGGTATCATGAGTAACGACTGCTTGATAATTGAATCCCATACGAATAAGTATTATTCCCGTACTCCGAGATACGAGGTTACAATTACTTATATGGATTCTGTACCACCATCAGTTGCTAAGGTAATGCGACTTGATGATTAATTTCAATAATAAAATAAATTACAAGGAGGCTATAATATGGCAAAAAATGATGATGTTTTGAGTCGTTTCGCTTCCGCTGGAAATGATGCAGTAGATCTGATAAACCGTGTCGATACTGCTACGTCGAAATTCCAGCCAGGTCAGCGTAAAGGTTCAATTGTAAAGTCAGCCCAGGGAAACGTATTTGAATTCCCTGTATTTATTTCCAATAGCATTCCACTGGATTATGCAACTGCTACAACGTCTCTCCTTGAGCAGATATATGCAGCATATCTCCAGATGGCTATATCATTAAATCCTGTTGTTGATGCAGATTCTGTTAAGAATGGTCTTCAGTTTGCTGACTTCAAGACCAATACAAACAAGTATCTCGAATACACTGATACAACATATCAGCATGATGCATGTCATGCTGTATACCAGGAAGACGGCGCTCAGTTCGAATTCAATATGCTTTCAATTGAAGATGCTGATGCACGTCTTATCAATGAAGCAGTTGATCATCAACCACTTTCCGAGTTCGATCATTTCTTCCAGGAAGCGCGTGTTACAAACCGCGATATGTTGACATTGTATCCATATCCGATTATCGGCACATATGGTGTTCGTGTTTCTCGAGATCCTGGTCGAGGTAATGCGGAATTTAATATAATTGACCCAGCACACATTCAATTTGGTACAGCATATGAAATCGAAGAATGGCTCAATGGTCAAGACTTAACACAAGATCAGATTCAAGCAGCTATCGAAAACCTTGATAACACATTAACATACTATCACATACCAACTATATCAGATTATGAGGTAAGAAACAATACATCTCGTTCTGATGCTGCACAGATGGAACATGTCAGAAACGTATGTGGTTCAATGACGATCGATGAATTCAAAGATCAGAAAAATACTGCTTTGCGTCAGATGGTAAATGATCTTGATTCAAGAAATCCTGGTTTCAGAAATAGTATGTTTGCAACAATGAGAGCTGTTGAACAAACTGTTGACAATGCTAATCTGGAAAACCAGAGACTCAATGCTCAAATAAACCAAGCTAAAGCTTCTGCTGCTTCATCAAACGCTTCTGCTCAGAAAACAAGTCTTGATATTGCTGATATACCCGATGCACCAACATATTCTGATGCCGTTGCAGCACATAGAAGATCACAGGTTGCGAGAGCAACTGTTGACGAAAGAAATGCATATAAAGCAACATCACCATATTACAGAGCAACTGATGCTATTAGTACTGGTGCAAGAACCGCTTCTGACGTTCTTGGTGCTGTTAATGCTGGTGCTAATGCTGTATACAATGTAGGTACTCTTGGTACACGTATACAGAACGAGAAGCTGAATAATCAGATTCTCAAGGATCGTGTTGACAACCTCAATACAGACAGAGCAATCAGAAAGACTGAGGTTAATGCAAAGGCTATGGCTAAGGCACCTCAGTATGTTGATGATGCTAAGTGTCAAAAACTTAACACAATGAAACCCCTGTTGATGAATGTTACTATCAATATGCTCAACAAGGATGATTCACTCCAGCCTATAAACTACATCGTTGGTGTTAAGACACATATGCGTGTTGTTCCTTCTTCAATTCTTCCTGAGGTTGCAAGATATCCTCTTAAGGAAATGGACAAGCTTTCTCGTAAGGTTAAATGGCGTGCTGGAGAGCTTAAGTTCCTGAAGGATCTTGTATTCCGTATCAATGAAAAGAAACAGACTGCAGCAGACTCTCGTGATCCTAACAGAAAATGGTATCGTCGTCTGTATGAACTTGCACACATGAAAGGTGATGCACCCGCATCTGCAGTTGTTCAGGGTAAGTCTATCTTTGCGGCATTTATCCGTGACAAACAGGGTAAGGGTAAACTCAAACATGGTATGATTCCTAATGCTTCAATAATCATGTCACAGCAGGATGTTGATAACATTAAGAACCAGACAGAGATCGATCTCCTCAAGGCTTCTAATGCAAGAAAGTTCTGTGGAGAACTCTTCCTCATTTCGTTGATTATCGTTGATATCGATGCTGAGTCTATCAAGATACTTCTTCCTGATATGAACAACGACTTCGATGTACATTCTCTTGCATCAGTACAGAAGCAGCTTGCTACTCTTGATACTTCTGGTACAAAGACAAGAGACATGTTCAAGCTTTTAGGTTAATGGAGGTGAAACAGAATGCTTTTTGATAAGAAGAAAAAACAATCAGATGCTACTGAGGAAAGCATTAGTGATGCTTATATCGAAACAATCCTCGGTGATCTTTCTTATATATACACAAACAAGAGTTCTGATGAATATAAGAGTAAGGGTGATATAACAAAATCTCCTAACTATGATAACATAGAATATCAAGTTGCTCAGTTATCATCAATCAAAGGTCTTCCTGCTGAAGATGTTAAACACATCAAGGAGATGTTTAATGTTCTTCACAGACCCACATTCAAGAAGATGACTGTTGAATATATGGCTAAACCTGATGACAAAAACATTGTCTTCACTGCGGCATATACCTTTGGTTACAGACTTCTTGTTGGTGAACTTGCTCGAATTATAGCTTCAACCGAGGCAACTGATAAGGGCTTTGTTTATAAACCCGATAAAGTTGCAAGAAAGTCTGATGCGATGTTATGGATAAAACGCTATAACAAAGATATCGATAAGAAACTCGATGACATCATTCTTAAGGCACATAAGAAAGCAACACCTGTTCAGGAGGCTGCTACTTTGAAAGCCCTTGGTGCAGCAGCAGATGTAGTCGTTGGAACAATCGAAGGTGTATTCAGTGTAATCAACGGTATCTTCCGTGGAGCTGCATCTCTCAATCCTGTATCAATGATCAGTGCTGTATTATCCAGATCATATGACAAGAAGGTTGAAAAGTATACTCAGGTATCTAAGGAGTATGAGGTAGCCAAGAAGGCTTACGATGAATACAAAAAGATTCCTGAGGCACAGCGTAAAAAGCGTATTGAACATAATTATGTCAAGATGATTGAAAAGTACAATATTAAGATGAACAATCTCAAAGCACAGATCGATCATTATGATTTGAGATCAAAAGGTGATGCTTCTGATGCAAAGAAAGCTTCATCAGATGTCAAGAAGGATGATAAACTTCCTAAGTCATCTTCAACAGTTGATTCTACTCCTTCAAAAGATGATGCCAAGGATGACGACTTCGATTTCTAAAAAATAAAAAAAATATATTGGGGGCCGAAATGGCCCCCACAATTTTTACTGCTCGTTGTTTTCGTCGCAGCGGCATATGTTTCCGTCGTCGTCTGTGTTCTGCTTGTTGTCCTCATTGTTAGGTGTGGACTGATTGTTGTTGTTCTCGTCTTCATTGTTGTTTCTTCTGATGTCTTTGATGGTCCGGATGCATACAACGCCTTCAATTACGAGTCTTGTTGCTGCTGCGATGGCTGTAACACCCATGGCTGCTGTTGTTGCTACCGGATGCTTGCGCTCCCAGCGTGTAACCTTCTTGACAACCTTCTTGCACTTCTTTTCGATCTTCTTAGTAGTCATAGTGGACTCCTTCTCGTGGGTTTGTTTCGGGTTTTCCTTCCCGTAATGTTATTCAGAAGATAAGAGGTGAAATCACTTTCTTTTCTTCTTCACATTAATAATATATATGTGAAAATATAGAATAATAGGAATTTATGCATACAAAACAGCGGTAGCATAGAAAAGAGATGATTATAGAATACATATACATATATGATTCTAATAGAAAGGAGGGTTTATCGTGGATGACAATAACTTATTAGCACTATTAGCTAATCTATGTATTTATTACTATATTTCATATCATGAAAAGATACTTCTCGAAAAGGTAAACATACCAGATAAAACCCTCTATGGGTTAATGAGAAGAATTAAATACGAATACATTATGTCAAAACATACGTCCGAGATATATGACATAAGTATTATGACATTTCCTTATGACAAACAATATATTTTAAATGAAGATAATTTGGATATGGTTGATATGATGACATGTATTGATGAATATTTTAAAGAGTATTATTATATTTATTACAATACATCACCACAGATAAATGTTATGTCTATAAGCAATCATCCATTAGAAAATTATTATTGCATTACACATGATTGGATTAAACAAGCAATAGACATATACAGATAATAAATAAATAAGGGGACATCAAAACGAAGGGAGTGAAATTAAGATGACTTATTCAATTGAGATATTTAGTAATAATGGTAAGAAAATAGGAGAATTACCTACAGCGACAGAATCCCAAATATTGCAATATATCAATAAAGGTTTTATTGTCAAGGATCGTCAAACAGGTGAAACATTTTCAGAACCAGATTTACTTTCAACAATTGGTGTATCTGATGGATTAATATCTATTGGCTAATTTTTATATTTCAGATACACATATAATTACTCAGATTACAGGAGATAGAAAATCTCCTGTTTATCAAAACATTTTATTCAAGGAGGAAACTATAATGGCAACCAACAAAGTATTTTCATTTGCTGCTCTTGCTAATTACAGCAACAGCACAGCAGCACCCGCAACAAACTTCCAGAAGGCATTCGTTCAGGATGCAAAGAAGTTCGTTGCAAAGTGTGGTTATCCTTCAAAGGATGAGATCGGTATCATGGATGAGAAGATCTCTGAAGTTGATGTAACCAACACTGTTTCACAGATTCCTGAACTCGTATCAGGATTCATGCATGATGAGCAGAGATCATTCGATCTTCCTGCACCTGACAACAACACGGCACCTGCTACAATCAAGATTGTTCAGGTTCCCGAAAAGACATCTGAGGGTGTTCAGACAATCGGTCCGAACAAGGGTGAAAAGTGGAAGAGTACTATCAAGGCACACGAAGAGCCTAAGCTCAAGATTAAGCGTGATGCTTTCAAGAAGTAATCAACCGGTCGTTTGACATCCTATTCACCATCACCATGCGTATTGGCCGGGGTTTGTCCCCGGCTGATATGTATGGTATCATTATCATTTTATTATTTGAAAGGAGTATATTATGGGACATTTATCAGATTACTTTAGTAGGACAACTGGTGTTGAGACTAAGGACACAACACCAAGAACAAAAGTTGAAGATGATGAGTTCACAAAAAAGTTTGACAAGAAAATCGATGAAAGATTAAAAGAAATAACACATGTTAAAAGCGAAGATTCAGACGAGTTTATCGATAAACTCAAAGGAACAATCGAAGAGATTAAATCAAAACCTGTTGTTGTTGAACCAGTTAAACCAGCTACATGTGAGTTACATATACCCAACTTGTGTGGTTTTATCGGAACCACTGAATGTGATGATCAGTTAAACGCTATGAAGGTACTTCTTACTGTTGAAGAGTATGAAATCCTCCAGGACACAACACGCTTCTCTCCAAAGGAAAGAATACTCAAATATGTTTCTGCAATCCAGAAATTGATTGACAGAGGCATTTTTGATGATGACAATGAAAAAGAATAATTATGGGGGCCATGTGGCCCCCATAAACATATCAAATTATTTTTTATCCTCTTGCCAAACGGGATACTTGTTCTGGTATATCATTTTTGAATAAATCCGGATCATATCCATCTGTGTTTGGTGTGGGAGGTGTTTCAGGCTTATCACCAGAAACCTTTTCAATGAGTTCTTCTAACAACTCTTCTACACGTTGTGCACGTACATTGAATGTCATCTTACTCATTTTTTCTAATACTTTCATCTTATCAGAATTATCTGATACGATTTCATACTTCTGGAAGATTTGCTGTATGGGTTCGTTTGAATCATATTGATCAAACTTGGACATGTCTATTGGTGGAATGTATGAGCTAACACCCCAATCATCAACATCACCCTTACCCATATATCGTTTTATATCAGCAAGCTGATCACCAAAGCTGGTATCATTGTAGTTCTTCCATTGTATGTATGTTTCCATCCATTCCTTATCTGTATCACCATAGTCACCCCAGAAGCTATAATAGCCATTGTTGAATTTCTTACTACTTCCGTCAGTAAGTTGTTTATGATACTTAGTGAGAACTGGATATATTGATTGACGCTGTTCTTTGGAATAGTTCTTCCAGTTATTAATTTCAAAAGGTTTAAGCTCAAGAGCTTTTTCTTCTGCTGTTTTCTGTTTAGCAGGTTTATTAAGATTATTTGAACCTGTAGGACTAAACTGATATGGACCAGCGCCAGAATAGATATTTGTTTGCGTCTTCGAATTGGTAAAGCCACCACGGTTTTGACCTGATGAATTACCACTAAGATTAGCACCACCGGAAGGATTATAGTTCTTAAAGTATGTCAACGGGTTTACTGCGGCATCCTTTGACCAACCACCGAATCCTTCAGAATTGTTTATGTTGTAATGTAAGTGAGCTCCATCTGATCCACCAGTATCACCAGCATAACCAACCACTGCACCCGGTTCAATAGTATCACCTGCTTTAAACAGAGGATCATCTCTCATGTGCATGTACCAGTGTAAGTAACCTGCATCATCAAGCCAACGGATATTATTACCACATCCACCGTTTGAACCATCCTTGGGTCGTGCACCACCTTCAGATCTATCAACAACACCACCAGTGATAGCATGGAGTTCTTGTCCTTCGGTGTTACCAGATGACCACCAGATATCAATACCATGGTGCTCACTACCAGATGAACCCTGACCTTCTGGGTTAGGACTATCACGGAGACCAAACCAGTTGGCATTACCAGATACAGCTGTTCCATTAGTAGTTTTACTAAAGAATTCATGTACTGGTGAATTACCAGATGGAACTCCATCTATGTTGGTTGATGTAATTGAAGGTGTGCCATAGTTAGCCATAGCAACACCGCCATCAGAAATGAAGAATCCATCACCGCTGAAACCTTGATCGTTCTTCATTGTAGAAACGAATCTACCAATGATTTCGTCACCTTTCTTCTTATCAGCAGCAGTCGTTGTTGACGCAGGAACAACATGATTTTCCATTTCACTATAAATGGCTTGAGCATTCTTACGTCTTGTCTCGATACCACCAAGACTACCAAGCATTGTGGATGAGGGGTTTCTATTACCTTTACCACCACCTGCTTCGTATTGAGACATCCATACATCAGCAGCTTTAACAACATCGTCCTTACCATAACTATTAAGATCATCAAGGATATAGCTGTATGATCCATTGAGTTCTTGTTTGATAAGGCCGAGCTGTGTCGAAAGGTCTCTCCAGTCAGTACTGTTTTCCTTTGAATAATCCATAAGAAGTTGACCACGTCCACCAGTCCATTGTGCAAGACCGAAACCAGGATAATAGTGACCATCAGAACTTCTATAACCACTTTCAGAAATGCCAACGCCTGATTTATAGTACATTGGGAAGAGCTTGTCTGTTGTATATGAATCCATTGAAGCATTATCCTTAGTGGCATTCTTTACAGTAGCATCATCAAATGCATAGTAACCTTCAAGTGTTCCTGCAGATAATCCTGACTCAGCTTTGAATACACCCATTACACCAGCAGCAGCCTTCTTAGAAAGACCGATATTGTTAACGAGATAATTGAATATCTGTTCTTGTTCACTACCACCAGTAAGTTCTTCATTACTACCTTCTTCGAATTTCCAATATGTCAATGGGTTAACATAACCATCATCACCAGTAGATCCGTAAGGACCAGTCTTTGTGAGAATATATCTCAATAATGAATTAGGTTTGTTATTATTACCCTCACCAGTAGCACCTGTAGAACCAACGTGTCCTATGAGTTGTCCTGCTTCAATGTTAGCACCTTCCTTAATGCTTCCATCTACATCATTAAGATGTAAATACCAGTGATACATTCCTGATTTATCACGCCACTTAACATGGTTACCCAATCCACCATTAGGATCAGAACCACCATGTTTACCACCGGTACCAACGTAGGTAACAGTACCATCAGTGATAGCATGTACCTCAGCATCACTATTAGCGAAAGTTATACCAATACCTTCATGAGCAGAACCAGTAGAACCAACACCTTCAGACGATACAGGGGAGTTAGTCTTTTCAAACCAACCACCATCCATAGTATATGCCAAGGATCCAGATGTTGCAGAGAAGAAGTCATGTACAGGAGATTTTCCTGAAGTTGCTCCATCTATCTGAGGTTCTGTATATTTAATTGGTGAATATGGAGCCATGATAGCACCAGTATCTGATTTAGCAGAATCCGAAGCACCAAGATTTGCACCAGATGCAGCATGCATTCCTTCAGACATTTTATCATGTGCGGATTGCATATCTTCAGCACCAGATTTCATAAGGTCAGCCATTTCAGAAACTTTATCAGCATACTGTTGTCCACCAAGTTTTACTATGAGTGAATTACCCTTTTTCGCCCACAGTTTGTTTATACGTGCTTCGTAATCTTCATCAGATTCACCATCACGTTTTGGATTATCAGATTTGAGTTGATTCATTGCTTGCTCTTCAAGAGCTGCATATTCATCATCTGATAATTTTTGTTTGATTGTCTTTGCGTTCTGTGCGTCTTTTGCTTCTTCTCTCTGTGCATTGATTTTATCTTCTTTAGAAGGACCCTGGAATATTCCGGTGAGCTGTGCTGTGAGTTCTCTAAGGGCTTCAAATGAACTTGATAACTCATCAGAGAAACCATATTGTTCGTACGCATTATCATCACCAGAACCATACAATCCAAGTTTAGAATTAAGGGCAAGATTAGAAGCAGATTGACGTTCAACACGTCCAGACATCGGGTTAGCAACATAAGCACCGCCCTGGTTATCAGTACCTACTACGTTGACATAGTGGTTATTTCCTGACTTAGTACCAAATCCAGCACCAGAACCAAGAACAGTAATTGGGTTGGATGGTGATGCTTGTTTGAGTGATTGTTGTGTAACTCCACCCATGCGCATACCCATGCCCATAGCATTACCGGTATCAATCATTGATCCAACTGATGTACCACGTCTCGGATCATATGTACCACTACCCATCATAGATGCTGCCAATGATGCAGGATTCATCTTACCACCATTGCGACGGTTATATGCATCCGCAAGAACAACAGGACCACATCCACGTTCAGACATGTTCATATATCCACCATATGAATGCTGGTTCATTGTTGTATTACCAGATCCATATGTGTAAGTCCATGAGTTGTTGATTGTGTTTGTATTTACGTCACCTGCACCAAAGTCCGTTCCACCAAGAGTAACTTCTGCCAGCTCTTCCTGCTTTTGTTCATCTTCAGATTTTTCTGTTTCATCATCTGCTGGTTTGATAATACTTTTTGCAAGTGCAACTATGCCGGAAATACCTTCCTTCATCTGTTCAACACCACCAGAAATCAATGACTTAGATGAATCAAGCATACCATCTGCAGTGGACTCAATTGATGCACCAAGTTCCTTTGTTGGAGCATTACCAATAATAGGTGCAGAACCAATTGCGCTGATGAGCAATCCAATACCCTTGAGCAATGAACCGAGTATACCGATTACGATACCCATACCGAGTTGGAGAACACCTGATACGATCTTCATCGTATATCCAATGCCTTCGATTATTGGTGATAAGAAATCAAGTGTTAATAATATAGGCATCATTATTACGTCAAGTAATACATTTATTACTTCAAGTATTGGATTAAGAATAGCCATTATCGCATCCATGATTGGGTTTATAACATCAATTAATGTTTTAACGATAACAACAACTGTCTCGGCTATTGAAGAAACAGCACTCTTGAGAGCCTCTATTATCGGGGTTATTGCCTCTTGGACGGCACCGAATGCTTCATTTAATGGCTCTAATCCTTCTGTGAGGATTCCCATTACAGCATCTTTTATAGCCTGCAGGCCTTCCATACTTGCAACAATTGAGAGTACCAGTTCACCAATACCCAACAATGCTTGTGTGAAACCACCCATCATTTGACCAATGTTACCCATGATGTCTCCAAATAAACCCTTTAAGCCTTTGAGGAGACCACCACCTTCTTCACCACCACTGGGTTCAGATGGAACGGGTGTTGGTTCTGATTCAACAACAGGTTCTGTTGATTCTGTTGGTTCGGGTGTTTCAGTAGTATTTTCGGCTGCATCACCTTCTTTAATTTCTTTACGGAATCCAACAATTTCATCGAGTATGTTTTTAAGAGATTGCCATATTGATTTAAATGGTGATGTTTTCGAGCTGTCAGAGACTTCTTCCGTCATTACATCAGATAGTTCACCAAGAGTTTCGGTTGTATATGATTCGTGACGATCTTTTTCTTTTTTCAACTTGTCTCGAGCGGCTTTAGCTTCATCAAAACCCTTCATGAAGCCTGAACCAAATCTGGTATTCCTGAACGCTTGACCAGCTCTTTTCAACAAACCTGGCTTATCGTCATCTTTCTTCAACTTGTCTTTGATCCAATTCGCCATTTTGTCAATTGCTTGACCAAGTTTTGAATTACCTATCTTTTTAGCAACATCTTTAAATAGTTGACCTATCTTTGATTCTTTTATTCCCTTCGAAGCAGCCTTTATATCAGTTGAAATATTTGAAATAGACTTGGCTAATGTTTCACCGGGTTTCTTAAGAAGATCACCTATTGTGGAGGTATTTTCGAGTTGACGTTTACCATTGTCATCTTTCTTTATGTTACCTTCCTCATCTCGAGCATATCTACCGGTAAAAGTTGTGTTGAGCACTTTATCTTTGACTTTTGCAAGACCCTCTCTAACTGTCATATCACCAGTAGTACGGGACAATTGCATATTACCTATTTTATTAGCAACACCTTTAACACCTTGGGCTCCGAGTTTCCACAAATCTGTTGTCAGATTTTGTACAAGTCCATGACTTTTTATAGCATTACCATTTTCATCATGAAGAACCTCACCATTGCTATCGCGTAATTTATTACCGAATAGACCACCTGCCATGTTTTTGAGACCGAATACGATATCAGTGACACCTTTGGTTGCGAGTTTACCAACAAACTTAGCTATTTTACCAAGAATAGAACCAACCTTTTTAAATCCACCACCAACAACATCAATTACTTCTTTAAATTTATCTGTAATAGCTGTTATTGAGTCAGGTGTATCTTGAAGAACTGAACCTATATCAGGAGTCCCACTTTCTTCAAGAGCAGTTTGACCTTCTGCTCGTTTTTCGGTGATTTCCTTGGCTTTGTTAATTTGTATATTGAAGTATTCTTTAAGTTTCTTATTTTCGATCTTATTTGCTTCAATAGATGCTTCGTCAAACTCTCCGCGTTTATAATGAAGCATTGCAGCTTCTGCGGACATTCTATCCTCAAAATCTTTAATAGCGGACGTATCTAAATTGTTGAGTTTATTGAGTTCTCGTTCATCCTTTTTATACAGCTGATTATTAACGAGACCTTTCACTGAACCACTAATCTTTTGAAATGTTGCATTCTTACTCAGTGCATCAGCTGCTTTGTTGAAAAGTCCTTTACCTTGATCAATAAGACCATTGTCACCTGTTATAGCATTTTTAACAGCATTGGTTCGTTTATCATACAATACTTCAGCGGGTATATTTTCTTCAATATTACCCTTCACATCATTAAAGGTTTTGCTTGCATTCCCTTTAAGGTTGTCTAAGATCTCCCGTCCTTTACCACCTTCTTTGAAGAATCCTTTATAATCACCATTGACTACTTTTGTGGCTAAGTCTCTTAATGATGCAGCACCAAGGGTACTCATCATGTTTGACATGAAACCTTGTTGTACACCTTGTATAGTACCACCAATGACATCGTCTGTGGAACCACCATTCTTAAGTTCTTCGAATGCTTGTTTGGTTCTATCAGATATCAATTTACCAAGATTTCCTTCCCCGGAAACCAAAGAACCAAACAACTCAGCGGCTTTGTTGTCGAGAAGTTCTTGTTTTACTGATTGACGTTCAAGATCATAATCATCAAACTTCCATGATGAATCCTTTTTATCAAGAACCTTTACATTGATACCTCTGTTGAGTATACCAAAGATACCACGAATGAAATCACCTGATGTATGTTTTCCATCAATGTAGTATTTATCAATTCTTTGAACCTTTCCATCAGTTGGTGTTGTGGTCGTAGTTGTAGTAGAAGTTTTTTGTGTATCAGACTCTTTGTGGGATGCAACAAATTGTTCCATCATAGTCTGCATTGATAATTTGCCTGCTTGCAATGCTTCTGGTTTACCAGACTTAGCAATTTCAATAGCAGATCTCTTCATATTATCAAGAGATGTATTTACATTACGAACGAACTGAACAGAATCCATCAATCCAGATGAAAGTTGTAAAACAATCATCTGACAAACAGAATACCAATATTCAGGATCATTTCTACCTGGTATATTACACAACGTATCAACTGCGGCATAGATGTATGGAGACATATCTTTCTTAAGATCAGATGTAGAGAAAGATCCTTCACTGTTACCATTGTAATGTTTATACATTACAATTACGCCACACAGTGCCTTACCAGCTTCTTCTATATCACTTGAAGAAATTTTATCACCATGCATCTTTCTACCGACAGAAAGAATCTTATTCTGTGCAGATGATGATATACCAGATGAAGAAAATGCTTCTTTAGTAACTTCATTGAACTTATTCTGTACTGGACCCTTTTTCAATCTACCACGATTGTCAACAGTCCATAATTCACCTGACAAAGCTTGATTGATTTTAGAGAGATATTCAGGAATGATATTTACGATTGACATACGTGTCATTCCATCAAACAAAGCTTTCTTAGTGGTGTAATTATTATCAGCTATAGTACCATAATCCTTATCACCTTCAAATTGTGAAAGGTTTCCGAATAATGATTTAAATGGACCGGTTTTAATTAATTCATTCAAACCAGTTTGGATTCCGGTACCAATCATTTCATTGAATTTCTTACCTAAAGAATCAATTGATTCACCACCAAGTGAATCCATTGGTCTACCCAATGCAAATCCCATAAGGTATTTAGCAACATCAACAGGTCCACCGCCACCAACTATGGTTTGACCAAGCATCTTAGCAGTACCAAGTACTGTGTTATTGGACATATTCGATTTAGCTTGTTCAAATATTCTCATCAGAGAAAGATTACCTGCTGAATCATATATACCGGATTTATCTTCGGCATTGTTTTCTTGGATTTCAATGGTTTGAAGTTTAATGAGTTTATCAAGTTTTTCATTAATACCAATAAGACTCTTATTGATATTATTCATTGATGTTATCATTTCTGATGTTCTACTATTAACAACAGAAACGATTTCGGCTGTGTTGGCTATAGATTGTTCAGCTTGTCTGCGTCCTATCTTAACCATCATACCGGTTTGCTTCTCTGTGATATTTGACATAGTGTCAGTAGTCAAAGAAGAAGTCTCTTTATCACCATCAAGCTTTTTATCATCACTTGAATCAAGTTTAAAACCGGCATCAAATTCATCACCAGTAGAAGCATCTGCATTGTTCTCTTCTTGGTAGAACCAGTCGGATATCTTCTTGGTGATATTCATTGTTTTAAGTTTCGCAAAAGTATCAGAAGCATCAGTCGTAGATTTTACGATAGAATCTTTGACATTCTTAGCATCATTGATAAACGTAGTTAAATTAGACGCGTACTCTTGACCAATGGTTTCTTTTGTAGCTTGACCAAGTATTTCCAAACTACGTGAAACTAATCTATTCATTCAACACCCACCTCCTTTATCACATATCATAATGAATGATAAAATAAAAAGAATGGGCACATTACGTGCCCATTCTCACGTATTAGAAGAATTGTACTAACTCAGCAACGTCATCTATATGGAAACGTTCTTTGGCATTTTTCAACCATTCCTTTTGTGCTTGTTCTGCACCAGACCATTCACCTATTTTGGTTTGTATATCCTTAAAAGCAGAACCAACATTTTCCATATTCTTGAGATTGTTGTATAATGTGCGTTGTACATCAAGTGTCGCCAATTCAACGAATGACAAATATTGTGTATCCGGAATTGTTTCCAATGATGGTTCATGATAACATTTTGCAGTTATCTTTATTGCACACTTGTCAGGAAAATTAAAGAATTGAATTCTATTGTTTCCTAAATATTTAGATGTAGGCTGTTGTGAAGTTACACCAGCATACTTATTTATTGCAGCACCAGTTGACGTTGCATTGACTATGTCTTGTGGATAATAGGAACCAAAACCAATGAATGGTGTTCCGACCGTAAAGGAATTTGTCATTGCTTCATCAGTTTGATATTGTGATGAACACGGTACAGCCCAAGCAGTTTTAACACGAGTTGTTGTTAAATCAGATGGTAGTATGTATATATCATGTTTCTTAAGAAATTCAGTTGGTGAAAACAATAATTCTTTTGCGGTTTCACATTCTTTTATTTGAGGTTTTAATTCAGACCATTCACGAACAGTCATTTCCAATATCTTTTGGATAACATTTTCAACTGGAGATTTATATGGTAAAGCAATCTCATTTAGACCTTGAGAGAATTTGATGTCATTAACAACATCTGTTATATTCATAACATCACCTCCAAGTATTCGATTATTTTATTTTATTTAGGAATGTGCTTATGCATAACAGGTGCTTTCTTATTTGCATATGCAGAACGAGTTTGTTCATCCAGATGATATGCAAAGAACTTAGAACCAGATGTAGTTAACCAAAGATATATCTTCATATCGTCACGACATACTTTAGCCAGTTTCTTATACTGATTATTTGTAAGCCGAATTAAAGAATCCATCTCTGCAGATATAGATTTATCTTTGAGATATGATTCTATGATTGATTGAAGCTGCTTTGTTTTCTCAAGATAAGATTTATTCATATCCTGATATTCTTTAAGATCAATCACCTTACGATATTTCTTATCGGTAAACATCTTATCATAGAACTTCTGAGATATCCGAAGTACCTTACCATCATAATCATTCTTACCAGATTCAGCATACTGCTTGTAACCATCAATGAACTCTATCATCTGATCGAGTATCATATCATAATTAAGCACATTATACTGAGTACGATATATCTCTTTTGCATTGACATAACTTTTTGAAACATCCTCAAACAAGTTCTTATTATTAGCAACGCATTTACGTGTTTCTAATTCATTAGCAGAAATCATTATACTACCCCTCCTTTATTATGTTGATGATGGATAATTAACACGCCATATCTGTTCAGTTCTATTGATAGGACGTATCCTCAATATCTGAGCAAGTAATCTTTCAAGATCACCCTTCAGTTGAACAAGATACTGTTTGTCGTGTGGTACTATATAACGAGCATCTTGTGAATCAATACATGTAATATAGAAATCAACAAGTTCTATCTTAGAACATGTATAACCAGCCAACATAGCCTGATCATTTGCTGAATGTATATCATTCATTTCGACAGTTATGTATGCTACCACATCCCTACCAATGGGTTTAAGCTTTTTAGGTTTCTTTGTTAAGAATCCTTCCTGATGATATTTAGAATTTGAATTTATCAAAGCTTTTGTTTGTGCAGTCATAGGTATTGGTGTTGTGTTGACATTACCATGTGCATCAGTTCCTTCAGTAGGACCTGTCGGTGGACACGCTTCTTCAGTTACATCTCCAATGGTATCATCCTCAGTATCCAGTTCATCTTCTTCTTGGAATGATTTGGCTGTTTTCGGATCAGGTAATGGAGTCTTGTTTATAGCACCACCTGGAATATCAGAAGCCTTCTTTGGGATATCTTCTTCTTGAACAGTATCCGTGTCACCGCATTCCTCAACTGTGTCTGTATCACCACATTCTTCGATGGGTTCATCATCATCCGTTTCTTCTGTTTCTTCTGTATCATCATCTCCATCATCGGCATCGTCAGTATCTTCGACTTCATCAGAAGAATCATCCTCGGCATCATCAACAGAAGATTCATTATCATCAGTAGATTCATTATCGTCATTATCAACAGGATCAGATTCAATCTCTTCCATGTTGTAATCATCATATGAATCAACAGTATCATTGTCGGATACAACATCTTCAGGACTTGTGGATACTATGTCATCCACTTCGTTATCGAGTTCAGTAAGACTCTTACCCATTTCAGGAGAATAGAATGATTCTTTATCCTTATCAATATAATGATCAACTACATCATTTGTATCAGGACACTTTTCCTTATCACAAAGATCACGTACAAAGTTAACACCATTTGTACGATCAGCATCAGATACATTAAATGATCCATTATCATCCATCCTACCAATTACGATTGCAATCATTGGTTTAAGTTGTTTAGGAGTATCTTTACCAGAGTTGATCATTGCATCATATGGTATAGATGTTCTTTCGATCATAGTTGCATTATTATCTACTTCATCAGCATCATCAAAGATGGTACCATTTGCAATAGCCTGGGCAACATGACCTTCTTGTACAACATCCATATTCTTAGGACAAAGGATTCGAGTTCTTCCTTTGTTGTCTTTATAAATACGAACACCATCACCAGCATACTCATTTACAATCACATCACCTTTATCAGGGTATGCAATATGAGTGTATTCAGTAATGACATCATATTTCTTTTCACCAATAAGTGCTTTTACAATATCAAGCTGAGTACTATTCATTATAAACACATCCGTTCTTTAATAAATTTTTCTTATACCTTAAGGAGGTTTTACCCATGTTTGAAAACTTAACAACACTCGATTACATTGTACTTAGTACAATAGCATTCATTGTATTAACATTCATCATTGTTCTATTTTCAATGCTCATAAAGATGCAAAATAAAATAGATGAGTTATCACGTATGATGTATGTTATCATACAAAAAGATGAGAAATATAACAATTCTCATGATGATATCAAACGAGCTTTAACAGTTATCAATGGCAACATAGGATCGTTATCCAGCAGTACTGACCAAGCCAGACAAGATATTCAGGAAGTATCATCATCTACAAAACAAGCATTAAATGAACTCAAAGCGATTTCCAATAATCCAATTATGCCAACTCCTAATATTACAAAGATGATGAGAGAGACAATTCTTGAGAATATAAATATTGAGGTATTGTTATCTAAAGGAATGACAATACCAAATAAACAATCAACAAATCATATTATTGAAAACACCATTAGGGCATATCCAGATGTAGATCAAGAATATACAGTCAAACTATGTTTGGCAATGATTGAAAACTTTACGTTGAATGTCATGGAAGGAAAGAAATCCGAATTATAAATAAAATGGTATTTCGATGGGGGCTGATGCCCCCATCTAATCTACCACTTTTTTATTTAGGAATTATTACATTCGACCTTGTTTAGATCAACCGCCGTTTGTACCCTGAGAACCATTACCACCTGCAGTAAGTGTAGTAGGTGTGAATACACCAGCCTTATTATCAGGAACCATTGTTGTGTTCTTGCAGATAACACGACCCTGGATACCCTGGATAGAGATGGTCTTGTACTGAGCAGAGGTTGTGATAAGAACAGCCTGACCGCCAGGATTGTTAATATCAGCATAACCTGCATTCTCAGGTGAGTTTGTGAGGTGTCTTGCAAAGCGGAGGTGCTTGTAAGAGATGTGGAACTTATCCATCGGATATGCAACGAT
>AUXO015320105.1_pt1 | contig 158604 bp, 145 predicted proteins | sample 768731 | NCBI WGS metagenome assembly AUXO01 (sample SAMN02715735, study PRJNA202380) | gut metagenome | biome: sheep rumen | host: Ovis aries | place: New Zealand: Palmerston North
CGAAGTGGCTCTCAAGCTCTAAAAAGGTGGCTCTGAAGAGTTGTAATATTCAGCTGATTCCTCTCTCCTGATTCAGATAGGAAATAAGATAGGAATTATCTCCTGCCGGTTCCGGTAGGACAAATGGCTTTCTCTCTTCTGCCTGCTTCTGCGATACCTGATGAACAAGTGGCTGCTTTACAGGATTCTCGATTCTTCTGTATCCTGCAAAATCTAAAAGCCAGAATACAGCCTCTTTTACACTCATTCCACAGAATACCCGTAAGAAATCTATCTGTGAGCCGCCATTGTTGCCTTTGTCAAACTGCCTTGACCATCTGTACCAATGGCTTCTGTTATAGATACGGATGGAATCCATCTCCTTTAAAGTGTGGTATTTGCCAATCCTCTTTACTGTATACCCAAGGCTTTCTGCAACTGCACACAGATCAACACGCTTTGCTATGGCAAGCTCTTCATCCGTAAATCTTCCATCCATGTTTTCACCTTGCCTTTCCCTGCTCTGCTACAAGCGGTGACTTGATATCAAGTGTCCGGTAATCTGTGCTCAGGGTAATCTTAGGATTATCAATCATGCCTTTTTCCCTGAAACTGAAAAATTCACGATTGTCTCCACCGACTATGATATGGTCAATGAGCGGTATTCCCATCAGTTCACACAGCTTGTTCATACGGTCTGTCATCATCGTGTCTGCCTTGCTTGGGAATACATTCCCGGATGGATGACAATGGATTAACATCATGCTTGCCGCATTGCTTAGGATACTTGATTTAAACAGCTCTCTCGGATGTGCCATTGCCTCATTTAAAGAACCAACACTTGCAAAATGCACATTGATAGGTTTTAAATCTGACCTTAGATTGACCACACACACTACTTCCCTGTCAAACTGGCACATACAGTCTCCCATGACAGCAGCTATATCCGCCGGATTATTAAAGGTGTGCTCCGAATAAATCGGAGCATCCTTTACAAGTCTTACCGAAACCACATCAAGCTTGAAGTCATTCTTCTTTGGCATCAGACACCGCCTCCTCTCCAAACTCGACACGGATAACAAAGTCACCTTTCTGGCTGTTTATGAGAGCAATGAGTTCTTCCATTGTAAGTTCCTGCTCCATAGCTGCCTCCTATCTGGACTTTTCCTTCGCGTCATATACAAGGAGAGGTTCTGCAACGATACCATCAAGTCTCTTGTTTGGTGTATCAGTTGCAAGGGTGAGTTTTCTTAAATCCTTATCATAGTGATATACCTGATTGGAAAGTCTCTCGTCCAAAGACACCTCCTGCATATTTACCTCGACTACCATCTGTGCAAGCATCTCAGGGCTTCCCATATCTGAAGATACTGCAATAACCTCATGCACGCTCGAAGGGAGAATATAAAGGTCACTCTCTAAACTCTCTGCCAGCTCATGAAGCTCATTCTCATAAAGCATGGATGCTGCACCATTGATACCCTTTTCATTGGAAATCACCCACATCGTCTGCTCCGGTGGAATCTCGGCTATCATCATATCTGCAATCTCCTGTGGCATCCCATCCCTTGCGAACATTTCTCTCATAATGTCATTCATGCTACGAACGACAGGTGGGAAGAGTCTTCTTGTGTTTTCCGCTGCACACTTAAAGAGCTGTTCCTCACTCATTCCAAGTCTTTTTGCAAATTCATTTGTAATTTTTGAACTCTGCACCGCATCCTTATCGGCACTGATTATTACCTTATACACAATAGAGAGATCCTGAAACTCCCTGTGAGGCACCTGTTCCAAAAATGTCTTATTCTGCTCTGTATTGATGAGCTGGAATACAATCTTCTCGTTAGCATCCCTCATAATGCTGTCCACATCAACAACCGGAGCCTGCTCATATGCCCTTTCCATAAAGTCACATGCAGCCATAAGTGTTTCCTCAAGATCGCCACAGTCCTGATACTTCTTATACATGTCATTGATATAAATCGTAGGCGAAATATTCCTGCCTTCTTCTCTTAAGATGATGCCATCAAGAGTCACATTCACCTTTTCCACTGGCTCTGCCACAAGCTCCATTCCTTTGAACTTCTCAGGCATATAATCCATAAACTTTTCTTTTACTACTTCCTTAAAAATCTCATAATTCATCATATTACGGTTCCTCCTTAATCTAAATTGTCATATAAAATTCCTTCATCATCGGGATTATTGTGTTCTCTGTAACTGTTGTCTTCTTCGATTCCCATATCAAAAGTGGTATGAGATTTTCTTTTCTTTCTGTAATAATTCTTGAGAAACATGCACTTTCTACAGTTCTCACAGAATAATTCTTCTGGCGGAATACCAAGTGCCTTTGCAATCCTGTTCAACGTTCCCGTCTTTGGAACTCTTGAACCATTTTCGTATTGGGCAATTCTTACATCACCTCTATTTTCAAAACCACTTTTCTCGCCCAGTTCCCTGAGTGTCATTTTTTGTCGTTTTCTGTAATATCTGATTCTTTCTCCTACCACTGTTTGTCCTCCAAATCAAAAAAGCGGAGAACATAAGTCACTGGCTTACATTCCCCGCAAGGTTAATTGTTACTGTTTATTCTTTTTCTTTCTTCCACGAAGTCCTACTCCAACACCTGTAATAAGTGCAAGTGCACCGATTCCAAGATAAAGAAGCGGATTTGCATTGTCGCCTGTCTGTGGAAGCTTAGGCTCTGTCGGTACATTGGCAAGCTTAAGAGTTGCTACAACAACATCCGGTGCATTGTCATCATATCGAAGAGTTACATCGTGAGCTGTTTCATCAAGGATATATCCGTCAGCTGCTTTTGTCTCAACTACTGTATAATGGATATCTTCCTTAAATGAACCATCCTCATTGTAAGTACAGATAGGAAGCTCCTTGCTCTCTGCATGACCATTCTTGTCAGTAGTGAGTGTATCAAGCACCTTTCCATCCTTATCCCTTACTTCAAATACAACACCCTCGATCGGCTTTCCGGTTACTTTGTCAGTTTTCTCAATGACAATCTTACCGACTGCCTGCTCATCCTTCATGGATACCTTCTGGATTTCTGCTGTCTCCTTTACTTCAAAGGTTACATCACTTGCCACCTTATATCCATATGGTGCAGATTCCTCTCTGAGTGTGTACTTTCCGACAGGAAGTCTCTCAATCATATGAGTCTTTCCTGCCTCTGATGTCCAGCTCTCAACAAGCTTTCCATCAGCATCAATAACTGAAAGCTTTGCTCCAGGCAATTCTTTCTTGCCTGTGATATCAGTCTTTGAAATTTCTACCTTGATCGGTGCATTTTCAAATGCTGCCTCAAACTCGATAACCTTTACCTTATCTCCCTGATATGAAGCATCCACATCAAATGTCTTATCTGACTTCACATAGCCCTTTGGTGCCTCAAGTTCTTTGACATAATACTGTCCAAGTGGAAGGTCAGAGGTAAATGCAGCCTTTCCATCCTTGCCTGTTACTGTTCTCTCAATCTGTGTATCAGCTTTTACGATTACCTTGCCATCTTTGTTCACGATATCTTCTTTCGCAAATAAACCGAATACTGCTCCTTCAAGTGCTTCCTTAGTCTCTGAATCCGTCTTGGTTACAGTAATCTGCACTTTCTGACGATCATTTGTCACATCCATTCCTGCAAATACAACCTTTGTATTCTGGTCGATATAGGAAAGGTCTGCCTCAATCGGTGTATCATCTAATACAAATCCATCAATGGTCTTTGTCTCAACAAGATAATACTTGCCAATCGGAAGGTCATCAATTCTTGCGATACCCTTATCATTTGTCACGATGGTTGCCACCTTGTCTCCTGCCTTGTGATATACAGTGTCAAGTCCGTCAGCACTTACGATATCCTCTTTTGCATATACATCAAAAGTTACTCCTGCAAGGCTGTCCTTGAAGAAATTGAAGATAAAGTCATACCAGTAACCCTTCATAAGAGTAGTGTCTGTTACAAATTCGCCGTCCTTATTGATGACAATGGAACCTGTAGGTACTTCATCCTTCATCTCTACATGCTGCACTTTGCCTGTGTCCTCTACTGTAAACTGGATATCAGTTGCCTTGAGGTATCCGTAAGGAGCAAATTCCTCACGAAGAGTGTAAGTCTCTCCAACTACAAGTCTCTTGATCACATGTGCTTCCTTAGCATCAGATGTCCATGTGTCTACCACATTTCCATCCTTATCAAGTACAGTAAGTGTTGCACCTGTAAGCTCTGCACCGCTTGTGATATCTGTCTTTGTAAACTCAAAGGTTGTAGGTGTGTTTTTATACTCGCTGTTATATACAGCAGTCTTAACATCCTGTCCCTGATATTTTGTATCAAAGTTTACTGCTTCCTCATTTGTCACATATCCGGCAGGCTTTACAAGCTCCCTTGCAACATATTTTGCAAATGGATAATCCTTAACAAAAGCAATCTTTCCATTCTCATCAGATGTTGTCTTCTCAAGAAGTGTGCCTTTCTCGATAATTACCTTGCCATCTACATTCTTGATATCCTCGTCTGCATAAAGACCAAATACTGCACCTGCAATCGGTGTATTATCTTCTGAATCAAGCTTAGTCACTGACATATCAAGCTTCTGTCTGTCATCTGAGAAAGTAAGGCTTTCCTTGATAACAGGTGTCTTATCATCCACATATGTGAATGTCACTTTCTGCTCATTCGGATTTAATACATATCCGTATGGAGCTTCCACTTCCACAACCCTGTACTGTCCAAGAGGAAGATTCTTAGCTGTTGCCTTTCCATCCTTACCAGTTGTAAGAGTTGTCACAAGGTCTCCCTTGCTGTAATACTTAATGCGGTTTCCGTCTGCATCCTTCTGGTTGTCTGCTGTGTAAATATCCTCGGCAGCATAAACTTTGAATTTTGCTCCGCCAAGTGAGCCTTCCTTATAAACAAACTCTTTCTCATATGAGCTTGCAAGAAGTCCACCCTTGAATCCGTCAAGTAACTCTCCCTTCTTTTCTACAGTCAGCTCTCCGACTGCAGGGGCATCTGAATATTCCACGGTGATGAACGCATCATTTGTATCACCATCTGTTTCAAATGCTGTGTCAGTATCAACAGAGATGTTGACATACTTATCATTTACAACATATCCAAATGGTGCAGACACTTCCTCAATGCGGTAGTTACCGATTTTAAGTGCCTCCGGTAAGATTAAATCTCCGTCCTCATCAGTAAAGAATGAAGTATGCTCTACCTTTGACGGATAAGTTGTGTACTGCTTCACATATTCGTTCTTATCAATATTAAAGATCTTAAACTCTGCATTTGGTACAAGCACTGTCTGCTTTGTATCGGAATCCTTCTTAATTACACGAAGCTTTGCAGTAAACTCCCTGTCAAGGAATACTCTCCATGTCTGAGGCTTGTCAGGATGATTCTCGCTGATTTTTACCTCAAATGGCTTGATTGTCTTCATGTTATGCGGAGTCTTTGACTCTACTACCACATAGGTTCCATAAGGAATTGCAATGGAAACTGCATGTCCCTTGTCATCGGATGTGATTGTTGTTGCTCCGTTTTCCCCGATTACTACCGGAGTTGCCTTGTCATAGTCATAACTTCCATCTGCCTTTACAGGTAAAGATGATTTCAAATAAGCTGTGAACTCTGCACCTGCCAATAAGCCTGCTTCAGTATCATCGCCATTGTCAGATACCTTGATAAGTTGGAATGGCTGCTTGATGACCTGCTCTGCTGATGTTGTGCTTCTTGATACCTCTGCTACAAGGTCTCCCTCATAGTCGCACACTACATCGTGCTCCTCTTCGTCTAAGAGATACCCCTCTGATGGAGTGATTTCTTTCACATAATAGTTTCCAAGGTAAAGGTTATTGACCTCTGCTTCGCCATTCTTATCTGTTGTAAGTGTTGCTACAAGGTCTCCTGCTTTGAATACGACTCCTGTTGCTCCGTCCGGATGCACGATATCGTTTCTTGCATAAAGACCATAAACTGCACCTTCAAGGCTTGCATCACCCTGGGCAACTGCCTTGCCCGATTCCTTGTCTACCTTGTAGATATGAATCTTTGCTGTCGTTCTGTCATTCACAAATGTGTGGCTGAATGATGTCTTTGCCTGTGTTTCAGGTAATACATTGAAATTGAAGCTATATACATCAGACTGGTTTCTAATATATGCATATGGTGCCTGTGTCTCTTGGATATAATATCCGTTAGAGATTGGCAGATCCACGCTGTAGCTTGCCTTTCCGTCCTCACCTGTAGTTACTGTCTCAAGAGCTGTACCCTTTGTAACAATAACCTGTCCGGCATAGTTTTTGATGTCATTTCCGGCATAAAGTGTGTACTTGCCGCCATCAAGAGGGTTCTCTGTGTCAGAGTCCTTCTTTACGACAGATACATCCGCTTTCTGTCTTGTATTCTCAATCGTAGTTGATTCATACTGTACTGTCACAGTCTGGTCCTTATATTCAACTGCTACTGTCTGAGGTGTGGTATTGATTGTATACCCGTCAATGCTCTCAATCTCAGTTACCACATAAGTTCCAAGATGAAGGTCAGATAATACCACCTGTCCGTCAGTTCCTGTTGTAAGGCTTTCTGCCACTACATCGCCAGCACTATACACCTTTGTACCATCTGCCTTGTAGATATCTGCTCCTGCAGTTACCTTAAAAGTTGCTCCAGAAAGCTTCTTTTTCTCATAAGTGAAGTTGCTTCCATTCCATGAGCTAAGCACCTCACCCTCTTTATAGATTGTGATTGCTCCAAGCTGCTCTTTATCTGTTGCAGAGATTCCCGTTGTCTGTCCTGCTTTTACAGTAAGTGTATGAACTTTACCGGAAAGGACATATCCCTTTGGTGCGGTAATCTCTTTTACATAATAAGTGCCTGCGACAAGTGCAGCTGACTTTGCATATCCGTTTCCATCTGTTGTCATGGTCTGTATTCTGTTTGTGCATCCGCTGTCAGAATAGATTCCATAGACTGCACCGGAAAGCTTCACTCCGCTTGACTCATCTGTCTTTGTAAGCTCACCATATCCGATGTTCTCTGTCTTGACCTTGATATATGCTTTGATAGGATCTGCTGTCGGTCTTTCAGAAATAAACTCCTGATATCCGCTCTTTCCTGTAAGCCAGAATACACAGCTTGATGTTGTCTCAACCTTGCCAGCATTGGATGTGAATGTTCCTGTTGTAGCTGTAGTATTCACGCTCGTTGAAGAGATTGTAATACTGTTGCCATTCTTATCAACAGAATATCCGCTGATGCCAAAATCAAAATCAGATAAAACACCATTGCTGTCAGATAATGTTGTTTCAAATCTCTGACTTCCCTCATTCCACTTTAATTCATAAGTTGGTGCCTCACTGGTTCTGCGTGATGCAAAACTTGGAAGTGTTGCATTGTAGGAGCTGCTGATATTGTCCCTGAGTCTCTCATAATAGCTGTATGAAGAATCAGGACTTGGTGCTGTGTTACAGAGCTTTCTTGCTGCCGAATCACCACTTCTGGTTCCAAAGATATCTGCTACAATAACCCATACCATTGCCTGAGTTGCGATATACTCATCGCACTGACTGTTGCTTGGTGCCGCCTTTTGTGTACTGTTAAACCCATAATAAAGGCAGTAACTTAAAAGTTTTCTCTGCTGTGCTGACATTGATGTGCTCGCATCATCGTAGCTGTTCATAAGCTGACCGCCATCTGCTCTTAATCCGAAATTCATACAATATGCAGAATTTCCGTCAAGAATTGAATACAGAATCTTGCCATGATTATATCCGGGCTTCAGCTCACTTACTTCTCCGGAATTTTTGACTGACGCATTCCAGAACGCAATATTTGCCTGCGGACTGGCTGCAAATGCTGTTGTTCCATTCGTAAAGAGTGTTCCAACCAGTGTGAGCATAGCCATAAATCCTGCCATAAAACGCTTTAGTTTCTGTTTCATGTGCTCTTTCCTCCTTAATTTACGCATAAAAAAAGAAAGACATAAGTTTATGGCTTACATCTTTCTTCCTTCTGCTTCTATTCGTTTTTATTTATCTGTGACATCGAAACTCGTAATAGTCTGTGCCGCCTGTCGTGTAAACTCCATCATAACTGATGTAGAATACCGAATCTGTTTCCAAAAGTAACATACTTGCAATATATTCTGCAATTGCATCCTCAGATGATAACCGCTGTCCATCAATGGTACTTGCTTTGTTGAGGTCTGTCTCTACAAACACACTATAATAAGAGTCTTCCATACCATCGTAAGGATAATACTCATTGTACTCTTCCTGCGTGATACTACCGTCATTCAAATGATTCTGTAAATTCTGCTGTGTGGTAATCATCCCTCCTGCCTGACACTTTGCTGTTGCAAGTGACACAACATTCTGTGGACTGTATGCCACGGATGCAGGCTGTGGATTGCTCACATTGTCTTTCGGTCTGTCTGTAGTCTGACCACCATTACCTGCATTACTCTGATTTCCTACAGCTTCCTTATTACCACTCGCAGGAGCTTTCTGTTCCGGCTCGTCATTCTGCTCCGGCTTTTCTTCCTGCTTTGAAGCAGCTTCATTATCAGCTGACCGGTTATCTTCCTTATCAGTCTTCTCTTCTGAATCTTTAGCCTCGGCAATATCTTTCTCTGTCTCTTCAATTTCAACTTCGGTTGCAACCTCTGTGACAGCTTCCGTTGCCATTTCTGCTTCTTCAGTTGGCTTTACACTTTCCGTCTGTTTCTCTGTCTTATTATCAGCCTTTTCCTTACCACCATTACAGGCAGCCATTGAAAAGACCAGTACTGCGGATAATAAGATAATCCTTATCTTCTTCATAGTAATCACCCATCCCTTCTCCGCAAGAGGGACGGGCTTTGTGTTCCGTGCCATCCACCCTTGCGGTGAACTATTTATCTGTAATGCACGGGACACATAGGACTGTCCCGTATTCTGTGCATCTTAAACTCCTTTCATTATACCAGCTCTCTTATTTTAAAGAAATACTGCATAAGTCTTCTGTTTTTCTTATAATTTAAGAATAAACCCTTTACCTGCATACGCTCACCTCCTCTCAGAATGTGCCCATTCTTACGAATGAAAGAAATATCCTTGCCACCATAGCGAATAGAAGAAGAATTATTCTGGCAAGTCCTAAGACCAGCTTCAACGCTCCAAGAATTATCCTTAATATCCACTTGAGTATCTCTAAAATTACTGTTCCTACGGCTCCCATAACTCTTCTCATAATAATCAGTCTCCTTTCGACATCCATCCCATTGCAAGTCCTGCAACATCTGCATCGTCCATAACATCTTCTGTAGGTTCTTGTGCTTCACTATTGGCTGCCTGCATTATTACCGGCTGACTAACATTCATCCCGGATATCACTCCGCCTAACAGCCTTATGACCTCTTTCCTAGCCTCATTGGTTGCTGCTTCAATGACTTCTTCTTTAATGTCATCAATATCTTCTGACCGGATATATTCAGCCCTCTCTTTTTCCTTCTTCTTGATAACAAAAGTTTCTTTTCCATAATTATCAATGTAAAACTGAATCGCATCTATAATGAACTGGTTCTTAGATTTGAAAATCTTCGGATCAAGGTTCTGAATCACATCATTGATTTTCACATGCTGAGGATTGCTCATGTTGAGGCGGACAGAAGTTTTTACTTCATATTCAAGTCTTCTTCCCATCATCTGCCTCCTTATGATAATCGCTTAGTGCTTTTAAGTCCCATTGTGGCAAGCTGCTCATATCCTCTTGCATTTGCCTTTACATCAAGGTTATAGGAAATGTTCTTAGCATCATGACTACCAAAATTCTTCATCACAACTGCCCCGCCTCCGACAAATACAATCGGTGTAGTCTTTAAGTTATACCCAAACTCACGGATTGAGTTATATACCTTATCAACAAAATCCTCTATCTCTGCCTTAATAATGGCAAAGTATTCATCATCAATATCTGACCTGCCATATCGCATGATGTTCTGTATCTCTGACTCGTCTACCTCTCCGTTAAGTTGTCTTACACACTGTTCATTGATAGAACGCATACAGGTAATAAGACCTTTTGGTATCGTCACACACTTTGATTCATCCGGTGACTTGTTGATTACCGGCATAATGTCGATTGTCCAGCTACCGATATCTACTATCAGCGTTTTCTTTGCCATTGTAGGAATCTTGTCCACTACTGCTGCATAACACTGAGGGAATACTGCCACATCATCAATTTCAATATAATACGGCTCATTCTCATATTTGAAGCTTACACGCTTATTCTTTGTCAGGTACTTGATAAAATCATTCTTCTCTGCTCCAAACCTTGTAAGTGGTAGTCCTACGGCAAGGAATACCTTTGCCTCTGCAAGACCTCTTCTTTTAAGTTCCTTAGCAACTGCTGCAAGAGTGAGAAGATAAAAGCTGTCATCTTCGACCTTTGTATCCTTTACTTCCTGCCTCACAGTTCCAACCTTATAGAACTTTCCTTCATACTCAAGTACATCGCCGAAAAGTGCCGGAGTTGTTGTAATCTCCTTAACTCCTGTGACAAATACCTGAGAGATTGTTTTCATCATTGACCAACCATGATCAATGCCGATTACTTCTAACTTGTTATTCATATGTTTTGCACATCCTTTCTTCTTAAACAGCCACTTGAACATCTTAACCACCTACTTTCCTATCAGCTTTCGCATACAAGGAAAACAATAACCATTCCCTTGATAATATGGACATCCGACACATTCCGTCGGAAGTTTCTGTTCTTTTTTCTTAGATGGTTTACAACATGTTCCATTGGCACATCTGTTGTTATGTCCCCAGAAGAATCTACAATGCATACAATCTTTTAATTCTCTTTCAAGCTTTTCTTCTGGAGATACAAACCTGCGTTTCTTATGCTTATCTCTTTTTTCAACTGTTCCCACCAGAGCTCTCCTCCCTTCCAAGGAGTGATTGCTCTCTTATCTGTTCCATTGTCCTGTCCGACTCTCCTGCCGTCCTAGCTAACGAATACAATACGATAAGAACAATAATTATTAATGCTATGCTAAATCCCATCACCACTTTATCCTCCTTCAAATTAGTTGCCATATAGACAGAATTTGAATTTGGAAGTGATATAGTCTACATGGCTATGCTTAACGCTAAGCATGTAGGTACACGCCAGTCTTCTAGACTCCTATATCGCCCCGTGTACAAAGAGGTGTTCTCACCTCCGGGAGTTACAGACGAGCCACAAAATGTGTTTCACGACGCCCTTCTGAATTATCAGAAGCACTATCTCCTCTTTTAGCCTTTTGAGGATAAGGACGAACTTCTCGCCCTCTGTGGTTAATTATCCTTACGCAACATGCCGATTCCTTTTACCAGATTTCCATCCAGCTTCTCGCCCTTCATCTTTCGATCCATCAGACTACTAATATGATAGCTGTGACTTTCATCCTCCAGGTACATGCCCCGTAATTTTACTACCTACAGAAATTCTGTAGTGCAAACTACTTTGCAAATCTGTAACTGATTATTCAATTGTTATGTCCAATCTCTCTTGGACAATTGATATTCTACAATGCACTTTAATTTTACGGAAGTGACACCACTGGTGTATTTTTACGAATTTTCACCAGTTTTTGGTGTATTTGTCATTTCCTTTAATTTGTTCCATGTATGCTTAGGCAGTTCTCTTGCCGGCTCTCTGAATCGTTCAAGATATTTTTCAAATAATTCCGTATTGATTAATGCTGAATTACCGACTTTATAGACTGCTCCTGCCTCTCTCGCAATTACTATGATTCTCGATTTACTTATCCCATAAATAATCGCTCCTTCCTCTGCATTGACAAATTTTTTCATAAAATCCTTTGTATCTGAATAGCACTTATATGAGTAACTCATTCATCAGTCTCCTTTCACATTTGGCAATGGATGTTTCATTTCTGTTGGCGGTTCTCTGAATTGCTCCATATATTCATCAAACACCTCCAGATTAATCAGAATAGTATTTCCTTTTGCTTCGCCTATCTTATATACAGCTCCAGCTGCTCTAGCCATTTCGATAAATCTATGATGTCCTATGCTGTAAGTCATTGAACCCTCTCCGATTCTCACAAACTTCTTTTCCACAATTTTATTTGAACTAGGAACTCTTGCAGAATGTTTCATAAATTTCATCAACCTTTCCTTATGTACTAATATAATCTTTGCAAGCTGATATCTTGCTCCAGCAGCCAACGCTATATCCATTGCCTCATCTTGTGTTACATCTAATAAAGCCATTACCTCATCAATACGAATAAATCTTGGTTTTACAGTTTCTTTTCTATAGGCACAAACTGAACCACTCAATGTATTTACCATAACATCACCTACTTATAAAACTCAGAATCTGTAATATGAAAAGTTTCAAGATACTTATCCAATATTTCTGTATTAACAAGTACAAGCTGACCAATTTTATAACAAGCCTTGGCATCCTTAGCCACTTCTTGAAATTTTGTCATTCCCATACTGTACATTTTTGCACCATCTGAATATCTTACAAACTTTTTTGCATCCTCATATCTATCTTTCTTCTTTGATTCATTCATTGCTGTGCTCCTTTCACTTTGACTTCATAACAAATGACGTAATTTCTCCATAACGCAAAAAAGAGGACATCTTCTAAATTTCTTTAGAAAATGTCCTCTTAGTAGTTCATATTTGATTGAATCTTTTTCTTTTCAGATTGTGTACTCTTTCATACTGATGTAAATGACTATGTCAAAATGCGTCTTTTAATGCGTCCTTTGACGTACTCAAATGCCTCAACCCCGCATAAACACTAGGTTTATTTATCCAAGCTCTTCATTGTCGGGAAGAGTAAAACATCACGAATTGCTTGAGAATCGGTAAGGAGCATAACCAAACGGTCAATTCCATAGCCGATACCACCTGTAGGAGGCATACCAATTTCGAGGGCATTTAAGAAGTCCTCGTCTGTATGTTGAGCTTCCTCATCACCTGCTGCCGCATTGGCATCCTGCTGAGCAAAACGCTCTCTCTGATCGATTGGATCATTTAACTCAGAGTATGCATTACACATCTCCCAAGTGTTACAGAAGAGCTCGAAACGCTCCACCTTACTTGGATCCGATGGCTTCTTCTTGGTAAGAGGGCTGATTGCAAGTGGATGATCCATAATAAAAGTTGGCTGGATCAAATTCTTCTCACAGTACTCCTCGAAGAAGAGATTGATAATATCGCCCTTTGTGTGACGATCCTCGAATTCAATATTATGTTCCTTGGCAAGGGCCTTAGCATCTTCATCGGTTTCTACCTGATCGAAATCAATACCGGCATACTTCTTAATGGCATCATTCATGGTAAGACGCTCAAATGGCTTTCCAAAGTCGATTTCAATTCCATTGTAAGAAATCTTAGTAGAACCCACAACCTTCTCAGCAAGATAGCGGAACATCGATTCTGTTAATTCCATCATACCTTCATAATCGGTATAAGCCTGATATAATTCCATCAGGGTAAATTCGGGATTATGACGGGTATCTACACCCTCGTTTCGGTATACACGACCAATTTCGTATACTCTCTCAAGACCTCCAACAATCAGTCTCTTTAAGTATAACTCAAGGGAAATTCTTAATTTTACGTCCTCATCCAGTGCATTATAGTGTGTCTCAAAAGGTCTGGCTGCTGCACCACCTGCATTCGATACCAAGGTAGGTGTTTCTACTTCCATGAAATCTCTGCCATCTAAAAAGGTACGGATTTCCTTAATAATCTTAGAACGCTTAATGAAGGTTTCCTTTACTTCAGGATTCATAATCAAATCCACATATCTCTGACGATATCTGGTATCAGTATCGGTAAGTCCATGGAACTTCTCAGGAAGAATCTGTAAGCTCTTACTTAAAAGAGTCAACTCGTCTGCATGAACCGAAACCTCACCGGTCATGGTTCTAAACAAATAACCTTTGACACCAAAGATATCACCAATATCAGACTTCTTAAAGTCTGCATAAGCTTCATCTCCTAAGGCATCCCTTGAAACATATACCTGAAGTCTTCCGTCACGGTCCTGAAGGCTCATGAAAGAAGCCTTACCCATGACACGCTTAAACATCATACGTCCGGCAAGAGAAACACGGATTGGATCTGCATCCATAATCTCTCTTCTCTCATTATAGTCTGCCTTCTTTGTCGCTCTTGCGTCTTCCTCAGACATTCCCTCAGTATTAACTGGCTGTCTTCCTGCAAGGAGCTTGTTCTCATGTTCATTATAAAGGGTTCTGGCCTCCTCGGTATGATGGGTCTGATCATACTTGGTAATCTGGAACGGATCCTTACCTGCTGCCTGGAGATCAGACAACTTATCACGACGAACCTGAAGTAAATTATTCAATTCCAAAGATGCATTATTCTTATTCTCGTTTGCCACTTTTTTTTCCTCCAACTATTACTGCTCTTCCTTCTTGATGGAAAGAATCTTATAAGAAATCGTCTCTCCACCTAAATCAACCTTAACAGTCTGACCTTTTTTCTTACCAAGAAGAGCGCTACCAACTGGAGATTCGTTGGAAATCTTACCCTGTAAGCTGTTTGCCTCAGTAGAACCAACGATCTTGTATTCTTCTTCTTCCTCTAACTCAATATCAAGAATCTTAACGATTGAACCAATGTTTACCTTCTTACCATCATCATCTGCGGAATCAACCACGGTAACGGTCTTCATAATCTTCTCGATTTCTTCGATTCTTTCCTCATTTTCTCTCTGCTCATCCTTTGCAGCATCGTACTCAGCGTTCTCTGATAAGTCTCCCTGCTCTCTCGCTTCCTTAATCTTCTGCGCGATTTCGGCACGGATCACTACCTTTCTGTTCTGGAGCTCGTCCTCAAGCTTCTTATAACCCTCAGTAGTAATGACGTTACTTAACTTCTCTGCCATATTTCCTCCTTTTAAAACAAAGCGAAATTCGCTTTTTATACACTAGCACATAATCCAAAGTATTATAACTGAATTAAAAAATAATGTCAACGGATTAACCATTGACATTACTCTTCTTATTTTTCTTCCGATTCCTGACGCATCTGCTGAATCGCATCTAGGCTCATATAGCTTGGCGCCTCTTCTTGCAAAGGGGCAAACTCTTGACCAGAAAAGCGTAGGAAAAACATGGAAATATAAAGTTTAATAAACAAAAGCAAGGTGATGGTGGTATAGGTTAATAAACTCGCCCATTTCATCTTTGCAAATGTTAAGATTGCCTGAATGCCCGCTAAGAGGATAATAAAAAACATTACCCGCAAAGCAATCTTTCGATTCTTCTTTAAATTTTGAATCTCATCCTCATGTCCACAGGTCTTTAAGGCCCGGTTACAATCCTTTAAAAGCTTATCAAAAAATATCAGTTCAAACAGGTCTAATAAAACATAAAGAAGCTGTGAGATTGCACTGCTATAGCCTAAAAAGAGAAAGACTACCCAACCCAGAGCAAAGGCCATCCAGGTTGTTTTTCCAAAGATTCTGGAATCTGTAAATTCTTCTTGAAAGGTCTCGGATAAACCAAGAATCCCCTTCCACATAAGAAGGAGTCCTAAAAATTCAGGTAATACCTGAAACTGAAGGCTTCCCCCGGAACCAAGAATAGCATGGACGCCGGTAAGAATCAGCCCCCACATAACCAAACGAAAGGACTTTCTGTTTCCATCAATAATCTGATCTCTTGTTTTCATTCGTTCTCCTATCTACCCTGACGGATTTCTTTAATAATTTTCTCCAGATCCTCTATGGATTCCGATAAATTTACCTTCCTCCTAAGTTCACTAGAATTCTTCATGCCAGTGGTGTACCACTGGATATGTTTTCTCATTTCCCGAACTCCGGTATATTCCCCTTTAAACTCAATGATCATCTTAGCATGACGCAAAATCGTATCTGCCACCTGGTCCCCACTAGGTTTCTCTAAAGTTTTACCAGTCTTTAAATAATGGGACACCTCTTCAAAAATCCAAGGATTTCCTCTTGCCGCACGACCAATCAGAATGCCATCACAACCGGTTTGCTCATACATCCTCTTAGCATCCTGTCCACAACGAATATCACCATTTCCAAAGACCGGAATGGAGACCGCCTCCTTGACCCTTCTTATAATGTCCCAATCGGCTTCTCCCATATAAAACTGATCTCTGGTTCTGCCGTGTACCGCAATTCCGCTGGCTCCTGCCGCTTCCAGGCATTTGGCAAACTCTGGAGCATTCTTCTTGTCATTTCGAAAGCCCGCACGAATCTTTACGGTGATTGGTAGGCTGGCACAGCGAACCATAGTTTGAATAATAGCAAAGGCCAGGTCCGGCTTTTCCATTAAGGCAGAACCTTCCCCATTTCCCACAATCTTTGGAACCGGACAACCCATATTTACATCAATCATCTGATAGCCCCGGTCACAAAGCCTTGCCGCAATCTCCCCCATAATCTCCGGGTCGCTGCCAAACAGCTGGCAGGCAAGATTCTTCTCCTCTTTTCCCTTGGCAAGAAGCTCCTCTGTATTTTTATTCTTATAGAGCATGCCCTTGGCACTTACCATCTCCGTGTAGGAAAGGTCACATCCCTTTTCCTGACATAGAATTCGGTAAGGAAGGTCCGTCACTCCTGCCATAGGAGCCAAACCCACCGGATACTCTACTTCAAATGTTCCAATTTTCATCTTTTCCTCAATCTTCCATATCACCCATGTTGTCATAACGGGTGCCTTCACGATTTTTATTTTTCTCATAGATGATTCGAAGCCCCTTTAAGGTAAGCTCCGGATCGTAAATATCAATTTTTTTGGTTTCCTTAGAAATGATTCTTCCCAATCCCCCGGTTGCTACTACTTTCAAATTTTTCAATTTGGTTTCTTTTTTGAAACGGTCAATGATATATTCCACCTGACCAATATAGCCATACATCAAACCAGCCTGCATACTCTGGATGGTATTTTTAGCAAGAATGGTATTTGGCATCTTGATTTCAATTTCCGGAAGCTTCGCTGCATCCCCAGCCATGGCCTTGGCAGAAGACTGAACACCTGTTACGGTAACACCTGCCTCAAACGCTCCATCCTTTGTCACATAGTCAAAGGTAGTTGCAGTACCAAAGTCAATGACCAAACAAGGTCCCCCATAGAGGGTATGTACCGCCACGCAGTCCACGATTCGATCTGCACCGGTTTCCTGTGGATTGGTCGAACGAATCTTAATTCCAGTCTTAACTCCCGGTCCAATTATTAGGGGCATCTTGCCAAATAATTTCATGATTCCATTGTTAAAAGAATGCATGATATTTGGCACTACTGATGCCACAATTACATCTTCAATTTCCTTGGCTTCCATTCCAAACTGTTTTAACTGCATCTCGATTGCTACCGAGAATTCATCGGAAGTTCTGGGAATCTTTGTGGTAATACGAAAGCCTCCCTTAAACTCTTCCCCAAAAAATACACCAAAGGTAATATTTGTATTTCCTACATCTGCAACTAAAAGCATACCTTCTCCTTTACTCCTTAGGCAACCGGCCATTTAAGGCTGCATAATAAAGTTCTAACTGTTCAAAAAGTTCCTGATTCTTTTTTTGGATTTCCCGAATTTTTAAGCCTGCCGAAATCTCGTCATACAGGATATCCTCTTCCTTACTTGCGGTTTTTAACAAAAGGTTGCCCTCCTCATCAAATTCCATGGTGATGATTCCCCCGCATTCATTGGTATAAAGTACGCAAATAATCTTTAGTTCCGCCTTAATCTGTTCTGGCAATTTGTCAAACCTTGGATCTAAAAAGAATTTTTTCTCGTACTTACTTGCTGCACACATTACAACGTTTTCCACCTTGTGCCTCCATTCTATACATATCCGTAAATGCCTCGTACCGAAACCTCTCCGGACATTACTTCTTCTTCCACTCCATCCTGATTTACAATCCTAAGATGACCTTCTTTCGTAATTCCCTTGGCAAGGGCCTTTTTCTTTTTCTCACCCTCAATAATATAAACCTCCCGGTCCCTATTTACCAAAAGACGATCGTATTCTTCCACCAGTCCCCCTAGACTTCCATCCTGAATAAAGCACTGGTATAGACGCTCAAATTCCTCTAAAAAGCAATTAATCAATTCGATTCGAGATAAGGTCTTTTTACTTTCTATTTTCAAGGAAGTGGCGGTATCTTTGATTTCTTCCGGAAACTCTTCCGTATTAACATTAATACCGATTCCCAAAACCACATAATTCACATGGTCAATCTCAGCGGAAAGCTCCGTTAGGATTCCGCAAATCTTTTTCCCATTTATCACCACATCATTTGGCCATTTAATTTGAGCATCTAGCCCGGTAATCTTTCGAACTCCCTTGCAAATTGCCATCCCCCCTATAATCGTAATCATAGGGGTTTTCATTGCAGGAATATTCGGCCTTAAAATCAAAGACATATAGATGCCGCTGCCACTTGGAGAAGACCAATTCCTTCCCCTTCTGCCACGGCCGGCGCTTTGACGGTCACTGACCACCAAAAATCCTTCCTCTACTCCATCCTCGGCAAAACGTTTGGCTAAATCATTCGTAGAGGTTACCTCTTCAAAGCATCGAACGTTTCTACCCATGATTTTTTTCACTCGTTCCGCCTCAATGGCACTGGCGGATAGGCCAATATTGGCTCCAACCAAACGATATCCTTTTTTTTGTATTCCCTCAATTTCATATCCCTCATCTGTCAGAGCCTTAATGGACTTCCAAATCGAGGTACGAGAAACCCCAAAGATTTTGGATAGTTCCTGCCCGGAAACATAATCCGATGCGTGTTGGAGCAAATGAAGGATTTCTCCTTTCATCCCTTGATTTCTTTTCATAATTCCTCCTAGTTTAAAGCCTGACGAAAGATCAATGCGCAGGCAAGTAATACCACAAATTCTATCATTAGCATGATAAAACGTCCCTTTTCTTTCCGCTTAGCCGATTTAATCGCAAGGATTAAATCCATGGCCCCTGCTAGAGAAAATACAATGGGTGCGAACCGAATATTTGATTTAAAATTAATAAAAACCGCAAGGGCTGCTAGTGCAGTTAAAATACCAAACACCGCAACGATTACGTCTAATACCAAACCGCTATAGCGATGGTAACGTCTTTTACCTCTTGTCTGTACCATATTTATCTCCTTAACGATGATCTCTTTGTCTCTTGGCCTCGTAAACCAACAAAGATGCGGCTACCGATGCATTTAAGGATTCTACCTTTCCTTCCATAGGAATCAAAAGATAGTGATCCGCCATGGCTGCCGTCTCCTGCCGAAGGCCATTGCCCTCATTGCCAATGAGGAAGGCGGCTCCCCCAGTATAATCAAATTCATCATAATTTTTCTTTCCATCCAAATGAGCAGCGTAGGTTGGAATCATCTTTTTTCTAAAAAGCTCCATGACTTCCTGAATCCGGCAGGTTACCACCGGTACCCGAAAGATTGCTCCCATGGTACTTCGAACAACCTTGGAATTATATAGTTCCACCGAATCCTGACTTAAAAAAATTCCAGAAACCCCTGCTGCTTCGCTGGACCTAAGAATTGTACCAAGATTTCCCGGATCTTGCAAATTTTCTAACACCAGGTAGGTTCCCTTAGGGTCCATGTCCTTTTCAAAGTCCAAGAGACTTGTGTTTTTTCCTTCTACCACTGCAAGGATTCCCTGTGGGGTCTTGGTGTCTGACATCTTTAAAAATACATCCTCCGCCACCAAATAAGTGGGACAGATCGGAAGCGCACTTAAGACTTCCTTTCCCTCTTTGGATGCCGCCATGGCTGGTGTCAGATAAAGTTCTCTTAAAAGATTTTCGGGAATCTCCCTTGTCATCCGGATTCCCTCAACAATAAAAGCCCCTTCCTTTTTTCGAATCTTAGCCTTGGTATTAAGGGCAATCACCTCTTTGATTTTTTTATTTGCAGCCGATGTAATTTCAATCATATTGTTCCTCTACTATATACTTTTTATGATTCGGGTAGCAGTCACTCGAATATTCTCTTCTCCCAAGACCGATTCCAATTCCATAAACAGGTGCTGGTCCTCCGAAACGTTAAACTCATTTCCCATGTTTTTTTGCTTGCGCTCCTTCTTTAAGAAGATTTTTACAGGATTTTTTCCCGGATGGTCCTTTAGGATTTTTTCTACCCTTGCATGCTTTTCATCATAAATGTCTCGGTTCTCATACTGGAGCCAAAGGGTCTTTGGCACCTCGGAAAAATCGTAGACATCGGTGGCAAAGACCTTGCTTGAATTATCTTCCACCGAAGCCCTTCCTGTAATTAAAACCTTGGAATCTGCAACCAAAAGCCTAGAATACTTAGCATAGCACCTTGGAAATGCTAATACCTGAATGCTTCCATACAAGTCTTCTAGGGTAAGGATGGCCATAGGCTCTCCCTTTCTGGTCATTCGAGTGGTAACCTCGGTAATCACACCACCAATGGCTACCGGCTCCTTATCCTTTACATGAAGTTCAAAACTTTCCGCATCCAAAATAAAATCCAAACTGGTCTTGCTGGTATTTTTATCCAAAAGATCCCGATGGGTATCAAGGGGATGGCCGGAAATATAAAAACCTGCCACCTCTTTTTCTAAGAGCAGGCGTTCCTCTCTGTCATAGTCCTCAATCTCCGGATACTGTACCTCAAAAGTCTTCTTCTCCTCCGGGCTTAAGAAATCTACTAAGGACATCTGCCCCCTGCTGGAATGCTTTTTCTCGTTATTTGCATGGTCCATCATGGTTTGATAGACTAGCATTTTTTGCTTTCGATTTCCATAGAAATGATCAAAGGCTCCTGCCTTAATCAGGTTTTCTACCGCCCTTTTATTTAATTCAAATCTCATACCACGATCAATAAAGTCTTGAAGAGTCTTATAAGGGCCATTTTCTTCTCGTTCCCTTACAATTTCTCCGACTAGCTTTCCACCCACATTTTTTATGGCAGAAAGGCTATAGACAATGCCTTCCCTGGTGGCAATAAAACGGTCCTCTCCCAGGTTAATATCCGGTGGCAGGATCGAGATTTTTAAGTCCTTACACAACTGAATATAAGAGGTCACCTTGCCCGGATTTTCAATGACGGAACTTAAAAGTGCCGCCATAAATTCCTTTGGATAATAGTATTTTAAATAAGCGGTACGGTAGGATACCACCGCATAACAAGCTGCATGAGACTTGTTAAAGGCATACTTGGCAAAATCAATCATCTCATCATAGATTTTGTTGGCTACCTCTAGGGAAATGCCTCGTTTGATGCATCCCTCTACCCCTGCTTGTTGGTCTCCATAAACAAAGGCCTGACGCTCCTTTTCCATGACCTCAATTTTCTTTTTACTCATAGCACGACGAAGAAGGTCCGACCGCCCCAAAGAAAAGCCTGCCAAACTTTGAACAATCTGCATTACCTGCTCCTGGTAAACGATACAACCATAAGTAGGCTCTAGGATTGGCTCTAACTCTGGGGTATCATAACTCACCGATTCCGGATGGTTTTTTCCCTTTAAATATTTTGGGATAAAGTCCATAGGACCCGGACGGTACAGGGAGATTCCCGCAATAATATCTTCTAACTTCTTAGGAGCCAGTTCTTTCATAAACCGCATCATACCCGGACTTTCTAGCTGGAAGATACCCTCGGTACGTCCCGTTGCCAAGCTATCAAAAACCTTTGGATCATCATAGTCGATTCGATCCATATTCAGGCTGATACCGTGATTTTTCTTTACTAATTCTACTGCATCCTTGATTACTGTTAGGGTACGAAGGCCTAAAAAGTCCATTTTCAAAAGGCCCAGTTCCTCTAAGGTAGTCATAATGTATTGGGTGGTTACCACTCCATCCTGATTTTTTGAAAGGGGAACATAGTCGGAAACCGGGCGACCGCAAATCACTACTCCCGCCGCATGCATGGAGGTATGTCTTGGCAGTCCCTCTAATTTCTTACAGGTATCAATCAAATCATGGATCGTTGGGTCCTGATCATATAGATTAGAGAATTCCCGATTTTCCTTTAAGGCAGCATCAATGGTGACATGAACCCCTCCAGGAATCATCTTTGCAACACGATCTGCGGTTTCATAAGGAAGGTCCATGACTCGGGCCACATCTCGAATGACTTCCTTTGCCCCAAGGGTTCCAAAGGTGACAATCTGAGCCACATTGTCTTTTCCATATTTTCCAACTACATAATCTATGACTTCCTGTCTTCTTACGTAACAAAAGTCCACATCAATATCCGGCATGGAAACTCGTTCCGGATTTAAGAAACGCTCAAAGAGAAGTTGGTAGCGAATCGGATCAATATCTGTGATTCCAAGGGTATAAGCCACAATGGAACCTGCCGCTGAACCTCTTCCCGGTCCCACAGGAATTCCACGACTCTTGGCATAATGAATAAAATCCCACACAATCAAAAAGTACTCCACATAACCCATGGACTGGATGGTGGAAAGCTCATAGTTTAATCGGTCTTTCATCTCCTGGCTGGGGTGATCGTAACGTTCTTTTAATCCATCCCGGCAAAGTTTTATCAGATAAGACATGGCATCATAGCCCTCTGGCACTGGAAATGGTGGTAACTTGGTTACACCAAACTCCAATTCTACCTGACACCTGCTTGCAATCTCATAGGTATGATCCAAGGCCTCTGGCACATAGGAGAAAAGTTCCCGCATCTCTTCCTCACTTTTCAGGTAATACTGGCCTCCCCGATAGCGCATTCGATCCTGGTCTGCCAACTTCTTTCCAGTCTGAATACAAAGCAATACATCGTGGGCTTCCCAGTCTTCCGGAAGAATATAGTGGCTGTCATTGGTGGCCACTAAAGGAATCTCAAGTTCCTTACTCATAGCAATCAACTTGTGATTTACCAGACGCTCAGCAGGAATTCCATGGTCCTGCAATTCCAGATAAAAATGATCTTTTCCAAAAAGATTTTTAAAATAAAGGGCTGTCTCCTTGGCCTTATTGTCCTGACCGGCCACAATGGCCCTTGGAATCTCACCTGCCAGGCAGGCAGACAGGCAAATAAGACCCTCATGGTATTTTTCTAAAATTTCCCGATCTACCCTTGGTTTATAATAATAGCCCTCTAAAAATCCCAAGGATACAATCTTCATCAGGTTCTCATAGCCCTTGTAATTTTCCGCCAAAAGAATCAAATGATAGTATCGCTCCTCTCCCTTTCCGGCACTTTTTTCAAAGCGACTTCCTGGAGCCATATAAATCTCACAACCTAGAATAGGACGAATCCCTTCTTCCTTACAGGCCTTATAAAAATCCACGCAACCATACATGACTCCATGGTCCGTAATGGCTAGACTATCCATCCCCATGTCTTTGGCACGACGAACAAGCTCCCTGATCTTACAGGAGCCGTCTAATAAAGAAAATTGTGTATGAACATGAAGATGTGTAAACATATGTCTTCCTTTCTAAAACCATCTATCATAAAAGGACTGGCACATCATGCCAGCCCCTCCCTTTGCAAACTCTTTTCGCTTGTAGAAACAGCAATCAAAAGGTCTTATTCCTCGCTGCCGTTTCCTAAATATTCCTCGATATTCCGAATGGCCTCTTCCTCATCCGGTCCATCTGCGATTACCTTCACGCTTTCACCTGATGCAAGTCCTAAAGTCATCATACCCATAATACTCTTGGCATTCACCTTCTTGTTGGCATACTCTACATAAATTGAGCTCTCATAACGGCTTGCAACCTGTACAAAAACTGCTACCGGTCTAGCCTCTAATCCGGTCTTTAATTCAATTGTAATATCTTTTGTTACCATCAACTTCACCTCTCCCGAACACGGGACTTCCTTTCTTTCAGTCTTCTCCTCGTAATGTATCTGCAATCTCGCTAAGCTTCCGCAAGCGATGATTCACACCTGATTTCCCAACCGGCGGATCTAGGAGTTTTCCCAATTCCACCAGAGAGCTTTCCGGATAATCCAACCGTACCCTTGCCATCTCCTGCAAATGATCTGGCAATTTGTTTAAGCCCTTTCTTTCTTCAATCAGCTTAATGTCTTCGATCTGCTTATAGGCTGTCTTCACAATCTTGGTTAGATTTGCCGTCTCGCAGTTCACCATTCGATTTACGGAATTGCGCATATCCTTCATAATCCGCACGTTCTCCAGTTCCATCATGGAAACCGTGGCACCCATAAGATTCAAGGTATCGGAGATTGCCTCCCCTTCCTTGAGGTAAACAATCTGACGATTCTTTCTCTGGGCGATCCTGGCATCTAAGCCAAAGAACTGTAGGATTTTTTGAACCTCCCTCGCCTTCCCGTCTGATTCAAAACTAATTTCAAAATGATAGGAACGATTGGGATCTGTAATCGATCCTTCCACCAAAAATGCTCCGCGCAAGTAGGCACGCTTACAACACTCCATCCGCAAAAGGAGGTCAGAAATAATTTGATAATCCTTCTGATAATGACCATCCACCGATAAAAGTTTCGTGGCCACCAATACCTCTTCTGCTTCCTTGGGATCTGATACTGAAACCGCATAAGTCACAGTTTTCTTCCCTTGCTCTGTCCGGTGTCTTAAAACACTTGCACCAACATATATATTAAATGTTTTTTTTAATAATGTAAAGTATTTTCTTGCCGCCTGAAGATGATCCGTGGCCAGAAGAATACCATATCGTCCTTGATCCATTGTTAGGACTCCATGCATACTAAGAATCGCTGCAAGCTCTGCCAAACGGCAGTGTCTTGGCGCATCCACCTTGTCATAGAGTTCCTTTTTAACCTCACTAGAAAATGACATTTATACCTACCTAATATCTCGATGTTCCAGTCTCAAACCGTAAAGATCATCCTCTGGTTTTAGATGTTCATACAAGAGATTGGCCATAGTAACAGACCTGTGATGACCACCGGTACAACCCATAGCGATAACCAGCTGATTCTTTCCTTCTTTTACATAATTGGGAAGAAGGAAATCAATCATAGAAAACAAGAGTTCCTTAAAAGTTCTAGCCGTATCATTGCCCATGACATAATCCTGAATAACCGGATCATTCCCGGTTAGTGGCCGAAGTTCCTCTACATAATAAGGATTTGGCAAAAATCTTACATCAAACACCAGGTCCGCATCGTTTGGAATTCCATACTTAAATCCAAAGGACATCACCGTAATTACCAGATTTTGAAACTGAGAATCATCCAAAAAGATTTTTTCCAGTTCTCCTCGAAGATCCTTAGAAAGCATCTTGCTGGTATCGATAATCACGTCTGACTTCTTTCTAAGAAATTCCATCTCCGCCCGTTCTGCCCGGATTCCCTCTATCACACTTTCTTGTTTAGCCAAAGGATGGGCTCTTCTGGTTTCCTTATACCTATGAACCAACACCCTGTTGCTGGCATCCAAAAAGAGCATGCGATAAGAACATCCCCGCTCTCTTAGGTGGTCTAAGACCTCTGCCATCTGACCATTCTTTAAGCCACTTCGGATATCTACTCCAATGGCTGCATGCTCGTAGTTAGACCCCGGTGCCGTAATCAATTCTGCAAATTTTTCAATTAAACTTACCGGCAAATTATCCACGCAGTAAAAGCCCAAATCTTCAAATATTTTTAAAGCTGAGCTTTTTCCTGCTCCCGATATGCCTGTAACAATAATGATTTCCAATTTTTTTCCTTTCTCAATTTATTTGCAATCTTTTTCGCCTTATGCTAAATTCTTAGTATCATAAAATGATACGACCAAAAAACGGAGGTAATTATGAATCTATCGAATGATAAGAAAGAACAAAGCATCTCAAAAAACATGAATTCCGCCTTAAAAAAAGCCAGTGCAGAATTGGCTGTCCTCGCTGTCATCGTAGATAAGCAGGAAACTTACGGATTTGAAATCAAAAAAACCCTGATGGATTATTCTGATGGATTCTTTTCCCTGGGAACCGGTTCGATCTACACGATTTTAAACCGTTTGATTGAGCAAGGATTTATTAGTCCCCATTATCATTCCGGTGATAAAAAGAAGAATCGTGTCTACTATCGTGCTACCACCGAAGGTCGAAATTTTTTATCCATCTATCGCCTTTGCTTTTCTCAAAACCTAAAGCATATCTTCGATATGCTGGAAAAATTATCGATTCCTATCAACTCTTAAGATTTTTACTTCCGGTTCTAACTTCACCTGGAATTTTTCATAAACGATTCGCTTTACATCTTCAATCACCGTGAGAATATCTGCCGCCGTGGCATCTCCGGTGTTAATTACAAATCCATTATGCTTCTCTGAAACTTGGGCTCCGCCTACACGGTAGCCTGACAGACCTGCATCCTGAATTAATTTACCGGCAAAATAACCTTCCGGCCTCTTAAAAGTACTACCAGCGCTTGGATATTCTAAGGGCTGTTTTTCTTTTCTTCTGCCGTTTAACTCCTTCATCCTATCCCCGATTTCCTTAGGATCTCCCGGATGACCGGTTAATTCTACCGAAAGGACAATCTCTTCCTTGTCAAAAAAACTACTGCAACGATAGCCCAAGAAAAACTGATCCCTGGTATAGGTAACAATCCTTCCATCCTTTGTAAGCACCGTAGCCTTCCCCATAAGATCCTTTAGTTCTCCACCATAGGCACCTGCATTCATAATTGCTCCGCCCCCGATCGTTCCCGGGATTCCTGATGCAAACTCAAACCCTGCAATGGAAGCATCCCTGGCACTTGCTGCCACCTTAGACATTAAGGCTCCTGCCTCTGCATAGACGGTCATACCTTCTATACGAATGGTATCAAACCCTCCGTATGTACTAATGATTGCTCCAGGATATCCTTCATCTAAAACTAAAAGGTCACTTCCCTTTCCAATGATATAATAGGGATAATCTTCTTCCTTCAAATAATTAATCACTGCCACCAGGGTTTCTACATTCTTTGGTAAAAGATAATAATCTGCCGGACCACCTACCTTAAAGGTGATATGTTTGGACATTGGCTCATTTGTAAAAACCCTGCCTTCTCCAAGTAATTTTACAAGTCGTTCTTTCCTTATCATCTTACCCATTCCTTACGTTTATTCTTCTTCTCTCTGTCTGGCAATGCTTTGCTGTACACGGTTATATAATTCCTGAGCCGCATTGTAACCCATTAATTTCTGTCTATGATTTACCGCAGCCGACTCAACGATTACCGCAACATTTCTACCAGGACGAATTGGGATATTATGGCAAATCACCTTATTCCCTAAAAATTCGGTATATTGGTCTTCCAATCCCATTCTGTCATATTCTCTTTCCTTGTCCCAAGATTCCAACTTAATTACCATATCGATATTTTGCTGGTCCTTCACACATTCCACACCAAACAAGGTTTTCACATCTAAGATTCCAATACCCCGAAGTTCAATAAAATGCTTGGTGATTTCCGGTGCCGATCCCACTAGGGTATCATCACTGATTTTACGAATCTCCACCACATCATCGGTAACTAAACGGTGTCCACGCTTAATCAATTCCAAAGCAGCCTCAGACTTACCAATTCCACTTTCTCCCATGATTAAGACACCTTCACCATAAACATCTACCAGTACCCCGTGAATCGAGATAAATGGTGCAAACTGAACTGCCAGATAGCGAATGATTTCAGCCATAAAGGACGATGTTTCCTTCTTGGTCTTAAGGACTGGAACCCCGTACTTATTGGCCGCATCTAAAAAGAGCTGATCCGGCTGCAGGTCCCTACAAAAGATAATACAAGGTACCTTGTAAGACATGAGTCTGTCATAAATTTCTAACTTTCTCTCGTCACTCATTACCTCTAGGTAGGTATACTCTACAAAACCAATTAACTGAACACGGTCTGAATCAAAATGATCAAAATACCCTGCCAGCTGAAGAGCCGGACGGTTAATATCCGGTTGCTTAACCAGCACCTGGCTTGTATCAATCTCTGGAGTTAAATTCTCCAGCTGATAATTCTCAATAATCTTTGAAATTTTTACTGTTGCCATAAACCCTCCTCTTATGTAGCACATACATGATTCTGTACCATTTTATCATAGATGAAAAAAATCGTAAACTTCTTTCGCAAGAGTAAGGGTCATGGTCTCTGTATTTTCTAATTCTTCAAGGGATGCCTGAGAAACCGCCTCTGCCGATTTAAACTTGCGAAGCAGAGCCTTTCTTCTTGCCGGACCAATTCCAGGAATATCGTCCAAAACCGAATGAACCTGTCCCTTGCTTCGAAGACTCCGATGATATTCAATGGCAAATCGATGGGCCTCATCCTGCATCTGGGTAATTAGCTTAAACGCTCCCGAATGGGTATCCAAAGGAATTTCCTGATTATTATAATAAAGCCCCCTGGTTCTGTGATGATCATCCTTTACCATGCCACACACCGGAATCTCAAGTCCTAATTCCTTAAGCACCTCTAGGGCAATATTGACCTGACCTCTACCACCATCCATCATTAAAATATCCGGGAATTTGGTAAAGTTTCCAAGATTGTAATCCTTTCCCTCTCGGTCTAATTCTTCCCTTTCCTTTAAGCCATGTAAGAATCTTCTGCTTAACACCTCTTTCATACTGGCATAATCATTGGGTCCCTTCACGGTTTTAATCTTAAACTTTCGATAATCATTTCTTTTCGGCTTTCCATCCTGAAATACAATCATGGAACCTACGGACTCAAAACCACTGATATTGGAAATATCGTAGGCCTCCATCCGATGAGCCACAGGAATTTGAATGGCCTGGCAGATTTGCTTGACAGCCCCTGTCGTCATGGCTTCCTCCAGTTTTAACTTTTCCTTATCTTTTTCAACGATTAACTTAGCATTCTTTTCAGCCATTAAAACCATCTTGGCATTGCTTCCCTTGCTTGGAGAAAGAATACGAACCTTGTTTCCCCTCTTTTGGCTTAGCCATTCCTGGATTTCCTTTTGTTCTTCTACCGGCACCTTGGTAAAGATTTCCTTTGGTACAAAGGGACTTCCATTGTAGTATTGCTTAATAAAGGCCGCAAGGATTGCTCCTCCTAACTCTTCCTCTGCTATTTCCAGGTGAAAATGTTCTCTTCCCATTAGCTTACCATCCCGAATAAAGAACACCGAAACAACCGCATCTGACTGATCTCGATTGTAGGCAATAATATCCCGGTCCTCTCGGTTGTTATTGTTGGTGATTTTCTGCTTTTGCGCCACGGTTTGAACCGCACGAATCTGGTCTCGATAGATTGCAGCATCCTCATAGCGCATCTCTTCCGCTGCCCGGTTCATCTTTTGAGTAAGATTCTTAACAATCTCCTTGTCATTTCCCTCTAAAACCTGCATAGCCTCCTTTACCATCTCTCGATATTTTTCGCTGGAGATACAAGCGGCACAGGGACCCGAACACTGCTTGATATGATAATAAAGACAAGGCCTTTCTTTTCCAATGTCCCTTGGCAATACCCGGTTGCAGGTTCGAAAGCCGTAAAGCTTTCGAAGAAGATCTAAGGTTTCATTAACGGCAGTCACGTTCACGTAAGGACCAAAGTAACGGGATTTATCCTGCTTTGCCTCCCTCACTTTGCTAAACTTTGGAAATGGTTCTCCCAGGGTCACGCGAATATAAGGATAGGTCTTTCCATCCTTTAACATGGTATTGTACTTTGGCGTATATTTTTTTATCATATTGCATTCAAGAATGAATGCCTCTAAGTCCGAATCCGTAAGGATATACTCAAACCGCGCAATATGGGTGACCATCTTTTCAATCTTTGGCGACTTATTCCCCTTACGAAAATAAGATCTCACTCGATTACGCAAAGAGATAGCCTTTCCGACATAGATAATATTGTCGTGGCTATCTCTCATAAAGTACACTCCTGGAGAATCCGGCAATTGTTTTAATTCTTCTTCCAAACTAAACATACCATCACCTCAGGTTTTTTCTTATTCTTCTGTTACTACCGGCTTTTCAATAAATTGACCGGCTTCATCCATCAGGATTTCTTCTCCTGCCTGAACGCGGTGGAAGATATCCATAAACTCAGCTCCCGTAATGGTTTCCCTCTTATAGAGGAATTCTGCAATCTTATCTAGGATTGCTCCATTGTCCGAAAGCATCTTCTTTGCTTCCTCATAGCACTCGTTTAATACTCGTCTCACTTCTGCATCAATCTCTGCTGCCGTTGTCTCCGAACAATTTAATCTTGCCTTACCGCCAAGATACTCGTGCTCTACATTTTCAACACAAGCAAGTCCCAAGGCATCGCTCATTCCATATCGTGTTACCATAGCCCTTGCCAGGTCGGTTGCTTTTTCTAAATCGTTACTTGCTCCAGTGGTAATGGAATCGAAATTTAATTCCTCGGAAGCTCGTCCACCTAAAAGGGTAACCAGTCTTGCGTGAAGTTCCTTCTTTGTCATTAAGTACTTCTCTTCTTCCGGCACGGTCATAACATAGCCCAGAGAACCCATGGTTCTTGGCACAATGGTAATCTTTTGTACCGGCTCTGCATCCTTTTGTAAGGCTGTCACCAGGGCATGTCCTACCTCGTGGTAAGAAACGATCTTCTTTTCTTCCTTGCTTAAGATTCGATCCTTCTTCTCCTTACCTGCAATGACTACTTCCACAGACTCAAAAAGGTCTGCCTGGGAAATCGCCTGTCTACCCTTCTGAACCGCAAGGATTGCCGCCTCGTTAATCATATTGGCAAGGTCGGAACCCACCGCCCCTGAAGTTGCCATGGCAATAGCCTCAAGGTCTACGCTTTCATCCATACGAACTCCACGGGAATGAACCTTTAATACATCTAATCTTCCCCTGTAGTCCGGCTTATCTACAATGACTCTTCTGTCAAAACGTCCCGGACGCAGCAAAGCCGGATCTAAGACTTCCGGACGGTTGGTAGCCGCTAAAATCAATACTCCCTTAGAAGAATCAAAACCATCCATTTCTGAAAGTAACTGATTTAGGGTTTGCTCACGCTCATCATTCCCCATGGCGCTGTCACGACTCTTACCAATGGCATCGATCTCATCGATAAAGACGATACATGGTGCTTCCTTTTGTGCCTGCTTAAAGAGGTCTCTTACTCGGGAGGCACCTACACCTACAAACATCTCTACAAAGTCTGATCCAGACAATGAGAAAAATGGCACCTTGGCTTCCCCTGCCACCGCCTTGGCTAACAAGGTTTTACCGGTTCCCGGAGGGCCTACTAAAAGGGCGCCCTTTGGAAGTTTCGCACCAACCTTTGCATACTTTTCAGGATAATGTAAAAAGTCTACTAATTCCTTAACCGACTCTTTGGCTTCATCCTGTCCTGCCACGTCTTTAAAAGTAACACCGGTTTCCTTTTCTACGTAAATCTTGGCATTACTCTTTCCAACTCCCATGACTCCTCCGCCACTTTTGGTCATCTTCCTAAAGATCCAGAAGAAGAATCCGTAAATAATGATAAATGGAATCAAGGATACCAGGATGGAATTTCTGGTACTTTCGATTTTCCCCACATAGGTAACATCTCCGTATTTTCCGTCCTTTAAGTCTTGAATCAATTCCTCATCATTCAACTGGGCGGTGGTATAAGTAATTGCCACAACCGTATTCTGATCGGTTTCCGGTGTAATCTTAATCATTCCGGATGAGGAAAATTCTACTTTTTCTACTTTCCCATCTTCTAACATCTCTACAAATTCATTGTAGGTGATTTCCTTGGTCGTAGCACTTTCGTAAATGCTTTCAATGATTCCCATCACCAAAAAGATTAGCACCGCTGCCACGATCATCCCAATAATGGTTCTTTTATTGTTTTTCTTCTTATCATTCTCTGGATTTGGACGATTGGACTGATTGGGATTGTTTCGATGAAAGAAATCCTTTGGATCCTGTCCTCCAAACCATCCATTATAACCACCCTGTGGGTCCTGTGGTCCTTGATTTCCAAACTGTCCTCCTGGACTATTCCCATATTGGCCATTCTGCGGTCCTTGTGGTCCCCTATTTTGTGGCTCTCTATTTTGTGGCCCTTGTGGGTTCCCATTCTGCGGTTCCTGGGGATTCTGATTGTTTTCCATAGTCGTTCCTCATCTATTTCTGTTCTCTCATTAACAAGTATCTTTCTTTAATATTATAAGTAACTTTCGAAAATAATCAATAAGTACATTGTGAAAATTCTTTGTATTTATGGATAAAAAAATTCATTTTCCTATAGATTATTTTTGAATTTTAGAGTATACTGTTTCAGTATTAAATAAGAGGTGCAAAGGTGCACAGCAGATCCACAGGCATTGTCGGTGGTTTTGTTGTGCACCTTTTTTGCCATATGCTTTCGGTAGTACAGATTTCACAGGAGGTAATAGTATGTCTGTCAAATACGTATTTGTAACAGGTGGTGTAGTATCAGGTCTTGGTAAGGGAATCACTGCTGCTTCTCTTGGCCGTCTTTTAAAGGCTCGCGGTTACCGTGTAACCATGCAGAAGTTCGACCCTTATATTAACATTGATCCGGGAACCATGAATCCAATCCAGCACGGAGAGGTATTCGTTACAGATGACGGAGCTGAGACAGATTTAGACTTAGGTCACTATGAACGTTTCATTGATGAAAGTTTAACGAAACGTTCGAATGTTACCACCGGTAAGGTTTATTGGTCTGTTCTCCAAAAGGAGCGTCGTGGGGATTTCAAGGGCGGTACCGTACAGGTAATCCCTCATATCACCAACGAATTAAAGAGTCGATTTTACAGAGACTATTCTACCGACGAAACCCAGATTGCCATCATTGAAATTGGTGGTACCGTAGGTGATATCGAAAGCCAGCCATTTATCGAGGCAATTCGTCAGTTCCAGCATGAAGTTGGTCCTGAAAATGCCATTTTAATCCACGTTACCTTAATTCCTTACCTTCATGCTTCAGAGGAGTTAAAAACCAAGCCTACCCAGGCCAGCGTTAAGGAATTACAGGGGATGGGGATCCAACCGGATATTATCGTTTGCCGTTCAGAACAGCCACTTACCAATGATGTGAAGGCTAAAATCGCTCTCTTCTGTAACGTACCAGCCAGCCGGGTTCTTCAGAATCTGGATGTGGATGTTTTATATGAAGCACCACTCGCCATGGAACACGAGCATCTTGCTCAGGCAGCCTGCGAGTGCCTAAACCTTGACTGCCCGGAGCCAGACTTAACCGAATGGATCTCCATGGTAGATAAAGCTAAGAATCCTACAAAGGAAGTAACCGTCGCTCTCGTTGGTAAGTATATCCAACTTCATGACGCTTATATTTCTGTTGTAGAATCCTTAAAGCATGCCGGTTTCGCTAATTCTGCCAAAGTAAATATCAAATGGGTAGATTCTGAAACCGTAACTAAAGAGAATGTTGCTGACATTCTTTCTAATGTTTCCGGTATTCTCGTCCCTGGTGGCTTTGGTGACCGAGGCATTGACGGCAAGATTTATGCCATCCAGTATGCCCGTACCAGGAAGATTCCATTCCTTGGCCTTTGCTTAGGAATGCAATTAGCCATCATTGAGTTTGCAAGAAATGTTGTCGGCTATGATGATGCACACAGTGTTGAATTAAAACCAGACACTACACACCCAATTATTCATCTAATGCCAGACCAGGAAGGTGTTGACAATATTGGTGGTACCCTACGTCTCGGTTCTTATCCTTGTGTTTTAAAAGAAGGCACAAAAGCAAGAGCCGCCTACAAGGAAGAAACCATTTACGAGCGTCACAGACATCGTTATGAGGTCAACAATGACTATCGTCAGGTTCTTCAGGAGCATGGTCTTACCTTATCTGGTATTTCTCCAGATGGTAGAATCGTTGAGATGATCGAGATTTCGGATCATCCATGGTTTGTGGCTACTCAAGCACACCCGGAGTTCAAGTCCAGACCAAACCGTCCACATCCTTTATTCTTAGGTTTTGTGGAAGCAGCCTTGAAGGAAGAAGGCAGATAGTGGTACAATAACAGGCGTCACAGGTTTTTACCTATGACGCCTATTTTTTATAAAAGAAGGGAGAATGGAATCATGGAAACAATGGACGATTTTAAAGAGGAACTTGAGGCATCATTTCGTGGTGTTACGGAAGGAGAGATCATGACCGGTACCGTAATCGGCATCACTGATACCGAGGTTATCTTAGACTTAAAATTCTACACCGAGGGAGTCATCCGGGCTGCCGACTACAGCAGTGATCCCGCCTTTTCTATTAAAACCGATGTACAAAAAGGAGACCGGGTAAGTGCTACGGTCATTTCCAAAGATGATGGGCAGGGACACATCCTTTTATCTAGGGTGGAGGCCACCAAGAAACTTGCCTGGTCAGAACTTCAAGACTTAAAGGATTCAAAGACTCCTGTGGATGTTCATATTCGTGAGGTGGTTCCGGCCGGTGCCATTGCCTACCTTTGTGGCATCCGGGGCTTTATCCCGGCCTCCAAGCTTGATGTCAATTATGTGGAAGACACTTCTGTTTTCGTCGGAAAAAACCTCAAGGTTTTAGTCTTTGAACTAAATCAGAAAGAAGAAAAATTAATTCTTTCTGCCAAGGAACTTTTAAAGGAGGAAGAGGATAAAAAGCGTCGGGAGACTATTTCCAACCTCCAGGTAGGCTTTGTAACTCAAGGAACCGTGGAATCTTTAATGCCTTATGGTGCCTTTGTCACCTTGGGAAATGGTCTTTCCGGTCTGGTACACATTTCAGAGATCAGTCCCGTTCGAATCAAGCACCCATCGGATGTCTTAAGCGAAGGGGACCATGTCAAGGTAAAGGTCATTGCCATTAAGGACGGTAAATTAAGCCTTAGCATTCGTGCCGTAAAGGAAGATGCCCAGGTTAAGGAAGTGGAAGAAGAAGTGGTTGAAATTCCAAAGGCCGAAGAAATCGGAAGCAATTTAGGAGATCTGTTAAAGAAATTAAATCTTTAACTGCCGGGAAAAACCGCTGAGAAACAGGAAAAAACACATGCGACAGAATCTTGTCGCATGTGTTTTTTTTAGCAATATCTTGCAAAAATCACAAGGATTGAAATAACAATTACAATGACAGTGGCAGGAGCCGCTGTCTTACAGTACTTGCCCCAGCTAATGGGATAACCATTTTTAGCTGAAACCGATGTTCCTACTACATTGGCAGAAGCACCGATTGGAGTTGCGGAACCTCCAATATCTGTTCCTATGGAAAGGGTCCAGGCAAGGGTATTAAGAGGCACTCCTGTCTCTACTGAAAGGGCCTTGATTACCGGAATCATCGTTGCCGCAAATGGAATATTATCAATAAAGGCAGATGCTACCGCTGACACCACAATGATAATTATTACCACTAACCGGATATCTCCTCCGCTAATCTTCTTAATTCCTTCTGCAATTAATTCCAATACTCCTGTTTCCTCTAATCCACCAACCACAATAAAAAGGCCGATAAAGAAAAGCAGGGTTTTATAATCCACTTTCTTTAATAATCTTAAGGCTTCTTTTCCCGCTGCTAAAAGCGTCACAATCCCAATCAAAGCTCCAATTAAGGCTACGGTAAATCCAGTGCTTGCGTGGGTAATCAAAAGGATGACTGCCACTCCAAAAATAATACTGCTTATAATAAAATCTTTTTTATTTACAATGGCTGACCTAGGTTCCGGCATCTTAGAAGTATCCATGGCCATTCCCTCTTCCGTGATTAATTCCTTTCGGTACACCAAAAAGAAATAAAGAATCATCACTACCAAAGAAATTCCTGCAATCAAACCGGTATTATTTAAGAAATCAAAGAAGGTATATCCCAAGGAAGTACCAATAATAATATTTGGCGGATCTCCACACATGGTAGCCGATCCTCCCAAATTGGCACAAAAGATTTCTGAAATAATCATAGGGATGGGATCAAATTTTAAAAGTTTTGCCAACTCTATGGTCACTGCTGCCAAGAATAAAATGACAGTAATCGAATCGATAAACATGGAAAGTACTGCTGACATAACCATAAATACCAAGAACAAAGGGATTGGCTTATAATGCACCGCTTTTGCTAAAAGCATACATAACCAACGGAAAAATCCCGCCTTTGCCATTCCTTCTACCATAACCATCATTCCTGCAATAAATAGAATCGTTGCCCAGTTCACCCCAGAGGAAGACTCCTCTGCCGCACTGGCCCCGGTATACCAAAAGCTCAGGGTAAAAATACTTTTTACATTCAAGGTGGTCATCACAGCTTCCATGCTGTGCATGCATATACCAAATACTAATACCAAGGTCATGAAGCCACAACCAATGGTGACATAGTGTCGTTCAATCTTATCCATGACAATAAAAATAAACATGATAAGAAAGATTGCAACCGCAAGAATTTGCGCTAATAACATGTTCCTTCCTCCTAGTTGTCATTACTCTCATGAGAACGTCGTTCTTCAAAATAATGAGCAATCATCTCTGCTGACTTTTCGATTCCCAAACGGGATGTGTTAATGGAAAGGTCGTAATTCTTTACATCTCCCCACTTTCTACTACTGTATCTGTCATGATACCTTTTTCTGCTAGCGTCATGACGTTTAATGGCCTTTTCTGCATCCTTCCTGGAAAGATGACGAACCTCTTCGATTCGATTGATTCGATCTTCTAAATCCGCCGTTGCAAATAAGGTGATTAGGTTTGGCTGGTCTTTTAAGACCTCTTCTGCGCACCGTCCTAAAATAATAAAATTCTCTCCCCTTTCCGGAAGGGTTTTAATATATCGGAACTGCTCCTCTGCCAGATTTTCCTCCATTGAGTTACTGTATCCGTTTACCGTTCTGGAAAGAGTGAATTTTCTCGGCTTCTCATCATATTTTTTCCACTCTTCCGTATTTTTTCCTTCGAATAAGTTTTCAATCAAACTCCTGTCATACATTGGAAAGCCGTACTTTTCAGCCAGGATGGATGCAATTTTTCTTCCACCGCTTCCGTACTCTCGACTAATTGCTATAATCCATGGATGTTCTCCCATATACATTCCCTCCTTCTCCATAGCTTAAACCTTATTAAGGGTATCACATTTTCCAAAAAAAAGCCACCCTTATGGGTGGCTTACTTCTTCTTATTCTTCTTCTGCAACTTCTTTTTTCCTTCTGGCAACCATTGCTGTGGTAAATCCAGCTGAAAGAAGCATTAACAGGATCAGATACCAGATTCCCTCATCACCTGTCTTAGGTGCAAGATAATCTCCAAGATTTGAAGTGGTCTCTTTGCTGTCTGTTCCGCTTGTGCTTGTCTTAACAGTTAAGGACTGGGTTTTCTCCTTTCCAGCTACTACCTTAACAGTTGCAGTACGGTTCATAACGCTGTAACCCTCTGGAACGTCTACCACCTGAATGGTGTACTTTCCTTCTTCTACATTTTCAAGAGTGATTGTACCATCTGAATCTGTAGTAGCAGTTGCAATCTTATTACCATCTTCATCATATACATGAACCTTAGCACCTGGAACTGCATCGTTGGTGTCATCATCAAAAATTTTGATTACTAAGGTACCTGTTGCATCATCATCTGTTTCAGTTGACTTTGTAGTTACCTCTGCAGAAGAATCTGCTGTCTTAGCATCCTCTACGATGGTAACGGTTCCTGCACTAGTAGTTGTTTCACTTTCTGCCATCTTAACAGTAGTTTCTGTCTCATAAGAAGCTACTGTAGTTGTCTCTGTTTCAGCCTTCTTAGTGGTTGTTGCCTCTTCTGTCTTCTTAGTGGTTGTCTCTGTTTCAACCTGCTTGGTAGTTGTTGCTTCTTCTGTCTTCTTAGTGGTTGTCTCTGTTTCAACCTTCTTGGTAGTTGTTGCCTCTTCTGTCTTCTTAGTGGTTGTCTCTGTTTCAACCTTCTTGGTAGTTGTTGCCTCTTCTGTCTTCTTAGTAGTTGTTGCCTCTTCTGTAGTGCTTTCTTCCTCTGTAGTGGTCTCCTCTACGGTTGTAGTCTCTTCCTCTGTAGTTGTCTCTTCTACGGTTGTAGTCTCTTCTTCTGTTGTTGTCTCCTCTACTGTAGTTGTCTCTTCCTCTTCTACAAACTCATCGAATGGGTTCTGATGAATCTCACAACCAGTATTGGTAACTTCATTTGCAAAAACAGAACCGTTGTGAGTGCTGAAGCACTGTACAGAAGCGCTTGTTGCAAGAATAACACCGGTATTTGACTTGTTGAACTGTAAGTTTCCTGTGTAGGTGCTTGGGAAGTTGAACAGAACCTGTCCACCATACTCACCATAACCACCGCTGTTACCGTCTACTGAAATTTCCTTATCAAAGAAGTAACCAGAATCTGTGCAATCCGTTACATTGATGATTACGGAATACTCACCACTTCCTGTGATGTTAAGCTTGTAGTCTCTTAACTGAGCTGCAGTTAAGTTAATCACATTCTTTCCGCTTCCACAGGTAACGTTAATGGAACGGTTATTCCAATCTACTGTATCAGGATCAACCACAACTGTGGTGTTAGTACCCTCTGTGTTCTTGGTTGCCTGATGATTCGAATACTTTACTAATGCTTTAAATGCTGCGTCAAAGTCAATTTTGTAACTTGATTCTTCTACTGTAGTAATTACATCTGCTCCAACTTCCTGCTTGTTGTTGTAGCTAGTTGTATTTCCATTATAGGTAAGCATAATTCCATTACCATTATTACATGATTCTACGGTTGTTCCGGTAGGAAGAATTAAGGTATCTGTGCTTACTCCGTTAAATCTTAAGTTTGCAATGTTGTTAACATCTTCAATATAAATTAAGTTCTCGGAAGCATCGATGTACTGCTCTACTTTTGTAGTAATACCACAAGCATCTGTACCGGTATCCAAGTATGCAGTTGCAAATGTTCCTTCCATATGATTCTGCTTATGATATATTTTTGAAAATACTGCAAAGCTGTTTGCACTATTTAAAGCTTCTGATGTTGCATTTTCAAAGGTTGCCTTTGTTTCGCTAGCAAAACTGGTTGTTGGAATACTGCTAATGACCAGGGATGCCGCAAGTAATAATGCGGTCTTTGCTAAATTCTTTTTCATTTGTTTCATTTCCTTTCCTAAAAAACAAAAGGGCTCTTCTAAAATAACAATTATTTTGAAGGTAAAAACCCACCCTTCTTTTGAGCTAGAGCGATTATAACAAAGTACATTTGTCAAGTCAATTTTAATAATGAACAATTTTTTTCTGTTTTCAATGTTTTTTTACCCATTTTTGTCGAAAACACACAAACCTATTTTTAAAAAAGCGCTAACGTTTCCACTGGTATTTATTGTCAAAACCCCCTCAAATTTTGTGTGCATTTTCCGCTCCCTTATGTTATGATGCAAACAAAACCAATAGGAGATTCTTATGAAAAAGAAACTTTTAATACCCTTATTTCTTCTGCTTTTTGCTCTGCTCCTTGTTCTTGGCCTATTGCTATACCAAAACAATCGGGTAAAGTACCAATACAAGGAGCAGGTAGCACAATACTTAGAAAGTCAGAACCCTTCCGGCCTTCTTGTCCACTCTGACCTGGTTTCCTACCTAAAAAAGCACAAGAAGGAACTCAATCTTGTCACCCACCACCAAGACCTGAATGCCTTTATTAATGAGGAGTCCTCTAATTTCGATCAGGTGCAGGCCCAGCTAGAGGATGCTTCCATAAACTACGTGGTTATGAAAAGGACTAAGGCTAAGGACCTAAAGACCAACCAGGAAATCTATCTTCTTGGTATCTGTCACTGGACAGAGGTTTACAGCAATCAAGAATATGCAGTATTGAAAAAATAAGTGGTGGAACTTTAAATTGTTGCCTTATGGAATACTTTCTTTCCTTTTTTGATGATTACACCTGCTGCCAAGTCTTCCTTCGTGTAAGAAGCTGCAATGTCTGTTACCTTTGCCTCATTCACAGAAAGTCCCCCCTGGGTGATCACTCTTCTTGCCTCAGATTTACTTGCAACTAAGCCACAAGCAACCATTAAGTCCATGATAGCAATGCTGCCGTCGGTTAACTGATCTTCTCTTAAAGTAGTAGAAGGCATGTTTTCGGCATCTACCTTTCCTGAGAAAAGATCTCTTGCGGTCTTCTGTGCCTTGTCTGCTTCCTCCTGGCCATGAACTAACTTCGTTAACTCGTAAGCAAGCACTTCCTTCTTTTCATTGATTCTGGAATCTTCCCAGTTCTCCATTTCGTGGATTTCATCCATGCTTAAGAAAGTAAGCATCTTAATACACTTCATAACATCTGCATCATCTACATTTCTCCAATACTGGTAGAATTCGAAAGGAGAAGTCTTGTTTGGATCTAACCATACAGCACCGTTAGCGGTCTTTCCCATCTTCTTGCCTTCTGAATTAAGAAGGAGAGTGATGGTCATTGCGTAAGCATCATCACCGGTCTTTCTACGGATTAATTCGGTTCCGGCCAGCATGTTGCTCCACTGGTCATCGCCACCAAACTGCATGTTGCAGCCAAAATTCTTGTGTAAATAGTAGAAATCAAAGGCCTGCATGATCATATAGTTAAACTCAAGGAAGCTTAAGCCCTTTTCCATTCTCTGCTTGTAGCACTCAGCACGAAGCATGTTGTTTACAGAAAAATGAGTTCCGATGTCGCGAAGAACATCTACATAATTTAACTTTAATAACCAGTCAGCATTGTTCACCATTACTGCCTTGTCTTCGCCAAACTCGATGAACTTTTCCATCTGAACCTTGAAGCAATCACAGTTGTGCTGGATGGTTTCAGAGGTCATCATCTTTCTAAGATCCTGTCTGCCGGATGGGTCACCAATATGAGCAGTTCCTCCACCAACTAAGACAATTGGCTTATTGCCAGCCATTTGAAGACGCTTCATTAAACAAAGAGCCATGAAATGTCCTACGTGAAGAGAATCTGCAGTTGGATCAAAACCAATGTAAAATCTGGCTCCACCGTTATTAATCAACTCTTTGATTTCTGCTTCGTCTGTTACCTGGGCAATTAATCCCCTTTCTACTAATTCCTCGTAAATTTCCATGTTTGAAATCCTCCTAATTCTTAAAACTTCTTGCTTAGGTTGGCAAAAGTAAGAAAAAAAAGCCCCCTGCTTATCCTTGGATAAGCAGAGGACGAATCATCGTGGTACCACCTCTGGTTCAAGTTCATAATCATGAACTCCTTCATTTTGCACTAACGGGGCGACCGACTTTTCCTACTTGAATCTTTCTCAGAAAAGCTGCTCTGGAACGTAATTCACTTTGGTTCTTCAAGCTTTTTCACCAAACAAGCTCTCTCTAAATCCGAATCCCATCGCTACTGATTTCCTTCCTCGCATTTGCCAATTGGAAAGAGTATAACAGACTCCTTTTTGAAAATCAACCTTCTTTGATTATAAAAATTGATTTTTCAAAAAGATAATTGTATAATGACTTAGTATTTTGGTAGAAAGGACTATATTCATGAATAACGAAGAACAGAAGGCGCGTCTAAAGGAATTATACCGGTATCGTAGAAAAAATTCTCGTTACCGCTGGATTTGGGATTGCATGCCAATTTTCCTAATCCTCTTCTTACTGCTAGCAGGAGTTTTTGTGGGAGGATATTTCTTAGGAAAGAAACATCCTAAGGATATTGTAAGTAAACAAGATACTCCTAAGGAACAGGACTATGTGGCAAAAAGCACAGTGAATTACAACGAAAACAACGCTTATCCATTAGAGCAGGCTATGCTTGCTGCGGGATATGAAACAACCGGTGACAATACCTATCAAAAAGTGGATTCCACCGTTACCATCACCATTCGTTATGATTTTGCTGCGGAAACCTGTACTAAAAACCAGTACACCTTCTCTTTGGAACATGCTTATTTGAAGACAGAGGATGGCTACTATATCGATGGGGAAGCATTTGCAAATATTGTGAATTACACCTTGTCCTATGATGAGAATAATCAGATTTTAGCAAGTAAGATGACGGGTTACAATTCCGACTGGTATGCAAAACATATGATGGTAACTCATGCCATGGGTGCGGTTCGAGAGGCCAAGTACAATACCTGCTATACCAACTCAAAGGAAGCTCTTTTACAAAATATCAATCTTGGTGCCAGAATTTTTGAAGTAGACTTTGGTTTTTCCACCGATGAACAGTTAACCGTTGTTCATAACTGGAAGCGTAATGCAGGTGGAGCAAGAATGAGCTTAGAGGAATATCTGTCTAGAAAGATTATGGGTACCCCGGTAACCGCATCAAACTTCACACCAATGACCGTGGAAGAACTATTAGAAGCCATGGTTGTGAATAAGGATATGGTAATTATCACAGATACGAAGTCTAGCCAATATACCAACGAGGAAGCCAAGGCGCAGATTCAGCAGTTGATTACAAAGGCCAACGCCTTAGATCCAGATCTTATACTTCGCATTGTCCCTCAGGTTTACGACAAGAAAAGTTATAAATTGTTAGAAGAAGTATATCATTTCCAGAATGTAATCTTTACTGCTTACAATACCGATATGACCGGTGATCAGATTTTAAAGTATGTAACCAGTAAGGATAACATCAAGGTGATTACCGCTCCGGATGGAGATGAACGTTTTGATGAGGCTCACATCCAGGCTCTTCATGAATCTGGTTTGTACCTATATAACAATACCATTAATGACTACGATTTCTATACAGAACTTCGAGGAATTGGAGTAGACGGCGTTTATACTGACCTTCTTCTTCAGGACTCTGTAGACATTTACGAGAATTCAATTCAGTAAATTTAACTCTCCTAAAATTTTCTTTGACGAGAGTTTAAAAGACCTTAAACAAAGGGGCTGTCACACTAAGAAATTAGTGCGACAGCCCCTTTTGTAATATATCTAGATATAATCTTCTGTATGAAGAATTTGATTTGCCCTTTGAATCATATCCTTGTCCGGTGGCATTACATCTAAGAGAGAATATTCAATTCCCAGACTCTCGTATTTAAATACTCCCAAGGTATGGTAAGGAAGAACTTCTACCCTCTTAATCGTTTTTAATTCCTTAATAAAATGGTACAGGTTCTCCATATCCTTGGCATCGTCTGTATAACCAGGAACTAATACGTATCGGATCCACATGTCCTTTCCCTGATCAGAAAGATAATTTGCCAAATCTAAAATGTTTTTATTGGTCCATCCGGTTAAATCTTTATGCTTTTTCTCGTCCATCTCCTTGATGTCTAAAAGAAAAAGATCTGTCACCTTTAATAATTCATTGAACTTTGAAAAGAAGGGTTCTTCTCTGGTAAATGGATTGCCTGCCGTATCTAAGGTAGTATGAACCCCATGCTCCTTGGCAATGGTAAAAAGTTCCCTTACAAAATCAATTTGTAAAAGCGCTTCTCCTCCGCTTACGGTGATTCCTCCCCCCTTCTTCCAGTAATTCTTATAACGATAGGCCTTTTCAAATGCCTCCTTAGGAGTCATTTCAAATTCTGCCTTTGTTAAACTCCAGGTCTCTGGATTGTGACAATATCTACATCTCATCCTACAACCCTGCAGAAAGAAAATATATCGAACTCCTGGTCCATCCACGGAACCAAAACTTTCTACAGAATGAATTTTTCCAATCGTACTCATTCCTACCACTCCTTTTTAAAAAACACCCGGCTATGAAATAACCGGGTGTTCGTTTTTATGTTTGATTCTTCTTTTTACAGATTACATATGCTCATGGAAGGTTCTTGAAATAACATCCATCTGCTGCTCCTTGGTTAAGTTAATAAACTTAACTGCATAACCGGATACACGGATCGTGAAGTTTGCATATTCAGGCTTCTCTGGGTGTTCCATAGCATCGATTAACTTATCCTTACCGAATACGTTCACATTTAAATGATGTGCTCCCTGATCGAAGTAACCATCTAATACATGAACTAAGTTATCTACTCTTTCCTCTTCATTATGTCCAAGAGCATCCGGGTTCATGGTCTGAGTATTAGAAATACCATCTAATGCACATCCATAAGGAAGCTTGGTTAATGAATTTAAGGAAGCAAGAAGACCATTCTGCTCTGCTCCATAAGATGGGTTAGCACCTGGTGCAAGAGGAGTACCTGCTCTACGTCCATCTGGCATGTTACCTGTGAACTTACCATATACTACGTTAGAAGTAATAGTAAGGATTGAGGTAGTAGGCTCAGAATTACGATAGGTATGTCTCTTCTTAATCTTATCCATAAAGGTACGGAGTAACCATACAGCGATTTCATCTGCACGATCATCATCGTTACCATACTTAGGGAATTCTCCCTCTGTTACGTAATCCTCAACGAATCCTGTCTCATCACGAACAGTCTTAACCTTTGCATACTTGATTGCTGAAAGTGAATCTACTACATGTGAGAATCCGGCAATACCGGTAGCAAACGTACGTCTTACGTCTGTATCAATCAATGCCATCTCAGCAGCTTCATAATAATACTTATCATGCATATACTGGATGAGATTTAAGGTATTTACATAAAGATCAGCTAACCAGTCCATCATTACGTCGAACTTAGCAATTACTTCATCATAATCAAGGTACTCTGAAGTAATTGGCTTGTAAGCTGGTGCAACCTGCTCTCTTGACTTAGCATCTACACCACCGTTGATTGCGTAAAGGAGACACTTAGCAAGGTTTGCTCTTGCTCCGAAGAACTGCATTTCCTTACCGGTCTGGGTAGCAGATACACAACAACAAATTGCGTAATCATCGCCCCAGTATACCTTCATAAGGTCATCGTTCTCATACTGGATCGATGAAGTATCAACAGAAATCTTAGCTGCATACTTCTTAAATGATTCTGGAAGTGATGATGAATATAATACAGTTAAGTTTGGCTCTGGTGAAGGTCCCATGTTCTCAAGGGTATGAAGGAAACGATAATCTGTCTTTGTAACCATATGACGACCATCAATACCTGTACCTGCAAGATCACAGGTAACCCAGGTAGGATCTCCTGAGAATAATTCGTTGTAAGAAGTAATTCTTGCAAACTTAACCATTCTAAACTTCATTACCAAGTGGTCGATTAATTCCTGTGCCTCGTCTTCGGTAATCTTTCCAGCCTTTAAGTCTCTCTGAATATAGATATCAAGGAAGGTAGCTACACGTCCTACAGACATAGCTGCACCGTTCTGAGTCTTAACAGCTGCAAGGTAACCAAAGTATACCCACTGTACAGCTTCCTTAGCATTGGTAGCCGGTTTAGAAATATCATATCCATAAGCCTCTGCCATAGCCTTCATACCGGCAAGGGCACGATACTGCTCTGTAATCTCTTCTCTCTGACGGATTACATCATCGGTCATGGTTCCTGAACCACAGTTATCAAAGTCATGCTTCTTAAATGCCATTAAGGTATCAATACCATAAAGGGCAACTCGACGATAATCACCTACAATACGTCCACGACCATAGGTATCTGGAAGTCCGGTGATGATATGGGCATGACGTGCCTTCTTCATCTCTGGAGTATAAGCATCAAATACACCCTGATTGTGTGTCTTATGATACTCAGTAAAGATCTTGTGTAATTCAGGATCTGGCTCATAACCATAGTTCTGGCAAGCCTGCTCAGCCATCTTAATACCACCATATGGCATAAATGCTCTCTTTAATGGCTTATCTGTCTGAAGACCGACGATCTGCTCAAGATCCTTCATAGACTCATCAATATATCCAGGACCATAAGCAGTAAGACCAGAAACAACCTTTGTTTCCATATCTAAAACACCGCCATTTTCTCTTTCCTGCTTCTGTAATTCCTGTAATTTACCCCATAACTTGTTTGTAGCCTCTGTTGGAGCAGCAAGGAAACTCTCATCTCCATCATATGGCTCATAGTTCTTCTGAATGAAATCTCTTACGTTAATTTCTTCTTTCCAAAGTCTTCCTTCAAATCCTTCCCATGCTTCGCTTGTTAACATGAAAATACCTCCTTAAATATAGCTTTGCTCTTTTGCTTGTATATTGTATACAACTTGTTCCTATAAAAAAAATGTCATCGGATCTTTATCCGTCGGCAATCTTGTACAATCAGTATACTAACATTTTAAGTCTAGAAAATCAATTCATTTTTGGTACTTTTTTAGATACATTGACCGAAAGCTATGTATTTTTAGAGGTACATTTTGTGAAAAATGCAAAGGTAAAAGACCTGCTAGGCCTCTCTTGGTGAGAATTCTTTGAAATAAAAACCCCTTACTATTTTTCAGTAAGGAGTTTGTCTGCTTATTCTGGCTGATTTAAGAATCCAAAGGGTTCTGTTTCGGATAGATAGTGCATAAGCATGTAGGCGGTCATTAGGGAGACTTTTTCTTCTTTTAGGATTCGCTTGATTTCTGTTCGGTCTGCTAAGACTACCTGGATGTCTTCCGATTCTTCCTGGTGTTCATTGGTTGGCTGACCTTTTAGGGTGCCAAAGACCATGGAACAGGCTTCGTCAGTCATTCCTACGCTGGTATAAAATGGCTTGGAATATTCCTTAGGGGATTTGACGAGACTTAGGGAAAGACCGGTTTCTTCGTACATTTCCCGTACTGCTGCCTCTTCTATACTTTCCCCAGAATCGATGAGACCTGCGGGAAATTCGTAAATATAGTCACCAATGGCATAGCGGTACTGTTTGATCAGGGCCACCTTGTCCTCGTAGATCCCATAGATGATGACTGCGTCTGGTTCCTGATCCTTGGTCTTACATCTTAGCTGGTCTGGATTAGGTCGACGGGAGGCCACATAGTATGGGGCATGAATGCCATTTCTTCTTTTGGTGTCTTGCACGTATAGATTTAAAAAACGATTGTTGGTTTGTTTTTCTATGGATTGGATTCGATTTTCTTCCATGTTTCCGTCCTTAATTCTGAAAGATACTTGTTATAGTTTTTTAGTTCCTTCCTGGCGTTCTTCTCGTTTAGGAAACGAGCAGTGAAAAGCACGTAGCCCTGACACTGGTTTTTGCGAAGAAGCTTGATTTGTCTTACCAAGTTGTCATTTCGCTTTTTCCAGCCTAAGTCACAGTAGTCTCCTACGCCGGCGCGGTAAAAGCCAAGGCCGATCATCATAGGAGTATTGTTTTTGTTTAGGTCTACCCACTGAAGGAGGCGGTCCTTATACATGTTTACCCGCTTGCCACCGACTCTGTAATTTTCACTCCAGTAGATCTGTGGGATGATAAGGTCTACGTAGCCGTCCTTAGATAGCCAGGTTTTTAGGTCACAGCCCAGGCTCTTGGCGTACTCAATGTTGCCGGCTGGGCTAATGGAAAAAATGATATTGGCATCTAATTTTTTCAGAGTCTTGTAGACAGATTTTACCATACGGTTGACGTATTTTTTTCTCTTTTTGATAGAGACCTTGTAATAGTCATTTCCTTTGGTTTTGGATGGATAGAAGTAATCATCGAAGTGGACTCCGTCGATTTCATAATTTCTGGTTAATTCCTTGATGATCCGAAGGATTCGGGTAGTGGATGCCTTCTTTTGTGGATTATAGATTTTACCGTTCATATTTTTGCGGTATGGATTAATCCAGGCATGGAAGGCAATGCCATTTGCATGGGCCGCTTCGATCAGGATTTCCAGAGCATCGTAGTTTGGATCCTTTGCAAACATGCTGCTACTGTAATCCAAGTATTTACTTGGGTAGATGGAATCGTTGCATGGAACCACGTGAAAAAATACCGTGTTAATTTGGTTGGCCTTTAGTTGTTTGAAAAATTTGTCTGCATTCTTTTGAAAGGTTCCCTTCTTTTTGTTGTAAAAACCCAGATCCTTAAAATCCGAGTAGGATACCCACATACCGTGCATATCGCTGGTGTTGGTTTTAACGCTTGTGTTGGCATCCATGGCACTCACTGGTTTTACCACCAGAGAAACCACTAGGCCAATCAATAAAAAGAGGCCGGATAGGCCTAATAATATGCGACTTCTAATTAAATCTTCCTTTTTCCATCGTTTCATTGCTTACTCCTTTTTAAATCATTCGTCCAATTCCCCAAATCATCAGTAGGTGGAGGGGATAAAATACATAGAAAAACCATTTGTGGATTGGCTTGTCACTTCCTTTTTCACCGTTGTATTTAGAGATCAGTAGGGCAACGAAAAGCACGCCAAACATGCTTAGACCAAACCAAAACTGGTCACTTCCCAAAAGAGAAAGGGTTGAAAAGATCAGGCCAAAGATCAGGTAGCCCCGAATCAGTTTTTTCTTGTCTCCCCGATTTTCATAAAAATAAAAGGCAAACATCATGTCAAGCACACCCCAGTCGCTGGTCACCGTTAGAAAGGCTAAACATAAAACTATGATATGCTTCATACTTTTGCTGTAAGAGCTTTTATACCAAACCCACAGGGCAATCAGGGATAAAAACAGGGTGAAGAGGACCGGGAAATTATAATGAATCTGCCAATGCCCCCCTTCCCGGTAAAGGGGGAGTTCTCCAAATTCAAAAAGTGTAAAAGCCGGCCAGGAAATCAGAGAAAAAATCCCCAAGCGACAGGCGTAGGCCTTGATGTTTTTGCTGTAGTAAAATCCCTCGGCTAGAAAGAAGGCCATGGTAGGTCCCGTGGTCCGTCCGATTAAGTGTAGAAAAAAGGCTGGGATGGAATTGGTTGGGACATAGGCCCAGGCAATGTGATCCATTAGCATTGCTACAATTACCAGATATTTTAATTGGTTTCGATTTAGGGTCATGGCTGCTCCCACTGAGTTAAAATTCAAACATATTTTCCATGGTATTTAAAATATAAAATCCCTTGGAATTTAAGCTGTCCTTGCGGTTATAAATCATTTTGCTACCATCTCCCTGACGGAAGATTCCTCCCGCCTCTTCTACAATGACTTGCATCGCACAGGTGTCCCATTCCATGGTGGGAGTATCCCGGTAGTATACTTCGGCATCTCCCCTTGCAATCAGGCAACCCTTTATGGAAGAGCCCATTTTCTTAAAATGCGTGATCTGATATTTCTCGATCATGGCTCCCAAGCGAGGGCTTCCATGAGAGGAACTCATTACCATCCGAATCTGGTTAGAGCCGGTAAGGTTTGATACAAAAAGTTTTTTTCCTTCTTCCTTAGGGCTGTCTAGAAAACATCCCAGTCCCTTGGCAGCATAGTAAAGTTCCCTGGTGACTGGCACATAGATTACCCCTAGGATTGCCTGGTGCTTATAAGTTAAGGCGATGTTTACCGTAAATTCACCATTTCTTTTGATAAATTCCTTGGTGCCGTCTAAGGGGTCAATGACAAAGCACCAGTCCTTGTCTAAACGGGATTTGTCATCCTTTTCTTCTTCGGAAAGGATAGCATAATCCGGATACTTATCTTTCAAGGCCGATACAATGATTTTATTGGAAGCCCTATCTGCCTTAGTTAGTGGGGAGTGATCCTCCTTATAACGGATGTCCAGATCCTGACTTTCATAAATAGCAAGGATTTCCTGTCCTGCTGTTTTTGCCAGGTTCTTGCATACCTCTAAAATCTCTCCTAACTCCATAGGTACCTCCTGTCCTATGCTCTTATCTTGTCTAAGATTTCCTCTCCAATGGCCCTGGCTGTTTTTCCGTCGGTAGCCACGGTAACGTCCTTGGCTGCCTCATAGAGGTCACGACGCTTTTCCATCAGGCTTGCAATATATTCCTCGTTCATATTTCCTGCTAGTAAAGGACGATCGTTAAAGTCCTTGATTCTTTCATAAACGGTTTTTGGAGTGGCAGTTAAAAGGACAATCTTGCCACTTTCCTTCATGTACTTGCGATTCTCTTCACGAAGGACCGCTCCCCCTCCGCAAGATACAATCTTTTCATCCTGCTTAGAAATTTCAAGTACCAGCTTGCTTTCCAGATCCCTAAAATAGTCTTCTCCGTGTTTTGCGAAAATGTCATTAATGGTCATATTGGCCAACTTCTCCAGTTCCTGATCCATCTCAATGATTTCTCGTCCGGTTACTTCCTGTAAGGCCTGGGCCACGGTGCTTTTTCCAGTTCCCATAAAGCCGATTAAAAAAATATTATTCATGATATCCTCGCTTATTTCCATTCATCCTGATAAATCTGGTGAATTCTTTCTAGGGCCTCCTTCAGGCTTTTGGCTTCTACCTGGCCCGGAGCAGAGGTTTTTCCAAGGCTGCCAAAGGTAATGGCACTACCGCTAAACTCTCCACAAACCCTGCTAAACATACCGCCTTTGCCCATAGACATGGTAACCAATGGGCGGTCTGCATAATTGTAATACATAAATCTTGATGCTTCAATTAATTTTGATACGTCTTCCGGTCCCTCAGGCATTACGGCCATTTTGCATATATCGGCTCCGGCAGTCTGGATGGCACGAAGGCGAATCACCATATCCTCACTGGAGGGAGTCTTATCAAAATCATGATTGGAACCCACCACAGGAATCTCATTGGCCTTGGCAAGGTCAATGATTTTTTTTGTTAAAGTGCTTTCAAAAAAGATTTCCAAATCAATGGCATCTACCAAACCGGACTGGATCGCTTTAACAAGAAGTCCTTCATATTCTTCCGGTTCAAAGTGACCTTCTCCCCCTTCCTTTTGGGTACGAATGGTAAATAAAATTGGTTTCTTTTTACGGAGTTCCTGTAAGGCTTCAAGGGCAGATAGAAGACTTCCCTCCTCTTTTAGGCTTTCATACCAATCTGCTCTCCACTCTACTAAATCCCCTACCGCGTCCATAAGGCCTCTTGCCTCATCTACTAATTCTTCCTTGGTTTTTGCTACCAAAGGAATACAAATTTTAGGAATTCCCTCACCAATGGGAACGTTTCCAATCATAACAAGGTTACTTTTCATCATATTTTCTCTTTTCATCTTTTTTTCAAAACAGAACAAAAGGGGCTTGCTGTTTTTTATTTTCCACTAAAATAACATGCCTTAATCTCTTCGGTAGGCATCTCCTTACCGGTCCAGATCTTAAAGCTTTCCGCTCCCTGATAAAGAAGCATATACATGCCATTAAAGGTTGCAAGTCCTGCTTCTCTTGCCAAACGTAACAGCTTGGTTTCTCTAGGATTGTAGATAATATCCGATACCACCAGGTCCTTATGGAAGATCGCTGAATCTTTAAAAAGTTCCTCCGGGATGACACAGGCATCTACCTTTGGTGCCATTCCCACAGAAGTGGCATTGGTTACAATATCTGCAGCAGAAATTGCATCTGCTAACACCTTGGGATCATCAAAATCATAAAGGGAGACCTTGCAGGAAGTACGGTCATTTAACTTTTTTACCATCTCTCTGGCACGGTCAAAGAACTGGTCCCTGATACTAAAGACAGCAATGGAAGCAAGTCCATCTAGGGCTGCCTGCGTAAGAATGGCGGTAGCTGCTCCACCTGCACCGAGAAGTACCATTTTTTTGCCAATCAGGTCATGGCCAGCATCCTTGGCTGCATGCATAAATCCTACTCCATCGGTGGTAGTTCCGATTAATTTTCCATCTTCAATGACTACCGTATTACATGCCCCACAGATTTCTGTAGCGGTAGAAACCTCATCACAAAGCTCCACCATTAAATTTTTATTTGGCATGGTCAGGTTGAATCCCCTTGCTCCTAAGTTTTTCATTCCTGCTACTACTTCTCTTAAGTTATTCGTATCAGCCTCAAAACAAAGATAAGCATATGGCAAGTCTAACAGTTCAAATGCCTTGTTGTGCATTAACGGTGAAACACTATGTCTAACTGGGCTACCCAAAAGTCCTGTTAAAAGGGTATGTCCGTCAATTCGATCCTTCATTCTTTTTTCCTTTCTGTCTTACAATCTCTTTAGGAGTTCGTCTCTTCCCTCTTCATATCCAGGTTTACCTAAAAGGGTAAACATGTTTTTCTTGTAGGATTCTACGCCCGGCTGGTTAAATGGATTTACCCCTAAAAGGTATCCACTGATTCCGCAGGCAAATTCAAAGAAATAGAATAACTGTCCCAAATAGAATTCATCCTGCTTTGGAATATTTACCATAAGATTTGGTACCTGTCCATCGGTATGGGCAATGATGGTTCCACTCATGGCATTCTTATTGACAAAATCCATGTCTTTTCCTGCCAGGTAGTTAATGCCATCTAGGTTCTCTTCCTCTTCATCAATGGCAACTGAAACCTTTGGGCTCTCCACATTTAAAACGGTTTCAAACATGATACGTGCACCGTCCTGAATAAACTGTCCCATGGAATGAAGGTCTGTAGTTAAATCTACAGCAGCAGGGAAGAGACCCTTCTGGTCCTTTCCTTCACTTTCTCCATAAAGCTGCTTCCACCACTCTGATACATAGTGGAGGGATGGCTCATAGTTTGCTACGATTTCTACCTCTTTTCCCTTGCGAAGAAGGATGTTACGGTATGCAGCATATAAGAGGGAATCATTTTTTTCATAATCCGTTTCCAGGGCAAGGCTACGACCTACAGCTGCACCTTCCATTAATCGGTCAATGTCTGCACCGGATACTGCGATCGGAAGTAATCCTACTGCTGTTAAAACAGAGAAACGTCCCCCCACATCATCCGGTACCACGAAGGTTTCATAACCCTCTGCATCGGCAAGCTGCTTTAAGGCTCCCTTGGCACGGTCTGTGGTAGCATAAATTCTTTTAGCTGCCCCTTCTTTTCCATACTTTTTCTCTAACTTGTCTCTTAGAATACGAAAAGCAATGGCTGGTTCAGTGGTGGTTCCTGATTTTGAAATCATATTCAAAGAAAAATCACGGTCTCCAATCACATCTAAAAGGTTTGCTAAATAGGTTCCGCTGATGTTATTACCACAGTAATAAATTTCAGGGGTCTTTCTTACTTCCTTAGGAAGGTTGTTATAAAAATTATGTCTTAAAAATTCAATGGCCGCTCTGGCTCCAAGGTAAGAGCCACCGATTCCAATGACGATAAATACCTCGGAATCTTCTTTGATTTTCTCGGCTGCTGCCTTGATCCTTGCAAACTCTTCCTTGTCATAATCTACCGGAAGGTCTACCCAGCCTAAGAAATCTGAGCCTGCTCCATTTTTCTTCAATAACTTCTCCTTTGCAGCAAGTACTGCATCCTCCATAAAAGCAACCTCGTGATCGCTTACAAAATTTCTTGCCTTTGAGGCATCAAATGTTACTGTTTCCATACAAATAACCCGTCCTTTCGTTTTTTATTTCATTTTCTGTGTCCAAGTATACACCTAGCATGTCTTTCTGGCAACGCCAGTCTTCTTACCATTGCTGAACTAATTCTAAAACCAGATTCATACAATGCTTGGCAGCTAATTTTTCAAATTCCGGATAATCCATGCTTGCACTGTCATCTGCCTTATCAGAAATGGCACGAATAATTAAAAATGGCACCCCATTTAAATCTGCGGTGTGAGCAATGGCTGCTCCTTCCATCTCAGTACAATATGCCTGATAAGTAGATACTAAAAATTCTTTTTTCTCCCTGTCAGAGATAAACTGGTCTCCCGATACTACTCTTCCTTCAAATACATGAATATCTGGGTTTACCTTTAAGCAAGCTGCCTTTGCCTTTTCTCTTAAAGTATCATCTGCCACAAATACAGAATGATCCATCTGAGGAATCACACCCCAATCATAGCCAAAGTTTCTTGCATCCATGTCATGTTCAATGGCATCCGTAGAAAGAACGATATCTGATATATCAATCTCTGCTTTTAAGGATCCTGCAATTCCAGTGTTTACCACTGCATCCACCTGAAAGTCGTCAATTAAAATCTGAGTACAAATAGCGGCATTAACCTTTCCCACACCGCTTCTTACCACAACCACATCCCGGTCAGAAATTTTACCGGCAAAAAAATCCATTCCCGCCTTCTTTTCTACCTTTACCTGGGTCATCTGGCTTTTCAGTCCTTCCACCTCTACTTCCATTGCTCCAATAATTCCTAACATCTTATTCTCCTTATACTTTTAATATATCCAGGGTATGGGCTGATGCCCCTAGTAAGTCCTTTCTCTCACATGTGGAAAGGTGATACTTCACAAATAAATCAAAGGTTTCCTGATCCATAGCCGCCAGTTCCCTTCTCAGATAATCTGCCGGTCCATCTGCCGCAAGGATTTTTTCCCTTTCTAGTCCCAAGGACTGGTTTAACCGATCGATTTCTTCTAAACGAACATAGGAATACAGGTCTTCTTCCTTCGTGTGGCTAAGAAAATCATGGTCCAGCCTGCCATCTTCCAGGCATTCCTTTACATGGCCTTCTCTAAATCCATAAACCAAAACACTATATTCATTCATAATATAGGCTACTAAAATTTTTCCTCCCGGTCTGGTTACCCGCTTGGCTTCTGAAAGAGCCCTTCTTTTATCTTCCCAATCATACAAATGATACATAGGGCCAAACAAAAGGGTTACGTCAAAAGAATCATCCGCAAACCGCTTTAGTTTGGTGGCATTGCCCTGGTAGGCAGAAAGGGTAATCCCCTCTTCCCTGGCATGTTTTTTTAAAATTCCCAGGTTGTATTTTACCAGTTCCACTGCGGTTACATCATATCCCTCGGAAGCTAAGCGAAGGGAATACCTGCCGGTTCCGGCCCCCAGATCTAAGACCTTGGGATTTTCATATTCCATTAGGACCTGATGAAGATACTTACAGGTGGTGATATATTCCACCTGACCGTGTCTTCGAAGAAGCCGTTTGTCCTCATTAAATTTATTGTAGTGTTGTTCTAATAAGGTCTGCATCCTATTTCCTTTCCAATACCAAATCACCATCCATTTTACCTTATTTTCCTTCTAATTAAAAGTAGTAAAAAATTTCATTTTATGTTAGTATGATAAAATAATTCACTACAAATCGTAAAGAGGAGTATAAAATGTATCTAATTGTTGGACTGGGAAATCCCGGAGAAAAATATGCCCACACCCGTCATAATATGGGCTTTGACGTGATTGACGAATTAGCTTCCACCATGGGAGTTGATTTAGACACAAAAAAATTCAAGGGCCATGTAGGTCAAGGCCGAATCGGAAGTGAGAAGGTGTTACTTTTAAAGCCTGATACCTTTATGAATCTAAGCGGAGATTCCGTGAGCCAGGCCATTCAGTTTTATAAGATTGACCCTGAAGAGGAATTGATTGTGATTAGTGACGATATTAATTTGGATGTGGGACGCCTTCGCATTCGCGCGAAAGGTTCTGCCGGCGGCCACAATGGGCTAAAAGATATTATTGCCAAATGTGGCACCCAAAACTTTAAACGAATCCGTGTTGGTGTTGGCATGAAAGAACAAAAGGACCTTGCCAAGCATGTCCTTAGCACCTTTCGAAAGGAAGACCAGTCCTTGGTAAAAGAATCCATTGAAAAAGCTGCAAAGGCCGCTTCCGTTATGATCATTGAAGGCACTGAAACTGCCATGAATTTATTTAATTAATCTCATGATGAAAAAAGAACTTAGAACCGATGAATTACAACCTATTAATGCTTGCCTTAGGGAGGAAAAAAAACCAGTTTCCGTCCATGGCCTTGCCGAGTCCGGACTCCCACATGCAATCTCACGTATGACCGATGGCTTTGCAAAAAAAGTCATCGTTACTTTTGATGCCAATAAGGCAGCAGAGCTTGCCCAAAGTTTAAGGGCATTTGAAAAGGACGTCTTTTATTATCCTGCCAGAGATTTTATCTTTTATTCTGCAGATGTCCACGGCAGCTTAACAACCCAGGAAAGACTTACTGCTATTTCTGCTCTGTTAACCAAGGAGCAAGTAACCATCGTTACCTCCATTGGAGCCATGATGGATAAGTTGATTCCCCTGTCTTCCTACCAGTCTACCCTTTTGAATTTAAAGGTGGGAGACTTCTTGGATTTGGGACTTACCACTGCCAAGTTGATTCATATGGGGTATGAACGGGTAAATCAGGTAGAAAGCCCTGGACAATTTGCCATTCGAGGAGATATTTTAGATATTTTTTCTTTGGTGGAAGAGGTTCCGGTTCGTGTGGATTTATTTGATGACGAGATAGATAATATAAAATATTTTGACGCTGATTCCCAGCGTTCCATTGAAAACATAGAAGAAATTTCCATTTACTCTGCCAGCGAGTTGATTTTAGATCAGGACCGCTTAGAGGAAGGAATGAAAAAAATAAAAAAGGAGTTAGATAGTACAGAGAAAAAACTTCGAAAGGAGATGAAAACTTCTGAGGCCTTTCATTTAAAAACCAGCATAGAAGAAATCCTGGAACAGTTGGAAAATCAAAGGCCTGGACTATCCTTAGATTCTTTTATTAATTATTTTTATGAAGATACGGTGACCTTATCTGATTATTTTCATTTGAAAGAAACCGCCTTTGTATTAATCGAACCAAAGCACTGTCTAGAAAATGCCATTACCATGGAAAAAGAATTTTCTGAAACCATGAAGGTAAGAATTAACGAAGGTTACCACCTTCCCGGACAAAAGAAGGTTCTTCTTTCTGCCAAGAAATCCTTAGAAAAGATTTTAGATGCACCGGTTCTTCTCCTATCTTCTCTGGATTCGAAAAATAATTTTTTCCAACCAGTCTCTGATTTTCAGGTTCATATGCAAGGGGTGAGTCCTTATCATAACTCGATGGAAACCCTAAGCCGCGACCTCTTAAGATACCGTAAGCAGAACTATTCCATTGCCCTTTTAACCGGTAGCCGTACCCGGGCCGCTCGTCTGGTAAGGGATTTAAACTCCCTTGAAATTCCTGCTTTTGAATCGGAGGACCCATGGAAGATTCCCCTTCCAAAAGAAGTGATGGTTTCGGTTTCTTCCCTGGCACACGGCTTTGAGTATTCGATTCAAAAATATGTGGTGATTACGGAAAATGATATTTTCAGCCATATTAAGAAAAAGAAAAAGATTAAAAAGCCTTACAAAAGTGATGGAATCTCGGATTTTCAGGAATTAAAGGCTGGAGATTATGTGGTTCATGAAAACCACGGTTTGGGAATTTATCAGGGAATTGAAAAAATCGAATCCAATGGAACCACCAAGGATTATTTAAAAATTAAGTATGCCGGTCAGGATGTCCTATATGTTCCTACCAACAGCCTTGATATGATTAGTAAGTACAGTTCTTCTGAGGGCCGGGCCCCTCGCATTAACAAATTGGATTCCATTGAATGGCATAAGACCAAAAGTAAGGTAAAAACCGCCGTCAATGAAATTGCCAAGGACTTAGTAGCCCTTTATGCCGCCCGCCAAAGCAAGGAAGGATTTGTCTACGAAAAGGATGGGGAGCTTCAACATGAGTTTGAGGAAAACTTTCCTTTTGATGAAACCAACGACCAACTTACCGCCGTGGCAGACATTAAGGCTGACATGGAAAGTACGAAGATTATGGACCGTTTGATTTGTGGAGACGTGGGATTTGGCAAGACAGAGGTTGCCATGCGGGCTATTTTCAAGGCAATCCTTTCCGGCAAACAGGTAGCAGTCCTAGCCCCTACCACTATTTTAGCTCAACAGCATTACAATACCATGTTGTCTCGATTTTCTCCCTTTGGTCTGATCCCTGCCCTGCTTTCTAGATTCCGTACGCCAAAACAGATCCAACAAACGATTGAGGGTCTTAAAGACGGTAGCGTGGAACTGGTAATCGGAACCCACAGACTTTTATCCAATGACGTTTCCTTTAAAAATCTTGGCCTTTTGGTGGTGGATGAGGAGCAGCGATTTGGAGTGCGTCACAAGGAAAAAATCAAGCAGTATAAGGATACGGTGGATGTGGTGACCCTAACGGCTACCCCGATTCCAAGAACCCTTCATATGAGTTTAATTGGAATCCGTGATATGTCTGTCTTAGAGGAAGCTCCCATGGATCGAAACCCAATCCAGACCTATGTCATGGAATACAACGACGAAATGGTAAAGCTTGCCATTAAACGTGAACTTTCAAGAGGTGGCCAGGTATATTATGTCTACAACCGGGTAAAAAACATTGATGAAATTGCCGCCCACATCCAAGAATTAGTTCCAGATGCAAAGGTAGCCTATGCCCATGGAAAGATGAGCAGTCGAAAAGTAGAGCAAATCACCTATGATTTTATTAATGGAGAAATTGATGTATTGATTTCTACCACCATTGTAGAAACCGGTATGGATATTCCCAACGCCAACACCATGATTATTCATGATGCCGACAAACTGGGACTTTCCCAGATGTATCAGTTGCGTGGTCGCGTGGGAAGATCCTCTAGGGTTGCCTATGCTTTTCTTTTATATCGGAAGGATAAAATTCTTAAGGAAGTGGCGGAAAAGAGACTTTCTGCCATTAAAGAATTTACCGACTTAGGTGCAGGCTTTAAGATTGCCATGAAGGATCTGGAAATCCGTGGAGCCGGCAATGTCCTTGGTACTGTCCAGCATGGCCACATGGAAGCGGTAGGCTATGACCTATACTGCAAGATGCTAAACCAAGCAGTTTTAGTAGAAAAAGGTGGCTATGTTCAAAAAGACTTTGAAACTAGCGTAGACCTTCCTATTAGTGCCTTCCTTCCACCGGACTACATTAAAAATGAGAAGACCAAGTTAGATATTTACAAACGTATCGCTGAAATCCATACCAACGAGGAGCGAATGGATATGGAAGATGAATTAATCGACCGTTTTGGAGACCCTCCAAAGTCTGTTCTTTTCCTGCTTAAGATTGCAGTGATTAAAAGCTTGGCTCACGAAAATTACATTACCGACCTAAAGGGTGACAAACATCAGGTACGTATGGTATTATTTCCACAGGCTCTTTTGGATGTGGGAGGAATCGCAAAAATTGTTGCATCTTCTAATCATACCCTCCGATTCCAGACCGGACCCAACCCGGAATTTCTCTATGTTCCGGACTTTCGTGTGAAAACCACCGAGGATTTCTTACAGGGTCTTGAAGATGCCTTGGTAAAAATTGCAAGTCTTCGGTTGCCAGAAGATCGAATAACAAGTCAATCATAGACTTTGATAAAGTGAGGAATATTTATGACAAGAACTAATCGTCCTTCCCGAAGTGAAATGGCCAGGAGAAAAAAAATAAGAAAGAGAAGAAGACGGATTCGCAATGCCATCTTTTACAGCCTTGTTTTCCTCCTGATTTTTATTACGGGTTATTATATTTATCAGCGTTCTCTAGAACTAAAAAATACTAAGAAAAAGACCACTAAAAATCAAGAGACCACTAAGGTGTTAGAAGAAGTATCCACCCTCCCTGAAGAGGAAACCACCCAGGCCCCGGTGGCAACAACGGAAGTTCTCCCAAATCTGGGAGCTGATCTTCGGGGCATTCAATACAGCACGGATCCGGATGCGAATTTTAATGAAGACTTGGTTGCCTCTTCTGCTATCCTGGTAGATGTTACCAATGGCACTATTCTCTATGAAAAAGATGCTTACACCAAGCTTGCTCCAGCTTCTACCACGAAACTTCTAACCGCCTTGATTGCCCTTCGTTACCTGGATCCAGACCAGGAAATCAAGGTAGGAAAGGAAATTAATTTAATCGCAGAAGACTCCTCCACCGCCAATCTGGAAATCGGTGACAAACTCACGGTGCGAGAACTGATCCAGGGATTGCTCATGTCCTCAGGAAACGATGCCGCCTATGTCCTTGCAGTAAATACCTCTCGTTCCATTATAGGACGTATGAGTGTTAAGAAAGCAGCGGCCCTTTTTGTAGACATTATGAATAATAATGTTTCACGCATGGGGTTAGAGTATAGCCACTTCGCTACGCCAGACGGATATGACGCCGAGGACCAGTATACCTGTGCCCACGACCTGGCAGTCATCGCCAACCAGGCTCTTGAAAATGAAGTGATCCTAGAAGCCGTATCCACTTACACCCAGTACATGGAAAAGATTGATGAGACCTGGACCTCTACCGACCAGTTATTAAATCCTTATAGTGATTACTATATGGAAGAGGCCATTGGTCTAAAAACCGGTTCTACCACTTCTGCCGGCAAATGTTTTGTAGGTGCCGCCAAGGACTCTACCAACACCGTGGTAAGCGTAGTACTTGGTTCCGACGAGCCGGGACGTTGGACAGATTCCCGCGCCCTTTTAAGTTACGGCTTAGCTTATGATGAATAAACAAAAAGATCTTTCTATAAACCCAAAAACCCCTATTTACTCATACTTGGTAAATAGGGGTTTTTGAATGTCTTTTATAAATACTTTCCAATTCGATAAACTGCTAAAATTCCGGTAACTCCACCATAAATCAGGATTACACCAATGATTCGGATTAAAATCTCCCCACTCTTAAATGGATTAATTACTACAAATGCTCCTAAGAAAATCGTAATCAAACCAATCAATAAAAAACGGGTCCAATGATCATAATTATGTTTCTTGATATCAATCGCCTGAGCAATCTGGGAAGCCCCATAAAATAAAATCAGAATTCCCAATAAAAATGGAAGAATGGATGAAACCGTCTGAGCACGAAGTAAAATAAAGATTCCCACTAGTCCGGCTATAATAGATCCAACTAATGACATCTGGTCTCGAAGTGTCTTTTGCTTGTCCAATAGGTTTTGTAAAATCCCAACAATTCCACCAATTAAAATAACGGTTCCAATAATCTTTGTAATCATAATTATGATTCCACCCGGATTGAATGTTAAGATGCATCCAAGTAAAATCATCAAAATCGAGGTCCATAAGCCCTTGGCCTTAATCATATTCAGCATTCTATTGTCCTCCTTTGACTATCGCTTTCATTATAACATAGGTCATAAGTGTTCTACAATTTCATTTTTAAGATTCCAATAAAAAAAGGCGGTCTAAACCGCCTTAAATATCTAATCGCTGACAATGATACCATCCTCCAGGCGTATAATCCTTTGAGCTCTTTTGGCAACTTCCTCGTCGTGTGTAACCATAATAATGGTTTTTCCCTCTTTATGCACCTGATCAAATACGTCCATGATTTCTTTGGTTGTTTTGCTATCTAAAGAACCTGTAGGTTCATCGGCCAATATAATTGGTGCTCCTGTGGCCATAGCTCTTGCAATGGCACATCTTTGCTGCTGGCCTCCCGAAATTTCCTTTGCTCTCTTGTTTTTAAGATCTTCAATCTGTAATTTGACCAAAATATCATTGATAATCTTTTTTCTTTTTCCTACGGAAACCTTCTGGCTAATCAATGGTAATTCCACGTTTTCGTATACCGTATACTGATCTAAAAGTGCAAAGTTTTGAAAAACAAAACCAATATTTTTCTTGCGAAACAAATCTAATTTCTTGCCCTTTAGATTTGTTATATCCTTTCCTTCAAATAAATATTGACCTGAACTTAGTACATCCATTCCACCTAGAACGTTTAAAAGCGTACTCTTTCCAGATCCACTGGTTCCCATAATGGCAATATATTCATCTTTAAAAATCTCCAGATTCAGATTATTAATCGCATCCGTCGTAACACTACCATTTTGATAGCTTTTTTTCGCATTAATAAGTTTTATCACAATCTACTCCTAATCCTCTTTTTTCAATAAATTTGAAATCTTTATTCTTCTAAGTGAAAAATATTGAAATGCAATTATTGATATAAAAATAATAAATCCAAAGGCAGATAAAATCGGAACCATGTAATCTCTATGAATTTGAAGATACTGTTCTGAATATCCTTCGAATGCATAAGTACTGTAAAGATTCATAATACCAAGGGGAAGTAAAATTTTTAAAAATTCACTCACCATTAGCATGCCCATGATTTGATTTTTGCTTATGCCATAAGCCATCCAGATTGCTAATCTTCTATTTATTAATTTTAACTGAGTATACTGGGCTACGAGAATCGTCAACCAGGCAAGCATCAGTAAAAATATCAGCAACCGAATATAATACTTCTCGATTAATTCTTGCTCTTGTCTGGCTATCTGCAATTCATGGTCTAAGGACTTCACCGAGACATTCTGCTCATATTCACCTGCTAAATCTTTTATTCTATTGATGCAATCCTGTTTGCTTTCATCCTGAAACTTTACATATAGCCCATTTGTGTAATAATCAACATCAAACGTATCATCCAAACATATAAGAACGGATACATCCATATCAAAATATTTCTCATAGTTTAATGAAGGTGCACCGCTATCAGGTAATTGAAGCCCTTCCGAAAAAAAACCAACCACCTGTATATAGCTTCCAGATCTACTACTGTATAGTATTTTATCTCCAACCTTATACAGTTTTTTAAATTTTGCCCCTAAATAAGCCGGATATACATTATCCTCTTTACTTATGTTTAATTTCTTCTCTTCCTTTTCTAACCCTAATTCCTTAAGCATGGAAGAGTCCGCACATACAATATTAGTATAATACTTTTGAATAACAGCCTCTGGTTGATTCGATAAATCAGTTTTTTTCATCATGGAAATATAGTCATCATTTTCCAAGAAAGCACTTACTGGCCGAACTAAGGAGCCATACCTTAAGACTTGAGATACCCCCTCCATATTTTCTATCGATTGCACATAGGATAGCAAATCAATCATTTGACCTTCTTCATCTGTAAATTGATCCTCATCATAGGTCATCTGAAATTCCACACGATATAAATCCTCTATATCATCTTGAAAAAAATCACAAAACCTTCTATATCCATTGTTTTTTGAAAAATAGAGACTTCCTATGGAATCAATCATGATGAAAATCACCGACATCATGATTAAAATCATAATTAAGTTTCGTTTTCTAACCGTTAATAATTCTGTGATAAAGTGAATTCTGTCTAGAATACGCATACTAGTTTTCCCTCTCACTCAAGACATCTCTTGACGTTTTTTTACTAATTACCCCTATACTTCGTATAATTGTGATGAATGTAGTAAAGAATATAAATCCCACTAACACCAATATACTACGTATATTGAGTCGCACTTCCGTCTCCAATATTTGTTTTCCAAATACACTTGCAACAAAATAAATAACGAAACACAAGCCTGCTGACATGGTGATTAATCTTAAATTTTGGATATAAAGATTTTTAAAAATCTCTCCAAACCTAAATCCCAGCATCTTTTTCACTGCTATTTCTTTTTTTCTCTGAGAAATCCAAATATCTGACGCAATCACACAATGGATCAGAGCAAAAATATATGCCAGAAAATAGAAGCATGACTGCATCTGCTCGCCTCCAATAATCGCTGCATTACTCTTTGCGATTCCTTGTGCGGTAGATTCATCGCTGATCAACTTTAATATTTCCCCATAATCCATGGATGTATCATGGGAATTACTTTCTAAGCGAAGCGAAAAGTCATGTGATTTTTCCAGTGATTGTTCTAATTCCTCTCCTGCCGCCTCATAGCAAATACAGGTCACATAATCGAAATAGTTTGAAGATTTTACTCCGATTATCCCACTAATCCTATACTTTTCCCCGCCTATTTCAAGTTTATCTCCTTTTTTAAGACTCAAATATTCTGCCCAAGACTTTCCTATATTTACTGTTTTCCTTTGCTTTCCAAACTTACCTGAAAGAAATTGCAAGTTCAAGGATTCATTTTCTCTTAAGATAATATCTACTGCCGATTCCTGCAGTTCCCCTTTTAACTATATGCTGACAGGATAATTCTCAATCGTCACATTACAGGAAAGGTCCTTTGTAACTTCCAGTAATTCTTTAAAATCTCCATGATACTCCACCGTATAGGTGCTATCATATGCATAATTATCCGAATCTTTATTTAACTGAAATATTTCATCTGCTAAAAAAAGTGCTATAAATAGAACAAAAAAAGCAATACTGTATGCAAATATCATATATAAGTCTGCTAAAGGATATCGCAAAATTTTTTTCATCTTCATTCTCATGTTGATTATCATTCCTTTAATATTTACTAGGAGTAAATCTTCGAGCATAACCTTCGACATTTAAATTAACCGCCGATGAATCACCCTTTTCTAAATTTGGATATTTCAGTTGCACTGTAATATAAGTCCACTTCCCCTTATATTTCATTTTTACCGATTTATTAGAGCCTAGTAACATATGATCGATTTTATTTCCCTTATCATCAAGAATGGTTGCATCAATCGTTACCCCTTCCGTTAAAGTATTCGTGGATAACTCCACTAATACGGAAGAAGTCTCTTTCGTATGGAAATGTGTTTCATCATTCATGGTGATTTCATTGTTTTCCTCATCATAGGTAAGGTCTTGATTATATAATTCACCATCCTCAGATGTATAATCTGAATTATTCTCTGATAAAACTATATTTCCTTCCGTTCCACCTACACCTACTTCGCCATTGAGATAGAAAAAAACTAAAACCAAAACCACCACTAAAAAAATGCTATTAAATATTTTCTTTTTCATACCACTACCCTTTCTACTATTTCCTAACTATATATTTTATAAAACCTTTTTATATTTTAGCAAATATATGTAAAAAGGCAAGGCTTAATTAGAAACCGAAAAAAAATGGGCAATTCTATCGTGATTAAAAAAAAGAGAAGCACCGCCCAGTGGCAGTGCTTCCATAAAACATAATATTTAGTTGTAAACCGCTAGGTTCCTGCGTCTTCAGAACATCTTTTTCCTTCCTCCCTGGAAGATTGATTTCTGCAATTCCGTTAGCCCCCCACAAGGCTTTTCGTCTCTTTGCATCTGTAGCCTCCACCCGGGAGATTGATGCAAATAAGCCACTCGGCTCCTGCGTCTTCAGGTGTCTTTTTCCTTTTTTCAAAAAGATTGACTCCTGCAATGATAGCCACTCTCGCTCCTCCGTCTTCAAGCCATCTTTTTCCTTTACCCGTAAAGATTGATGCTTGCAATTTATAAGCCTCTAGGCTTCTGCGTCTTCAGGATCTTCTGTTTCTTCAAACTTTTGAAGAATAATATCCTGCAATCTTTTTCTTGTTTCCGAATTGATTGGATGCACGATATCTCTAAATTCGCCATCTGCTGCCTTTCTACTTGGCATAGCAATAAACAACCCTTTTTCGCCTTCAATGACTTTGATATCATGTACTGCAAATTCGTTATCGAAAGTAAGGGATACAATTGCTTTCATCTTACCTTCGGTCTTCACCTTTCTAACTCTAACATCTGTTACTTCCATTTTAGAACCCTCCATGTCTCTATTTCGATTATGATCTTACATCATATATCGTTCGCCTTCTTCTAAAACGATTCTAGTCTGTCCATTCTCTCCGATATATGTAGAATTAGACTTAATCGTACCTCTACTTTCTACGATGCAGTTCTCAATACGGCAATTATCTCCTATATAAACGTTATTCAAAATGATTGAATTACGAATCACGCAATTATTACCGATATATGCTTTCTTAAATACAACAGAATCTTCAACACTACCATTCACAATACATCCGCTGGAAATCAGGGAATTCCTTACCTGAGAACCTTTATTGTACTTGGCAGGTGGTAAATCATCTACCTTTGAATATACATCCGGATACTGTCTAAAGAAATAATCCTGAACTTCTGGATTTAAAAAGTCCATATTTGTTTGGAAATAAGAATCTACGGTAGAAATGTTACTCCAATAGCCCTCCATCTCATACGCATAAATACGTTTTATATTCTTATAACGTACTAAGATGTCCGAAACAAAATCATATCGTTCTTCTTCTGTACAACGTTCAATCAACTCAATCAACTGTCTTCTACGAATGACATAGATACCAGTTGATATAAGATGCGAGGTGACCTCTACCGGCTTCTCCTCAAAGTCAGTAATACGGTTATCCCCGTCTGTTTTAACCAGACCAAATCGACTCAGATCTTCCCCTTCTCTGCCGTGTGTACAAACCACGGTAACATCCGCTTTTTTCTCAATATGGTATTCTAATACCTTATTGTAATCTAATTTGTAGATGCCATCACCGGATGCAATTACTACATATGGTTCGTGACTATTCTTTAAAAAGCTAATGTTCTGGTGAATGGCATCAGCTGTTCCACGATACCAGAACCCATTATCGGCAGTAATAGAAGGAGTAAAAACAAACATACCTCCTTGTTTTCTACCAAAATCCCACCACTTGGATGAACTTAAGTGTTCATTCAAGGACAATGCATTGTACTGGGTAAGAACTGCGACGTTCTGTATATGAGAATTAGACATGTTACTAAGAGAAAAATCAATTGCTCTGTAACTGCCTGCCACAGGCATAGCTGCAATGGCACGTTTGTAGGAAAGCTCCTTCATACGGTTACTATTACCGCCTGCTAATATTAAACCTACTGCTCTCATTACATCTCACCTGCCTTCCTGATATACCCACCGGAGGCAAGTTTACGATCTACATAATCCTTTAATGTAGTCTCACCTGTTATTACTGTGTTTTTTCCAATTGTAACACCATCGGGGATTATCGAATCCTCACCAATGACTGCCAAGCCAAATGCATATATCTTTGCATTCAACTTACTTTCAGCCTCTTCTCCAATTCCGATGTTGCAATTCTCGCCGATTACGACGTTCTCCGCAATAATAGATTTGTAAACATGCGTGCCAGCCTTGATCACGGTACCTGACATGATAATGGAATCCTCAACATAGGCTCCCTTCTCAATGACTACACCCGTACCGATCACAGAACTTTTCACCTCTCCATAAATCGCTGTACCTTCTCCAATAATGCATCGTTCCACTTTCGAATCCGCTGATAAATACTGAGGTGGTAGTATCTCACTCTTCGTATAGATTCTCCAGAATTCTTCATATAAATTGAATACAGGAATGATATCAATCAGTTCCATATTAGCCTCCCAATAAGAGCCTAAGGTTCCTACATCCTTCCAATATCCATTATACTCATATGCAAAGATACGCTCATCCTTATCGAAACAATAAGGAATGACATGTTTTCCGAAGTCACAGTTGCTCTGATCTTTCAGGGCAAGTAGTGCTTCCTTTAAAGCCTTGAAATTAAAAATGTAAATACCCATTGAAGCAAGATTACTTCTAGGATGTTCCGGCTTTTCTTCAAATGCTATCATCCTATTCTCATCATCCGTAACAATGATTCCGAATCTGCTTGCCTCTTCCATTGGAACCGGCATAGCTGCGATGGTTACATCTGCATGGTTTGCTTTGTGATAATCGAGCATGAGTTCATAGTCCATCTTATAGATATGATCTCCGGAAAGAATCAGCACATACTCTGGATTATAGGTCTCCATATACTCAAGATTCTGGTAAATCGCATTCGCAGTACCTGTATACCACTCACTACCTTCATGTTTTTCATAAGGTGGCAGTACTGTTACTCCCCCAATATTGCGGTCCAGATCCCATGGAATACCGATTCCAATATGCGTATTCAATCGCAACGGCTGATACTGTGTTAATACACCAACCGTGTCGACGCCCGAATTAATACAATTGCTTAAAGGAAAGTCAATAATTCTATACTTTCCTCCGAATGTTACTGCAGGTTTTGCAACCTTGTCAGTTAAGACTCCCAAACGACTTCCCTGACCACCTGCTAATAACATCGCGATCATTTCCTTTTTAATCAAGTTATCACCCCGCTGTCTTATAAGATACAGATATTATAGCATATTATTTTGTCATTTTGTAGTGATTTTCCTTTTTTGTGAAAGTTTTTTCGTCACTTTCACATATATTCACCTCCAACTATATTCCTTTCAAGAATTTACAAGGGCATTTGCCACTAAGAATTGATTTTTGAATCGGAAGAGTGTAAAATAGGTCAGAATACATTTTTGTAAATATGTGATAGAAATCGAGGATAAGTATGTATCAGTTTGATTTTAATTTTAAAGAACATGGAAAAGAAGCTCCAAAGGTTCATTTTACAGGAATCGGCGGAATCAGTATGAGTGGGCTTGCTGAAATCCTTTTGTCTAAGGGAGTAACAGTAAGCGGTTCCGATAATAAAGAGTCTGCCGTCACCAAACACTTAGAATCATTAGGTGCCAGGGTATTTATTGGCCAGGATGAGAAGAATATTGCTTCTGATACGGATGTTTTGGTTTATACTGCTGCCGTAAAGGCAGATAACCCAGAACTTCTTGCCGCTGACCGTCTTTCCATTCCTAAATTAACCCGCGCTCAGTTTTTAGGAGAATTAATGAAGGAATATAAGACAGCCATTGCGGTTTCCGGAACTCATGGTAAAACTACTACTACTTCTATGATTTCTGAGATTTTGTTGGAAGACCAGGCGGATCCTACCATCTTAGTAGGTGGTATGTTAAACCGTATTGGAGGAAACCTCCGTGTAGGTCAGTCCTCAACCATGATTACCGAGGCTTGCGAATACACCAACAGCTTCCTTTCCTTCTTCCCTACCCATGGAATCATTTTAAATATTAAGGAAGACCACTTGGATTTCTTTAAGGACATCGATGATATCCGACATAGTTTCAAGGTTTTTGCCAATCTTTTACCGGAACATGGTTGCCTTGTTATTAATGGTAGCATAGAAAATCTTTCCTATATTATAGAAGATTGTAAGTGTAAGGTTTTAACCTATGGTTTAAACTCTACCGATTATGATTATAGTGCTCATCATATTTCTTATGATGAAAGAGCATGTGGTAGCTTTGATCTCTATCATAAGGAAGAAAAGCTTGCTAATATTGGGTTACATGTTCCTGGCGAACACAATGTCTCCAATGCCCTTGCAGCCATTGCAACCTGTTTGGACCTAGGCATTTCCTTAGACCATATCCAAGCTGGATTTTCTGCCTATACCGGAACCGATCGTCGTTTCCAGGTGCGAGGTTCCTTTCACGGAGTAACTGTCGTGGATGATTATGCTCATCACCCAGATGAAATCCAGGCAACTCTTCACGCGGCAAAGCAATATCCGCACAAGAAACTTTGGGTTGTTTTCCAGCCACATACCTATACCAGAACCAAGGCCCTTTTTGATGGATTTGTCCAGTCCCTATCTAAGGCTGATGCCGTTGTCCTTGCCGATATATATGCAGCTAGAGAGACGGATACCCTAGGTGTAAGTTCCGCGCAAATTGCTGATGCGATTAAAAAGCTGGGAGTAGAAAGTTACCATTTTGCCACTTTCGAAGAAATTGAAAATTTTTTCAAAAAAAATTGTTCCGAAGGTGATTTGTTGATAACTATGGGTGCGGGAGACGTTGTAAATATTGCAAATGACCTGACCAAATAAGTTTTTTCCACGCAATCCACACGTAAGACGTTGAAAATCGTTTTTTCGTGTGGATTTTTTTGGACTTTATCCACTGTTTTTTCAAAAATAAAGTCAGAAGATAATCTCCTATTTTCAGGGCGTTTAAAAACATTTCCACTTTTTACACATTTTCCACTCAAAAAAAACATTTGCCAAACCCGTGCTGACGGGGCTTTTCCCATTTTGCAATTCTCATTTTTTGTGTTATAATGACGCTTGCGTAGTGATGAACCGCGCAGTACTTGATGAGAGGGATTAACAACATGAGTAGCATTATTTTAAAAGCAAAGCATCGAGACGACTTCACGATGATTTCCAACTGTTTTATTGATCAATATATGCCAGAAGCTCCTGGCAACTACGTGAAATTATACTTATACTTAGTAAGACAGTCCTATACAGATCTGGAGCTTTCTATGGAAGCTCTCGCAGATACCTTTATCTGCAATGAGGGAGATCTGATTCGGGGTATGCGATACTGGCAAAATCGAAATCTTCTCCATCTTGAGGTAAACGAAAACAACGAGATCGTTTCTATTGAACTTCAGACTTGTAAGCCTAATCCATCTTATAAAAAGCCTGTGGACACCACAGACCTTACTAAAACAGTAAAGAACGTTAAGAATGTTCTTTCGAAAGAAAGAAGGGCTGCAGATAACTTATCTTCTATTCAGGTAGAAGAGCCTGAAAATACAAGGATTGATATTAAGGTAGACAAGCAGATTCCTGCCCCTGAAAGACCATCTTATAGTCTAGATGATAATTCTAGACTTTACGAGGAGAAAACCGTAAAAACTATTCTCTATGTGGCAGAAACTATGCTGGAAAGAAACCTTACCAGCACAGATACCGCTTGGCTTCTTTACTTTTATGATCAGCTTGGCTTTGATGAGGATTTAATTACTTATTTAATTGATTATTGTTTAGAAAACTCTCATTCTAATATTAATTACATTAAATCGGTTGCCCTTGCTTGGGCTAAAGACGGCATCAAAACCGAGGAAGAAGCAAAACATAAAGTAGAGGAAAACAGACTTTTTAATAAAAATATTTATCCTATTATGAAGGCTTTGGGAATCAACAACCGAAATCCTGCGACTGAAGAGGAAGAGTATATTAAGCGCTGGACCTCTGATTATTGTTTCCCTATGAATATTATTATTGAAGCTTGTAATAAGACCATTCAAGCCATTAGTAAACCAAGTTTCAAGTATGCAGATAGCATCTTAAATCGCTGGAAAAAACTGGGTGTTGCAAACTTAGAAGACATTAAAAAATTAGATGCCGAACATGCTAAGAATGTCAGCAAGAAAGTCACCCAGACCTCTTCTGTGATTAATATTAAGCCAAATGCTTTTGCTAATTTTGATCAAAGAGAACAGGATATGGATGAACTAGAAAAGAAATTACTTGCGAACCGCAAATAAGGAGTAGGATCATGGCAATCAGTCAGTCAGAATATAACAGCATCATGCGAATCTATGACGAGCGTCAGGCCAATGGCGAATTTGAACGTCAAAATCGCATCGCTAAGATCTATCAGGAACATCCGGATTTAAAGGAAGTACAAGATCAGATTACTACTTGTAGAGTCAATGAAACCAGGGCTACCCTCCTTCATCATAGTAAAGAGGTGGCTCAATACCAAAAGGATTATCAGCTCCTGAAAGAAAAGAAACAGCGCCTTATGGAGGCCTATCACATTACTGAATCCGATTTTGAAAGACACTACATTTGCCCAGATTGCAAAGACACTGGTTATACCAGTGATGGGGAGTTTTGTCACTGCTTCCACCAGGCAATGATTGACCGCCTGTCGGCAGAATCTAATATCAAGGAGCTGGTAAAGGAACATAACTTTTCTAACTTCCGCCTTGATTACTATGATGACCACCTGCCTTTGGCTGAGTTTAATAACCAGACGCAAAGACAACTAATGGAAGCTACCCTAAACTACTGTCAAACCTATATGAAAGAGTTTGACCAGACCTTTCGCAACCTTCTCTTTTATGGAAATACCGGGGTTGGTAAAACCTTTTTAACCCACTGTATCGCCAAAGAGATGCTGGATTTAGGTTATTCCGTTCTTTACCTATCCGCTAAGGATATGTGCGAACTTTTAATTGAATTGAGTTTTTCAAAGGGTGAATTAGACCCAGGAAAAAAGAAATTAAGTCATTTGATTTATCATTGTGATCTTTTGATTTTAGATGACCTTGGCTCGGAATTTCCTAATGCCATGTCGGTATCTGCTCTTTTTGATTGTTTGGATAAGAGAATTAACCGAAAGAAATCAACGATTCTTTCTACCAACCTCTCCCCTAATCAGTTAAAAAAGATTTATACCGATCGTATCTTTTCAAGATTAACCGGTTACTACTCTTTTACTAAGGTAATCGGGAATGATAATCGAATGAAGCATATGGATTAACATTTGACAATCAAATTTGACACGTATATAATCGCTTTAAAGAATACAATATTTAACAGTTTCATTTTATGGAGGAAAAACATGTTAGACTACGAAAGTATGCTACGTACCGTCCCAGCCGGTAAGCTTGGAATCATTCCACTTCGCGGATGTGAGAAGATGGCTGAGACCATTAATGACTACATCGTGAACTGGAGAAGAAATCTGAACGATGATTTAAAGAAGAATTTTGCTTTTGCTGATTATAACAGAGAAAGTTATCTCGTGGATTCTAAGAATATTCGTTTTGGTTCTGGTGAGGCTAAGGCCATTATTAACCAGTCCGTACGAGGCGATGATCTTTATATCATCTGCGACATTACCAATCATAGTCTGACTTATACTGTTTGCGGACGTGACAACCATATGTCACCAGATGATCATTTTCAAGATTTAAAGAGAGTGATTGCCGCTGTCAGCGGAAAAGCAAGAAGAATCAACGTTATTCTTCCTTTCCTTTATGAGAGTAGACAGGATAAGAGATCTACCAGAGAATCCTTAGACTGTGCCATTGCTCTTCAGGAATTAGAACGCATGGGTGTTGAGAATATTATTACCTTAGATGTTCACAATGCTTCCGTTCAGAACGCCATTCCTCTTAAGGGATTTGAATCCATCCGTCCGACCTATCAGTTTATCAAGGCTCTGCTTATGTCAGAGGATGATTTGATTTTGGACGCTGATCATATGATGGTTATTTCACCGGATGAAGGTGCTATGAATCGTTCCATTTATTTTGCTAACGTAATTGGTACCGATGTAGGTATGTTCTACAAGAGAAGAGATTATTCTAAGGTTGTTGACGGTAGAAACCCTATCGTAGCCCACGATTTCCTTGGTTCTTCTGTAGAAGGCAAGGATGTGTTTATCTTAGATGATATGATTTCTTCCGGTGATTCTATGCTTGATGTTGCTAAGCAGTTAAAGGCTCGTCATGCAAGACGAGTTTATATGGCTGCTACCTTTGGTCTTTTTACCAATGGTATGGAGAAGTTTGATCAGGCTTATAAGGAAGGAATCTTTACCAAGGTTCTGACCACTAATTCAATCTATCAGCCACCTGAGTTGTTAGATCGTGAGTATTATTTAAATGTAGACATGAATAAGTATTTAGCTCTTGTTATTGAAACTTTAAATCATGATGCATCTATGAGTTCCCTTCTTGATCCAATCGATCGTATCAACCATCGAATTGAGGAATACAAGGAGAACCATCCTCAGGCTTAAATTTGACATCTAGTTTTTTTGGACCACGTAGGTTCCTTAATGTTTTATACGAAAAGAGATCGCCTTTTGGGTGATCTCTTTCTATTTTTTTTATTCACTTAAATTGATGTAATGATATGGTAGCTGCATCTTGTCTAAAACAAGTTTTTCCCTACTATGACAGGTAAAGATTAAAACCTGAACCCCAAGTCTATTTAAAAACTGTAGGGTAGTAATCATTCGCTTGTTATCATAAGACATAAACGTATCATCTAAAAGAATCGGCTTAGGATCCTCAAAAACCATCTTTGCACTTGCTAAACGCAGGGCAAGGTAAATCTGCTCAATGGTTCCTTTTGACAGCTGATATACCGGGATTTTTCGGTCCCTATGAAGAACCCACAATTCCAGGTCCTCTTCAATAATCAGTCTTTCATACTTTCCATTGGTGATTGCCTTTAGGTATTTTGATGCCTGATCATTTAAAAGGCGACCAAAATTTCCACGAATTTCAGAGGAAAGTTCTGTAATCTTGTTCATAGCAAGGTCGTAGGCATCCTTTAAAAGATCCGCATTCTCTATTTTTTTCAAAAGATCCTGAATTTCATCCTGTCTGGCCTGAATTTCCCCTTCTTGTTCCCTGGTTTTATTTGCCTTCCAAACCAGTTCCTGATTGTTTGAATCCTTGGCCTGAATCCTCTCATGAACCTCTTGAATCTTAGACTGATAGTCTACCTGATTTTCTAACTTAGCCTTTAATTTTTCAATTCCCCTGTCATTTTCCTTAATGGCATCTTGGGTTTCTGCAAGTCTACGCTCTCCTTCTGCCACACGCTTTTCTGTCTTCTCTACGTCTTTTACAGTCTCTCTAAGATCCGCCAACATACGAAGGTTTTGGTCCTTTTGAGATTTTTTCCTTGATAGAAAAAGTAAGAAAAGGGTTAGGAAAATAATACATAAAAGAACTAATCCAGCCTGGACAATGGGTGGGGTATTCTTTCCCAAAAAGAAGGATAGAATAAAGATAACCACAGAGACAATGGTTAGGCCAAATAGTGGCCAATTCACCACATTCATTAAACTCTCTTCCTCTTCTAAGCGGTCCACATCTTCTAGGCTTGTAACCTTTCGTCTAGACATTTCATTTAACAGAGGGGTAAGTTTTTCCTGCTCCCTGGATAAAGCTAGTTTTACCTTTCCCAGATTCTTTCTGGAGCTGGTGTTTTTCTCCTTAAAATTCTCGATCATGGTAAGGGCCTTGGCTTCTTCCTGCTTCTGATTAATTTCCATCTGACGAAGTTCTTCTAGTTTTTTTTCTTCTCTCTTTTTCTGCTGATAAAGTTCTTCCTGTTGTTTGGTGATTTCCTTCTGGTCCTGGGCTACCAGATTTAATTGCTTATTTAACTCACTTTGTTCTGAATAAAGTTCCTGTCGGTTATAATCCTTGTACTGTCTGGTTAAAACCCGTTTCTGCTTCCCCAAATCCTCTAAGGCCGATGTCATATCTAATTCCATATTCTTGGTGGAACTTAGGTTAGCCGCATAGTTTTTTAACAGGGATGCCAACTGGCTATCCGTTTCGCTCTCTAGCTGGCCGATACTAATGGTATTATAGTAAGCAGCCTCATCTAATCCGTCTAAGAATCTGCCACATTCCTCCTGAGAAAGTTCATGGCCATCCGACTGGGCGGTGACCCGAAAACTCTTGTGGTCCTTTTGAAAATTTCGTTCAATCAGGTAGGTATCCCGTTCGGTTTCTACCTCCATAACACCTTCATATCTTCCGGGATTTTCCCAAGGCTCATACTTGGAATAGGTATCCTTGGAAGCACCTCTGCCACGCTGCTTTTCGATTCCAAAAAGCATTCCCCGAATAAAAGTGTGAATGGTAGACTTCCCCGCCTCATTTTCCCCAAATATCAGATTTAATCCAGGGGCCAAATCATATTCCTGATCCACAAACTTACCAAAACTAAGCAAATGAATTCTTTTTATTATCATCCTTCTCTTCCCTCCATTGCAGTTAATAGTGCTCGTGTTCCTAGGTAGAGTGCCTGTTTTGAAAGCTCATCTTCCTTATCCTTTAAGTCACGAATAAACAAACCTAAAAGATTATCCTGATTCATCTGGTAAAGTGCCTCAAAATCATAATCCAAAAGGGTTTCATCCACCAGAAGAATATTTCCAAGGGACTGAAGTTTGTCAATATCAAACTCCAAATCCACATCCCGGTGGCCTTTCAGATGAATTTTATAAATATTTTCTATACCTTCCATGGAAATTAAATCCAGAATTTTATCCCTAATGGAAAGCTCCGTATCATACGGTTCACATAGAATTTCTTCCTCAAAATACGATCTCTTTGAAAATGCCTGGAAGGAATAGGTACAAATTCCTTCCTCTGATATTTCCCCTTGAATATAACCATGGAGACCGGTTTCTGTAATATCTAAAGGCTCCAAGGAACCCGGCATTCCATAAGGAACCGTACTGGAAAGATCCGGCTTATGAATATGACCAAAGGCAAGGTAAGAAAATCCAAGTTTGGCCAATTCTTCCGGCTGAAATGGACAATGATTGACATCTCCTCCATGTCCCAAAAGAATATTAATGGCACTAGGATCTTGAATCTCAATGGTATCATATACCGGATTTGGATTTGTACTATCGTAATAACTAAATCCATAGACCCAAACATCTCCCACCTTTACAGGGATAACCTTGTCGCTTCCAATAAAGAACACATGGTCTGACCAGGCAAATGACCTATATGCCGAATCCTTGGTTAAGGGATCATGATTTCCGGCAATCAAAACTACCTTGGTCCTAGACAATTTTTGAAACAAATAATCCACCTGTCTCAGTTCCGATATCATAGGCTGTCTGTGAAATAAATCTCCCGCAATCAGCAAAAGATCTGCCTTTTCTTCTTCTGTTTTTTCTATTAACCGTTCAAAGGTATCCCATAGTTCCTGATCCCGGTTCTTTCCCCATGGCTTATTGGCATCTGGGTGCATTCCCAAATGTAAGTCCGCAACATGAATAAATTTCATTCATACACCTCTTTCCTAACCAAAGACTTCTTCATATTGATAGATGGTCCTTCCCATTCCATCTACCACAAAGCCTCTATTTTCCTCAGCTAGAATTCTAGCCTGGGCCTGGCTGGCGTAAACCCCAATGATACAGCCGCCATAGTAAACATAATAGTAGTCGTCCTGTGCATCCTCCATATAAATGTCAATCTTGTTTTTTCCATCGGTTTGAATTTCCTTAGGATAAGTAAGTTTGGTATCCTCACTACTGATCACATTGGAAGCATAGTTAATCACTACCTGTGTTTGCTTGAATTCCGTTACGATTGTACTAATATTTACCGCCTCAGTAGCGTCGGCAGTGTTATTTAAAATCTGATCTTCAGAAACCACTTGATAGCCGGTTTCTTCCTCAGAATTCTTTTGAACAACGGAAAATGAAACCATAGCCTTGTTAACCTTTACATCCGTTAAATAGTAGCCCTTTTTCTTATAGGTCTTTAAGACCTCTTGATTCTTATCTACAATTCGAACATATCCAAATAAATAGGTCTCATCCCCATAGCGATCCGGGTAGACATTTTTTGAAGCAGCCACCCCGTAACAAAGATCATTATCTACAAATCCCAGTGGCACCAAGACTCTGTTCTTTTGACCTTGAATATTTTTTTCGATGCCAGACTCCAAGTCAAGGATTCGAATCCGGTCTAATCCATCCGTGGTTTCTACCCATGCCAGATACCGTCCATCCTTAGAAGTTGCAAATTGCTCCTGATCCAGGTTCCCCACAACTTCCACATAAGACTGGTCTCCTAAGTCTACGGAATAAACGGAATCCTTCATTTTCAGATAGAACATGTCCTCGTCTGACAGATAAGAAAGGGATGTAACACTTTCTTTTAAAACCTCATAAGGTTCATCTGAAGGTAAAAATACCCGTTCCTCTACAATCATCTTCTCTGCATCATAGTGGTATAAGGCGGCTCCAGACTGTCCCTCATGTTCCCCACGATTCATATAACCATACACCATAAAATCCATGCTTCCATCATTTTCTAAGGAAATAACCTCATAGCCATGTTCGTCAAAGGTATTTCTGGCATCATTTCCATCGGCATGATCAAAGGTAAAAATCTTGGTATTTACATTGTCCTTGGTATCCATCACATACAGGTCTCCTGCATTCACAAAGGCAATCTTAGAATAGTTCTCACTGGTTTCGAATTGAACCTGACGAGAACTTAAAATTCCCAGGTTTAATCGTTTGGTTCCCTGATTGGCGGAAGCCGGGTCATACACCTGATCCATACTTCTGTCATAAGCTACCAGATAAATATTCCCATTGTAATAAGCCACTCGATAGACCTCTTTAATTTCATAGTGCTCTTCTATTCCATCTTCGTTATCCGCCTTGATTTGATAACAAAGAACAAACTCGGACTCTATCTCTGTCACTTGGGTACAATAAATCTTTGTCTGGGTCTCCTGTTTTACCTCCAGATTCTGGTAAGTCAACTGACGAAGGGAAGAGGTAATATCTACCTTTCCCAAATTGTCGTTGGCATTACTTTCCGATGGCTCAATGTAAGGAATCACAAAGTCCACTGCCTTATTATAATCTAAGGTAGCCTGACTATATTCCTGGACAAAGTCCAAAATTTTTGGGAGATTGTCATTTACAATTCCATGAGAAAGGCACTGAATGGCAAAATAATAGTGAATCTCCGGATGAGTCTCTGTGGTTACTAACAGGTCCATGTAATATTCTTTGCCGGTTTTTAATCCGGAAATAGAAAGATCCACGAGAATCTTTCCATCTTTCAGATCCCAGTTTGAGACGGAGCTTGCAATTACCTGAGAATGGTTTTCATAATCTGAAACCGTAAAATTCATAGAAATTACATTGGCACTATATGGATCAATCATAAGAGAAATCTGTCCATCATCACCTACCGGCAAAACCGACCGTCGAAAATAACTAGGATCCATCTCGGTGGTATATCCGTGGACCTCATTAATATTTGTTTCATTTAGTTTCTCATACAAAACCGGAAGCGTAGCAGAACCCATCAAGTTTACGCTTTCCGTAATAGAAACCTCCCGATTATCTCGATAGACAAAGTATCCATAAATTCCAAGTACTAAGAGGAATGACATAATTAAAACCAATGCTTTAATTAAAAATCTTTTCATGAATTAGTCCTCATCTTCCTCGTGATCTACCAGTTCCTCCATGGTATGCCAGCCTAAAACGGCACACTTTACTCGCGATGGCATATGAGAAATATCCCTAAGACAAGATGCTTCTTCCAGCTCCTCTATCTCCTCTTCACTGGCACTCCCCTTAATCATTCGAAGGAAAATATCAGAAAGACGCTTGGCCTCTTCCACATTTTTTCCAATGATCAAATCTAACATCATATCCGCAGAAGCCTGGGAAATCGCACATCCATCCCCAACAAATCCTCCATCTTCAATGATCCTATCCTCATTGACTCTTAACTCTAAGATAATGTCGTCACCACAACTTGGGTTCACACCTTCTAAGGTCATATTGGTTCCCTCAATCCTTGCCTTATGACTAGGATGAAGGTTGTGATCTGTCAGGATTTCATTATAAAATGTTCTGCTTTCCATTCTTTTCTCCTACTTTCTTAAGAAAATTAATCTAGATAGCCCATCTCTCTTCTTATCTTAGAAAGGCCGTCAATCAAGCGATCCACCTCGTCTTTGGTATTATAAAAATAAAGACTTGCCCGGGTGGTTGACGGGGTCTTTAAATATTTTAAAAGTGGCTGTGCACAGTGATGACCTGCTCGAACCGCTACTCCATCCTGATTTAAGATATAGGCAATATCATGTGGATGCACTCCCTCTAGCTGAAAGGTTAAGATTCCATGATGATCTCTTGGATCGTCCGATCCTAAAATACGGATTCCCGGAATCCTCTCCATTTTTTCATAAGCATACACCGTTAACTCTTCTTCTACCCTAGCCAGGTTTTCCATTCCATATTGGTTCAAGTAGTCAATGGCAGCAGACAAACTAACCGCTCCACCTGTATTTACGGTGCCTGCCTCAAACTTATGAGGTACTGGAGCATAAGTGATTTTTTCAAGACTAACCGTCTCAATCATCTCGCCACCGGTTAAAAATGGAGGCATAGCCTCTAGTAATTCCTTCTTTCCATAAAGGACACCGATTCCCATGGATGCAAGCATCTTATGACCTGAAAATGCCAGAAAGTCTACTCCTAAATCACTGACATCCACCATTCTATGCGGAATACTTTGTGCTCCATCCGCCACAAAGTAAATCCCCCTTTGATGGGCAATCTCTGCAAATGTTTTTAGGTCATTTAAGCGACCAAAAACATTAGAAACCTGAGTTAAAGCAACAATCTTAGTCCGCTGACTTAAGGCTTTTGTAAAAGCCTCTTCCGTAATTTCTCCCTTTTCATCGGTATAAAGATAATTGACCTTAGCACCCTTTCTCTTTGCTGCCTGTCTCCAAGGAAGCATATTGGAATGATGTTCCGTGATTCCCACAAGAATCTCATCCCCTTCCTTTAAAACCAGTTCCCCTAAGGAATAGGCCACCAGATTTAAACTCTCGCTGGCATTTCTGGTAAACACAATTTCTTCTGCTTCTTTGGCATGAATCAAATTTGCTACCTTTTTCCTTGCTTCCTCATAGGCATCGGTAGCTTCTACGCTTAAATCATAAATTCCACGAAATGGATTGGCATTTTTCCTTTGATAAAAGTTCATCTCCGCCTCTAGAACCTGGTTCGGTCTTTGGGTGGTTGCCGCATTATCTAGATACGCCAGATTGCTTTGATTAAACAATGCAAAATCCTTACGAACTTCCTTGCTATCAAATGTTTTGTATTTCTTCTTTGTTTCTGTCATCTGTAAAATCCTCTTTTCTTAAGGAACTAATTCCTCTTCTTTTCCCAGTACAAGTTCTGTTAACTCCTTACGGATTTCTTCATTTTCAATCAAATGAATCGTAGTCATCAAACGTCCCTGGGCCATCATCTTGTAAATCTCTTCTTCTTTCATTCCTCGAGAGGAAAGATAATAAATCAGGTCTTCTCCAATTCTTCCAATGGTTGCCCCGTGATTTCCTTGGACATCCTCTTCTTCACATAGAATCACCGGAACGGTCTTATTGGTAACTCCCTGGTCTAATAAAAGCACATCTTCCACCTCGTTACCAATCGCCTTATCTGAACCATAGATAAAATCAATGGTTCCACGGAAGGTCTTCTTGGCCTGGTCTTTTAAGACACCATTTACCGTAATCTCAGAATTGGTCTTATAACCCTTATGTCTTGCCACGTAATTAATATCTAAAAGATCACTTCCCTTTACCTGATAACCGGTATCAATCTTCAAATTAGATTCCTTCCCAAATAATTCGGTACAGGCACCTATATATACCTTATTTCCTGTAAGGAAAATATGGATCAACTCAAAATTACCAAAATCTTCCACCCTGGTTGAAACATTGTTGAAGAACTGGAAATCTTCTCCAATACGATGGATCTGAACCAGACGAACCCTGGCATTCTTTTCCACCTTGATTTTAGTAGAAAGAAGAGCCTGTCCCTTTCCCTTGGAAGCAAAATCCATGTAAATGGTTAAATCCGAGTCTTCCTTCACCAGGAAATCCAACTCCTCTGTTAATAAGCTATTCTCTCCCTGAAAAGTCATCTGAAATTTTGCTTCTGCCTGATGGGCTTTTTCTAATTCAAAGCAATCCGGAAGAACTTCCGCATCTTTCAAAATCTTCCTGGTTACTTCTCCTAAACCGTCCTCATATTCATCATATTCTTCTAATCGTTTTGTATGCTCATGAAGATTTTCAGAAAGTTCTAGGTGTCCATCTGTGGTTTGAAGGGCTACATACTTTGTGAAATCAACCTCTGTAACCGCATCATTTAATTTTAACCATCGCCAAGTTGGAGATGGCAATGGATTCACTCGTAATTGTGTACTCATCTTCTCCTCCTTAACCGATACTTCCAACCATTTCCAGACGGATCAGATTGTTCATCTCTACTGCATATTCCAGTGGAAGTTCCTTAGAAACATTGTCTGCAAAGCCGCTAACAATCATGGCCTTCGCATCCTCTTCCGGAATTCCACGACTCATCAAATAAAAGACCGCCTCATCGGAAATCTTTCCAATCTTAGCCTCATGGCCCACATCTGCATTTTGCGTATACACCTCAATGGCAGGAATAGTATCTGAGCGGGACTGACGATCTAACATCAAGGAAGAACAAGAAACAGACGACTTGCTTCCATCTGCATTCTTACCAATCACCACGGCACTACGGAAGGTAGAAATACCGCCGCTTTTGGAAATAGACTTACTATTCACTGCAGAAGAAGTGTTCTTACCATTCTGCACTACCTTCATACCGGTATCTAGATTCTGAGTCTCTCCGGCAAAGGTGATTCCGGTATATTCCATCACCGAGTTATCTCCCTGAAGGATTGTCATAGGATAGAGATATGATACATGGGATCCAAAGGAACCTGATACCCATTCCATTCTTCCACCTTCTTCTACCTTTGCACGCTTGGTATTTAAGTTGTACATATTCTTAGACCAGTTCTCAATGGTAGAGTAACGAAGTCTTGCATTCTTTCCAACAAATAATTCTACGCATCCTGCATGAAGGTTTGCAATATTATATTTAGGGGCAGAACATCCCTCGATAAAGTGAAGGTCTGCTCCCTCATCCACAATGATCAGGGTGTGCTCAAACTGGCCAGCTCCCGGTGCATTCAGTCTAAAGTATGACTGTAACGGAATCTCCACCGTTACGCCCGCGGGCACATATACAAAGGAACCTCCTGACCATACTGCACCGTGAAGGGCTGCAAACTTATGGTCGGTAGGTGGAACCAACTTCATGAAATGATCTCGAATCATCTCCTCATATGGTCCATGCATGGCGCTTTCCAAATCAGTATAAACCACGCCCATGGCCGCTACTTCTTCCTTTACATTGTGATAAACAAGTTCTGAATCATACTGGGCTCCTACTCCAGCCAAGGCCTCTCGCTCTGCCTGAGGAATTCCCAATCGTTCAAAGGTCTTTTTAATATCTTCCGGAACATCTTTCCAATCTGCCGTCATCTTTGTTTTAGGACGTACATAGGTTACGATGTCATCCATCTTAAGACCCTCTATTTCTGGTCCCCAAGGTACCATGGCCATCTCGTTATAAATATCTAATGATTTCAATCGAAATTCTTTCATCCATTCCGGATCATTCTTCTCCTTAGAAATCTGTTCTACAATTTCAGGAGTCAAACCAGAATCTACCTTAAAGAACTTATCTTCTGTTTCCAAGTCCTTCACATCGTAGACCGTTCGATTGACGTCTTCTACATATGTCTTCTCTTTCATGTAATCCTCCTGTTAGTTTTGGGTCAGATACTTCTCAAATCCTTCTTCGTTAATCTGATCCACTAGACTGGCATCTCCACTTTCTACAATCTTTCCATTCACTAAAACATGAGTATAATCTACGTGAAGACTCTCTAAAATCCTGGTACTGTGCGTGATAATCAGTAAGGCTCCCTCACCATTCTTCTGGAATTCCTCCACACCCTTAGAAACGGTACGAACCGCATCTACATCAAGTCCAGAGTCTGTCTCATCTAAGATGGCAAACTTTGGATTTAACATTAAAAGCTGTAGGATTTCTGACTTCTTCTTCTCACCGCCTGAAAAACCAACATTCAAATCTCGATCTGCATAAGACTCGTCCATATTTAACAGGGCCATCTGCTTCTTTAAAGCTTTACGATAGTCCCACAAACGAATCTTTTTACCACCCCTCTGCTCCATAGCATTACGAATGAAATTAGAAAGGGTGATTCCAGGTACCTCAAGGGGATTCTGGAAGGAAAGGAAAATTCCAGCCTTTGCTCGGTCGGTAACATTCTCCTCTAATAAATCAATTCCCATAAATTCTATGCTTCCCCCAGTAACCTCATACCTTGGATTTCCCATAAGGGCATGACCAAGGGTCGACTTACCAGCGCCGTTTGGTCCCATTAAGACATGCGTTTCTCCTGGCTTAATCTCTAAATCAAGACCATGAAGAATCTCCTTATCTTCAACATTAACTTTTAAATTATTTATTTTTAAAAAACACTGTGACATAAATCCTCCTGTATCCATTGGGATATTTCCTTATTAATTCTTAGGGATTTGCTCCTAGCCAAGACAAAGCTCAATCTAGGAATCAATGGTTTTTCCTGCGAAAGGTAAAAAAATCCACCATATTTTTCTAGTATATACTATTTACCCTTTAAATTCAAGGAATCCAAGAAAAAAAGCCGGTCACTTAGACCAGCCTTTCCATTCACTATAATTCAATCCCAATCTTTCTACCGGAATGATGGTAGGGTTGAATTTTTACTCCTGCCGATCTAAGCATCCGCTTAGAAGCCATTACCGCAGGATCATCTGCATGTTTGTCACTATCATAAACAATGGTTTTGATTCCACTTTGAATGATTGCTTTGGCACACTCGTTGCAAGGGAAAAGGGTTACATAAATCTTACAGCCCTCAAGACTTCCCCCTCGATAATTTAGAATCGCATTTAACTCACTATGAGTACTATAAAAATACTTATTATTTAATGGATCTGGATCTTCCTTTCCCCAAGGATACTCCTCATCGGAAAGGCCTACCGGTAAGCCATTATAACCCATGGATAAGATCTTATGATCCGGACTTACAATGCAAGCTCCTACCTGGGTTGCCGGATCCTTGCTTCTAAGCGAAGAAAGGTAGGCAACTCCCATAAAATATTCATCCCAAGAAATATAATCTTTTCTCTGATCACTCATGAATTCACCCTCTTTATTAGTCTTCTTCAATCATGGAAATACGGCGAATATGACGTTCCTCTCCTGAAAATTCTGTATCAAGGAAAGTATCCACAATCTTTAAGGCAAGGCCAGGACCTACGGTACGTCCGCCCATAGCCAGCACATTGGCATCATTATGAAGTCTTGTGGCTTCTGCACTAAAGGTATCTGCACAAAGGGCACAACGAATTCCCTTAATCTTATTAGCTGTAATAGAAATTCCGATTCCGGTTCCGCAAATTAAAATACCCTTTTCTGCTTCCCCACTTACTACCGCATTGGCAACCTTCTTGCCATATTCAGGATAATCGCAAGATTTTTCATCATAGGTACCGTAATCCTTAAACTCGATTCCTCTGTCTTTTAGGTGAGCCATAACCTCCTGCTTTAACGCAAAACCCCCGTGATCACTACCAATTGCTATCATAGCTTACTCCTCCTCATTCTTGTTTATTTTCGAAATGATCTCATCAATCGTTTTTTCCATATCCTCGTAAAATGCTCCATACTCGGTTAAGTCACCGCCATAAGGGTCTTGTGGTTCCCCAATAACATCTGCAAATTCCCGGATGGAATACACATTCTTCGCATTTTTATAGTCCTCATAAATAGTGAACTTTCTTCGCTCTGTCATGGTAAGAACTAAAACATCATCCCCAAATTCATCTTCCTTTAGGGCACTACTCATAAAACCTGTCAGATCAATCCCATGACTTTTGGCAATGGCCACCGCTTTAGGATTCCCCGGCTCTGGAAATAGGACCACAGTGCCTCTAGCTTCTGCTTTTATTCCGCTACCGTAAGCCTTTTTGTTAAAGATTGCCGATGCGATCATGGCACGACTATTCCCTGATTCGCTGACAAATAATACACGCTGATATTTTGGCATTCTCAATCCTTCTTTACTTTTTATTCCGGCTTCTTTAAGTCAATAATCTGATAACCAGCCGCCTTACTTAACCGGTTCATAATGGCAAGTCCTAAATCATGCTGATAAAAGACTTCACCATATACTACATCTAACCCATCCTCATCACACCTTCTAAGCATTCGGTATAAGTTATGAGAAATGCTTTTTTCATCTTCACGTTCTCCCAAAGATAAGACTTCACCACTTTGATAAAGGCCTTCCGTCTCCTTAGTAGCAAGAATTCCTACCTTCTTGCCCATGGCTTCTGCTTCCTTGACTAGGGCGTTAATATGAGAAACCACCTCATCCTTATCCCCTGAAAACAAGGTGAGGTCCGCCTTAGGAGCATAGTGCTTATATTTCATGCCAGGAGCCTTAGGATGAAAATCTTTTTGTGGCTTTTTTAAAATAGCCGGATCAATCTTTATTTCCCCTAAGAGGTCTTCTAACATCTCTTCCGTGATAAATCCCGGACGAAGAATCATAGGGCACTCTCCCGTGACATCCACAATGGTAGACTCCAGTCCAATCTCCACATCTCCACCGTCAATGATTAAATCGATTCTTCCTGATAAATCCTCGATCACATGATGGGGACTGGTTGGACTTGGCCTTCCGGAAAGATTTGCACTGGGAGCAGCCACAGGTACTAAGGACTCAGAAAGAAGTTTGTTAGCCACTGGATGACTTGGCATACGAATGGCAACCGTTTCTAATCCTCCCGTGGTTTCATAAGGAACCTGTGGACTCTTTTTAAAAATAATAGTAAGCGGTCCTGGCCAAAACCTGTCCATCAATTTTTTTGCACTCTCCGGCACCTCTGCCACCAAGTCCCTTAACTGCTCAATCTTTCCTATATGTACAATCAAAGGATTATCACTTGGTCGTCCCTTGGCCGCATAGATTTTCATGGAGGCACTTGGATTTAATCCATCTCCCCCCAATCCATACACCGTCTCGGTAGGAAAAGCCACTAGGCCTCCAGCCCGCAACACCTCTTCTGCTTTTTTATAAACCTCAGGATCATAATCTTTCATCACCTCGGTTTTTATATAAGGCACTGAGTCAAAATTTATATTCTCTGGGCTCATCCCTCTTCCACTTACTTCTTCCATCATTATCCTTCTTTGTCCTTCTTTTTCATCATAGCATGATAGTATCTACAATGCCATTTATTTTAATAAGAAATTGGTAAAGCTTGCAAAATCCTCTAGGGTAAAGGTCTCTCCACGAACCGTTTCAGACTTACCCATAGCAAGAAGAGCTTCTTTCACATCCTCCTTACCATAAGGCAGGGTTGGATCATTGGAAATGCCATTTTGTAGGGTCTTTCTTCTTTGATTAAAAGAAGCCCTGATGAAACGGAACATCATGGATTCATCTTTCACCTCCACCGGAGGCTTTTCATAAAGGCTCAGTCTGATTACCGCTGAACCTACCTTAGGTCTTGGAATAAAACAGTTTGGTGGAACATTGGCTACAATCTCAGGCTTAGCATAATACTGAACCGCTAAAGATAGGGCACCATAGTCCTTGGAACCTGGCCCCGTCTGCATACGATCTGCCACTTCCTTTTGAACCATAATGGTAATGGAGGCAATGGGTACATGTTTTTCCAAGAGTCCCATAACAATCGGAGTGGTAATATAGTATGGCAGGTTTGCCACTACCTTTACCGGCTTTCCCTCATTTTCCCTTGTCACCAGTTCCATAAGATCCAGTTTCAAAATATCCTGATTGATAATCGTAATATTATCATATTCCTTTAAAGTATCTTCCAAAATAGGAATCAGGTTCTGATCGATTTCTACCGCCACAACCTTTCTTGCCTGCTCACAAAGATACTGAGTCATAGTTCCAATTCCCGGACCGATTTCTAGGGCCATATCATCCTTGGTAATTTCTGCCGCCCCAATAATTCGTTCCAAAACTCTAGGCTCAATTAAAAAATTCTGTCCGAATTTTTTTTGAAAATTAAAATTATATTTTTGTAATACTTCAATGGTATTTGATGGTATTCCAAGAGAGGCCATATCCTATCCTTTCCTTTATCACAGAAGGCTGCCGGCACATAAGACGGCAGCCTTCGCTTTTTAGCACCTATTGTGCAAGCTTAAACAATTCTTTTGCATTTTTCTCGGTAATTTGGATGACTTCATTCGGATCCATTCCCTTGATTTCTGCAATAGCTGTAACCACATAAGGAAGATAAAGCGAAGAATTCCTCTTTCCACGATGTGGTTCAGGAGTCATATAAGGAGCATCGGTTTCAATTACCAAACGATCCATCGGCATGTACTCTACCACTTCCTTAATATGCTTCGAATTCTTAAAGGTTACAACTCCACCGATTCCAAGATAGAAGCCACGATTTAAAAATTCTCTGGCCATATCTACCCCATAAGAAAAGCAATGAATGACACCGCCACACTCTTCTGCATGATGATCTACCAGGGTATCTAACGTATCCTTCGCTGCATCCCTGCTGTGAACACAAATAGGAAGTTCCATCTCCTTGGCAAGCTCAATCTGGTTTGCAAACCACCACATCTGCTTTTTCTTTACATCATCATTCTCGTTCCAGTAATAATCTAATCCAATCTCTCCAACGGCTACAACCTTTGGTGTCATAAGATATTTCTTTAACCAATCCAAATCTTCTTTGCTAGCCTCAGAAAGATCCGTTGGATGAAAACCTAAAGCACCATAAACCCTTGGAAATCGCTTGATCATTCCCAGTGTTAATCGGTTTGAATTTTTTTCAGTTCCTAGGTTTAAAATATAACCAATTCCTCTTGATTCCATGGAATCCAAAAGATTCTCACGATCCTCATCAAATTGTTCATCATGATAGTGTGCATGTGTGTCGAAAATCATCTTATGCCCTCCCCTGTGTCTGATTCCTATTTTCCCGCTTTGTCGTCAGTTTCCTAGCAAATCTCTGTTCCTGGTAACATATCCTTGTCCAGAGTTAAAACAGAAAGATGGTCTGCATCTTCTCCTGCTGCCAGGATCATTCCCTGGGAATCAATTCCACAGATTTTCGCTGGCTTAAGATTGGTAATCACGGCAACCTTCTTACCAACCATTTCCTCTGGCTTATAAGAAAGAGCAATTCCAGATACAATCTGACGAACTTCCTTACCAACACGAATCTTAGAACAAAGAAGCTTCTTGGCCTTCTTTACCTTTTCGCATTCAAGGACTTCACCTACCTGAATTTGAATCTTGTCAAAATCATCAATGGTGATTTCAGCCTTAGGTTCAACTTCTGGATATTCCTCTGTCTCCTCTGCAGCCGATGACAATTCTTCCACTTTTTTCATAACTTCATCTAAATCCAAACGAGCAAATAACATCTCAGGTTTTTCTACTACCTTGTGGTCACTTGGGAACTGATTAATATCAAGATCACAAAGGTCCTTTAAAGGTGTACCTAACTGATTCGCAATACTTGCTGCTGTTTCCGGCATAAAAGAATTCAAAAGACTAGCGCCTACCATAATGCTATCGCAAAGGTTGTACATTACGGTATTGAGTCTTGGGTGAGAAGACTCATCCTTTCCTAAAATCCAAGGTGTAGTCTCATCAATATATTTATTACAGCGCTTAAAGAGATTGAAAATCTCAGTTAAAGCATCTGCTACATGAAGACGATCCATCGCTTCACAAGCCTTTTTTATTGTTTCCTTGGTATATGCCTTAAGTTCCTCATCTACCGACTCAGTAACCTTAGTATTGGTAATAATTCCACCAAAATACTTGTTGGTCATAGAAAGGGTACGGTGTACCAAGTTTCCAAGGGTATTTGCCAGGTCTGAGTTAATACGCTCCACCAAAAGTTCCCAGGTAATAACACCATCATTCTCATATGGCATCTCATGCAATACGAAGTATCGAACCGCATCTACACCAAATAGATCAACCAGGTCATCTGCATAGATTACATTACCCTTTGACTTACTCATCTTGCCATCTCCCTGTAACAACCAAGGATGTCCAAAGACCTTCTTTGGAAGTGGTAAATCTAAGGCCATTAACATAATTGGCCAATAAATGGTATGGAATCTTAGAATATCCTTACCAATCAGATGAAGATCTGCTGGCCAATATTTATGAAAGGTTTCTGCGTGATTTCCATCTAAATCATAACCAAGTCCTGTAATATAGTTGGTTAAGGCATCAATCCAAACATATACTACATGATTTGGATCAAAATCTACCGGGATTCCCCAGCGAAAGGAAGTTCTTGAAACACAAAGATCCTGTAAGCCCTTCTTTAAGAAATTATTCATCATCTCATTCTCACGAGACTTAGGCTGGATAAATTCCGGATGCTCTTCAATATACTGAATCAAACGATCCGAATACTTACTCATCTTAAAAAAATAAGCTTCTTCCTTGGCAGGAGTTACAGGGCGTCCACAATCTGGACACTTACCATCTATCAACTGGCTCTCAGTAAAGAAAGACTCACAAGGAGTACAGTACATTCCTTTGTACTCACTCTTATAAATATCTCCCTTATCATATAGATACTTAAAGATTTTCTGAACCTGCTTCTCATGATCTGCATCTGTAGTACGAATGAACTTATCATAAGAAGTATTCATAAGATCCCAGATTCTCTTAATTTCTCCAGCAACCTGATCTACATGTTCTTTCGGAGTCATCCCTTTCTCCTGGGCCTTTAATTCAATCTTCTGTCCATGCTCATCGGTTCCTGTTTGGAAGCGAACATCATATCCTTCGAATCTTTTAAATCTGGCAATACTATCCGCAAGCACAATCTCGTATGTATTTCCAATATGAGGTTTTCCTGATGCATAGGCAATGGCCGTTGTAATATAGTATGGTTTCTTTTCTGCCATTTCAATTCCTCCTTAAACTTGTCAGTATTCTGACCAAATGGGATTTTAAGGTCAAACTATCCCACTTTCATAATGTTACAAGTTTATAATTTTTCATCATGTTTGTCAAGCATTCTGCCAGTAACAAGAAAGTTGACTCCCCCAATACTGATCTGGTCTTTTTCTTTTATTAAGGTCTTGGTAAAAGGCGGAATTTTATTGCCTCCAACCTTGCTTCCGTTTTTCGAATTGAAATCAATGAAATAAAAATCTCCATTTTCTAAAATCAATTGTCCGTGTTTCCTGCTAACCCCCTTGCTTTCAATCACCCACTGATTTTCTCTGGCATCGCTACCAAAGTTACAGGGAAAGTCCAAAAGTTCCTTAGCCTCCCCCTGATCATTTGTCAGAACAAGAAAGGGGCGCTCCGAAAGATTAATTAAAACCGTCTTTTGCGGGACATACTCATTACTAACCCCAAAATCTTTCAAAGACCCTTCTTCTCTCACTAATTCCAAGGGAGGACTTGCGGTATCATAAAGATAACCCTCTTTTTCCGGATCCCTTTTTTTAGACTTATAAAGATCAATCATCCACTCCGGCACAAGAAATTCAAGAACCTTTTTTAGGTCTACCCCCTTCTTCTCTCTTGCTTCTTCCACCTCTTCCTTTTCCCTAATCTCTTCGCGACTCTTTTTTTCATCCTTCCTAAGTTCCCTTAATTTTTCCCGTTCTTTCTGCCTTTCTTCCGCTTCTACAATGGCCTTTAATATCCTTTGTTCATGAAATTGATCCTCCATCGCCAAAGCTTCTAGCTTATACAGCAGGGAAACCGCCCGCTCATCTTGATAATCAACCATTCCCATTAGGTCCTTATAGATATGTTTAAGACTATCAAAAAAGGAGTACTCCCCCAGGACAGGTAAATAGCAAAAATAAGGACGTTTCGATTCCGGATCTAAAAATATAACATCCATTTCCAAAAGGATTTCCTTCAAGTCCAATAAATAGCTTTTTAATTCCCTAGTCATACAGATCATCTGCTGATGAAAAATTTTTAATTCCTCAAATCCAATCCTTCCCTTAGAAAAAAAATATTTCATCGAAACCAGGCCAGTAATATCATAATGATATTCTATCTTATCTTGAAAATAAAAAAAAGTTACCGGGACCAAAGAAGGAATCCTATTGTATTTTAAAATTTTTCTCCGATAATTTTTCTCACCTATTTCCTCACTAATCACAAAACTGCTTTTATTTCCACATCGTTCATACCTAATCTCCATCTAAGCCTCCCATCCCATCAAAAATGATCTTTTCAAACTGCAATTCATCCACGGGACTTCTCTCATGATAGGTGTACTCTTTCTCCCACCCCTCCGTGGACACCTTAAGTTTACTATTTTCAAAAAAGCCCAGATCCTCCTCTATGGTTACCGAAACCCAATCCACTCCCAAGGTGACCTCCAGGATTTTTTCTTCCAGGTCCCCTTCCTCTTCCTTATTAATTTCATCTTTGGTGGTCAAAAATTTTTCCACACAACTTTTACAGGCAAGCTGATTATACTGATAAACCCCTGCCTGGTATAAAAGAAGAATGATCATAAACAGGCCCGGCAAAAGAATACATACTTCTAAAGTCATCATTCCCCTATGGTCCTTCATAAAAAAATCACCCCCAAAGCAAATACATAAGAAATGAAAAGAAATGGTGCCAAGGGAAGTCTTTTATTCCTTTTCCTTTGAATCACTAACATGCCCATGCCTACTAAGCTGCAAAGGAAAAATCCAAACAATAAAATCCCAAAGCCATTCAATCCCGGCACAAATAAAAATACCCAAGCCAAAAGATAAGCATCCCCTTCTCCCAGAGCACCCTTAGAAGCCTTAGAAATTCTATAGCTAATGAGAGCCACTCCAGCTACCAATAAGAAACGTGGCCACAAATACAGTTTACCCCCAAAAAGCATAATCATTCCAACCACTCCCACACTGATATAAGATAACCTCACATCAATCCTTTGACTCTTACAATCACTTATCGTATTCAACAGATAATAAACCACCCCTATAAGTTCAATCATTTTCTTCCCACTCCTTTTGACATTTGCTGCAAAGACATCGTCCCCCTACCTGATCAATGGGAACCTCAAGAATGGTCCTTGTCAGTTCATTACAGTTTAAGTCCCTATGATATTTGCTGCCATAGCTTGTGATATATACATTTTTTCCATCTCCACTTTTATTTTTACATTTTTCACATGGTTCATAAGGCTTGTCATCCCCATAACTTAAATTTTTAATTCCGGTTATGGGGACCGGAAAAATATCTCTCGATAAATAGGTGCAATTCTTATTGGTATGGTACACCGATCCGTGTTCTGTGATGTAAACCATCTGACAAGTCTCAGTACTTTCTTTTATGGAGCAGCCATTATAGAGATGGACCTTTTTTTGTATTGAAAAAGGAAAGGTAAATCCAAATTCCTCAAATCCCCGCAAATAGGCTTGGTAGGAAAGATTCATGGTAAGTTCATGATCCGATTTACTAAGCTCACAAGAAACTCCCGACCCTTCCTTTGACACCTGAGCCTTCTTCAAAAAATCCTCAGGAAGTCTTTCTAAAAGCAAGGTCATAAAAAGTTCTTGATCCAATTCCTCTTTGGCATATTTTTTTATTGACTCCTGCCAAGTCTCCTCTTTGCTATCCTCCTTAATTTCTTCTCCCTTTGTCAAACGCTCAATCCCATAAGCCTGTCTGGCATATTCACGCAATAGGCTATCACTTTCATAACTTAACCTTTGATAACCAGAATAAATTGAAAATAGACTAATCAGGGACACCGCAAGGAAGAGAAAAATCGTCATACTAATTGCCGCCTCTAAGGAAACAGAACCTATAAGAGTAGCAAAACTGCGTGCCCGTTTCTTACTAGAGTAAGGCTTTCGTACTATAGGAGAGGAAGGTTTTGAAAACAAACGATTATAATTAAAGTTACAAAACAGGCACACGGTTTCACCACCCTTCTGTTCTTATTCCTGAAATTTTCTTTTTTCGGTAAATACATGAGGCATAACTATCTGGTTCGTATAAAGGGGAATTTCATAGCTAAATTTTAATTCTCCTTTTGCGTAACACTTTTGAAAGCAAAAGGAAGAATCGTAGGTTTCTTCCATGGTCATCTGAATTAAATCCATGGTTCTAAGATTCGTCAGCTTTACATTTTGTAAATAAATAAGAAACTGCAAATAATCTTCATAAGATAATCCCTTGGATTCTTCCTTTACCTTTACACTTCTTTTTCCAATGGTGCCAAAATCCGTCTTCCATTCCTGCTTACTTTTCCTTAAGGGCACCCTTTCTCCCTTGCACAGGCATTTCACATCATAGATAGATTCCCAAATGGTCCAAGCCGCAATAATTCCTGCCTTTGTAAGGCTTACTAAAATCGGAATCCCCGTCCACCCCATCAAAAGAATGGCCTCATTTTGACAAATGGAAATTTTTTCTTCATCTGATAAGAGATTTGCTAAATTAAAGGGTTCCCTGAAAAGAACCAGACGATCGATGGTTGCAGATAGGTTTTCTAAATCCGTCTTTTTCCCAATTAACAAATATTCCTGTCCATACTTCATGGCATTCTTTCCCTCCTTCACATAAGAAGAAAAATGATTCCTAACATAAAAACTATAATAAAGCTTATCCATTGTTTTTCGGTCCTTCTCCTTTACGTAATTGGCAGAAGGCAGGTCCCCAAAGATCTCTTTTCCAGAAATTGTTTCTCCGGAATCTAGGACCAGGGAAAGTTTTCCCTCTAGTAATAAGTTTTTTACTTTTTTAATCACCGAAGGATGTTTCTCTTTCTTCCCTCCCATAATGATTAACTGATCCAGGGGATATAGACTTTGATCATAATAAATCTTCCCATCCTTTTCCCAAAGGCTTCCAAGATTTGCTAATGCACTTTCAATTATCCTTAAATTCGCATCCAAATAAGACTCTTCTCCAGACTCTGCTAAAACCTGGGCTCCCTCTTTTCTTGCCTGACTAATACTAATTTGAAAGTTTTCAATTTCTTCCTTGGCAGCAAGTAAAGCTTCTTTTACCTTTTCTTGATACTTCTTAAGTTTTCCCTTTTTTAAAAATTTTTTGTGGATCTTTTGTAATTTTTTTAGGGCCTTATCACAATTCTCGGTGGAATTTAATGTTTCTTCTAAATCCTCCTGTCCATCCAGAACCTCTTCTAAATCCAGGTTACCTTCCCCTTCCTCCATTTGACCATACTCTGTAAACAGTCCCTCTACTACTTCCTTTGTCACTTCCTTTTTGGCCATCTTTAAAACCTCTTCATAAAAGGCTTCCCCATTATCTTCTAAAGCGGAATCGGCAGACACCTGCACAGATTGAAGGGAAAGTTTTAGCATCCCCTTTGAAGGAAGATTTTCCCTTACATGTTCTTCCATCAGACCTTGCATTTTTTCTTGCGAACCATAGTATAGGATTACCCCATAGTCTTCAAACAATTCCCTGCAATAGTCTGCCCGAAACGCTTCCTGACAAGAACTTGCGGCAGAGGCTGCCTGGCTTTTTATCAATTCCACCCTGGCTCCCCCAAGGAGAGATCCCAGTAAAAGAAGGATGGACATAAAAATCAAGGCAACTAAGATCGTGATACTCCCTTCATTCCTCCATTCTTTCCTCATAACATTAAAAATTTTTAATATCGGTATTAATCCGATTTAAAAGAATCTTGGCAGACTTAACAATGTTTTCTTTAAAAAATAAGGCTAAGGCAATCAAGGCAATAATTAATTAACATTACCTCAATGACTCCCATTCCCTCTTCATCCTTCCATACTTCCTTTAAATACTTCATACTCTTCTCCTTTCTATGACATAGCAAATAAAACCGGTACCAGAACCGTAATTACTACCATTAATAAAATTAGTAACATGGGAATCAATAACAGAACGTTTACCTCTTCTCCTTTTTTTAAGGCATGGGCTTTTTTTCGTTCATAGCCCTCCTCCACCTCATCCTTTAAAAGATTTGCCAGTTCCTGATTTCCCTTTTTTATATTTTGAGCCAAAAGATTGGCAAGTTTACTATAGGACCGCTCCTTACATCGATGTCCAAATTTCATAAAGGAAAGATTAATATCCTGTCCCTGATCTAAATCTCGAATCAATCGACTAATTTCCTCATAGGCATAACGGGTCTTGTTCAATCCCTCATACTCCTTAACAATCCTTCTTAAAGCGGTAACAAGACTAAGCCCCGCCTTCATGTATAAAAGAAGCCTACTTACAATTTCCGGATAATCATTTCTCATCTCCTCTTCCCTTTTTTTCATCTTCTTTTCCATTTTTTGATCGTAGAAAAACAGATAAAACAATAAAAACACAATTCCTAGCAGAAGCCAGATCCAAGGCCTTAGATCTCTCTTTTTGGGATAGTTTAAGGGGATTCCTTTAAAACTTTTGGGTAAGACTACCTTTCGTTTACTTAAATCCTGATTGGCTGCCTCGGACACCCCCTTGGTAAGTTCCTTTATAAATGTTGCTTTTCTTACAAGAACCGGAAATTCTACTGACCGAACCTGATCCTCCAATTTTAGATCTGCAATCAGAACCACAAGTTTTCCATTCTCATCAATCCCCTCCTGGTCTAGGGTTCCATCCTCTTTAATACAAGTCCCCTCCGGGATGGTCCAGGTTACTTTGCAGCCATACTCTCCAATCGAAGTCATGAGTTTTAAAGGATTGCAAACCTGATCTGGTGATTTATTCTTTCCCAGAAATTCTTTTTTTATTTTTTTCTCACAGGCCTTTAGTTCTTCGCTAATCTCTTCGCTACTTAATACCTCCTCCTTTAAATCGATCCAAATCTCGGTTTCAACTTCCTTCCCGTTCTTTTCATAGGAAAGCTTAATTTTTTTAGATTCTTCTCCATCTCCATAAGCCGGACGCTGGATCTGATTTTCTAATTTCTCCTTATCTTTTCCCTCTTGATAAAAATAAAAAAATATAGCAAGGAAGCAAACGCATAAGAAGAAAAAAACCGACCACTTTCTTTTATAATATTTTTTCTTTACTCCTTTTACATTGTCAGAAAGAGAAAGGAGTTTTAAATTTTCATCCATTTCCATAAAACTAACCCTCCTCATATCCACAAAGATTGATGATCTTTTCTCCTAAGACATACGCAAGCATATATAGACAAAGACACGCTGTCATTACAATTCTTCCTAAAACCGTCTCATAAAGAATTCCAAAGGTATCATAGGAAGAAACTCGCATATATAAAAACAATCCCAAAGGAAGCACCATCATTAATTTCCATTCCAATTCCTTGCCGGTAATCATGGTATCTATGGTTCTCATAATAGTGACCTTTCGGTCAATTCCTTCTGCACATTCCACCATCACAGCCTTTAAACTACCGCCGGTTTTTTTTACTAAGGATAGGGTGTTTGAAAAATTACGAATTTCCTTCATCTTCACCCGTTTTCCAAACCTTTCCATGGCCTTAGAAAAATCCTGATTAAGTTCCATCTCCCTTCTAAGGGATTGTAATTCCTTTTGGATCAATCCACCTTTTCCATAGAGATTGGAGAGTTCCCGTTCTCCCTCTGCAATGGCATTATCTAAGGAATAACCGGCCGAAAGGGAGGTGGCTAAAGTAAGCACAAAATCCTTAAATTGAACAAGACACCTTACGTCCTCTTTTCTTAAATATTTCTTTTTTAAGTGACCATAATACTCATAGCAAATGGGTAATAAAAAAATCCCAAACCTCAGATCCTTATAAAAAACATAAGCAATTCCCATGGTTACCCCAAAAGATAGTCCCAGGTAAAGAATGCGTCTCTTTTTAGCAATCTTTCTTTTTTTGTAGTTCTCCAACTTTTTTTAATCCTCCCTTCTCATAACGAAAAAGGGGATTGGTTTGAATTTCTCCATCCTTTATGTCACATACCTCCTCAATTGCCAAAAGCTTTCTTGTTTTATCAGGCATTCTACCTAAATGAATTAAAATATCCACCGCTGAAGCAATCTGGCTTCGAATGGCATAAATCGGAATATCTACCGCCATTAGCATCATGGTTTCCAATCGCTTCAACATATCCTTAGCGCTATTGGCATGACCGGTAGAAATTGAGCCACTATGTCCCGTATTTAAGGCTCCTGCAATTAAATCAAAGGCTTCCCCACTTCGCACTTCCCCGATAATTAACCTGGAAGGCCGCATACGCAGAGCATTTACTACAAGATTTCTCATGGTAATGGCATTCTCTCCTTCACTGTTTGCCTCTCTGCACTCTAAACGCACTAAATTTTTAATCCCTCGAATCTGTAATTCTGCAGAATCCTCAATGGTAATCAGTCGTTCATCCTTAGGGATGTAATCGGTAAGGGCATTTAAAAAGGTGGTCTTGCCAGCCCCGGTTCCACCGGAAATAAAAATATTATATTTTTTTACTACTAAATCTTTTAAAAATTCTGCTGCCTCTTTGCTTATAGAGCCCCATTGAATAAGCTGATCCATGGTAATCACCTCTTTCGGGAATTTACGAATGGTAATGGCAGACCCTTCTAAGGCAATGTGGGCAAGTACAATATTGACCCTGGACCCATCTAAAAGTCTGGCATCTACGATAGGCTTTGATTCATTCACCCGACGATTTACCCTTCCTACGATTTTTTGAATCACATTATCAAGCCTGGCTTCACTGGCAAAATGCTTATCCGTTTCAAAAAGTTGCCCCTTCTTTTCCACAAAGATATGGTCCTTCCCATTCACCATGATTTCCGTGATCTCCTCATCATCCAAAAGTCCTTGGAGCAGGTCCAGGCCACGAATTGAGTGAAATAAATCCTTGCGATATTCCAATCGATTTCTGGCAGTAATACTTCCACTGGGAAATGCCAGAAACAATTCCTCATCGATCCGGTCATAAATTTCCTCATCTGAAATATCCTGTGAAATGGAGATTTGATTTAATATCCTCTGTCTAATCTCTTCAATTTTTTCCATACCCTTCCTCATCATCACTGGCAAAACATAATTTATTTGCCAGTTCTTTTATCTGACCTTCAAAAAGATAATCCCCAAAAAGCCACTCCTCCTTTAAGTCCGCAAATACCAGTCGGTCCTGAGCAAAGTTTTCCTTTTGTGCATAATATTTTAGAAATAGGGCCTCTTTATCTTGGATCTCTCTTCTTCCAATGATTTTAGGGAGAAAGACCTTATCTGCATTTTGCAATAAATAGGGCAGAAGTGGTCCCCCATCCCCTGGATCAAACACCAAATACTGATACCTTCCCGACGAATTAAAAAATTCAAACAAGGAAATCCAATCCTCCTTTGGGCCTCTTAGGAAATCATCCGGCTCTAGGGTTGGGAAAAAATAATCAATCCCATCCTTATGATCCATGCAACCGGCAATATCTTCCCAAGCCCGATCCCCCTTAACCAGATAATAATAAAGGACATCTGATAGATTTTTCCCAGACGTATGATTTAAAATCTTCGAAAAATCTTCAAAGCAATCTAAATTCAAAAAAAGAGTTGATCCATGCTCTGCACAAGCCTTAGCAAGTCCTAGAGCAAAGGAAGTTTTGCCGCATCCTCCCCTGGGAGAATACACCACATAAACCTTACTATCTTCCTTCTTTTTCCCCGGCTCCTGCCTTTTTAAAAAGGTCAAAATCACTTGTATAAAAGCCTCTCCCTTTTGATATTTAAATAATTCCTCTTCACAACTTCCCTCTTCCTCGGTAAGATAATAGAGTTCTTTTATCTGTTCCCTGTTTTGAACCTGATCTCGAAAACATTCATGAAGAAAGACCAGGTCCGCCCCCTGTTTTTTCAAATACTCAAAACCATCCTTCCCTGCAAACAAATGCAACAAAATAGGATAGCCAATCTCCTCGTCTAAATATTCTCCTAATTTTTCTAAATAGTCTAAATCAGGATCAATCATTACAACATTTTTCATAAAACAACCCACGCCTCTCTTGGAATCAGCAAAGCAAGCACCATGCCAAGAAAAATTGCCATTCCAAAACAAATTCCATTATCTTTTTCCCTGGTGGAATATCCCGGATAGGGAAGCATAAGATCCTTTTTAAAAAAAGAAAACCAAAGCCTAAAGCTTTGGAGATAGGATAATAAATGATTTAGTCTTCCCTTCACTTCTCTACGTCTTAACATCTTCCAAAGACTCATAAAACCTGCCACAAGAAATGACAATAGAAAAACCTTTCCATACATTTGTAAATCCCCTATCCCACATACCACACAGAATAGTTTAATATCTCCACCACCTAATACCCGAATTTGAAATAGTGGCTTTAATAGAAACAATGTTAAAATCTGTAAGACCAAAGTCAAACCCAGTCCCCCTAACAACTCCTTCCAACAAAATGGTCTTAAAAAACACAGATTCCATACATTTATCAGAAATTGAAATAGAAGTCCCAAAAGAATCCATCCATTCCTGATTTTCCCAAAGGCCAGATCACTAAGACCACATGCCAAAAGAAGGATACATAAAACAAAGTACTCTTCCCAGGTCCACAACTTTCCCTCCTTTCTGCTTAGACAACACATATTATTTGTTACATGATAATTATATATGCGATATTTGAAAATGTAAATAGACCAGGATAAACTATTCAGAGTTATTTCCACTAAAAAACCGCCGGCATCTGCCAGCGGTTCTTCTTACTTTTTATTCTTATTCTTATTCTTCTTTCTTCTTGAGACCGTTTTCTTGGATTTTGGGAACTGAAAGATTACAGATTCCAATCCCCTAAGATCAAACTCTAGGTAGTATGGACGCTTGTCACATTCCCCTTCCTTAGCCTCCAGCTTCAGTTTTCGATTTCTATCCTTAGAAGATAAAAGCAGTTCATAGGTTCCTGCTACCGGAACGCCTACCCGATAGTAGTCCCGGTTCACAGGCGTAAAGTTGTGGACAAATAAAAGAGCATGATCCAAACTTTCCGGCTCCTTACGGTAGAAACTGAAAATAGAACGATCTCGGTCATCTGCATTGATCCATTCAAAGGTCTGATACCCCTCTGAATCCCTGTAAAGAGACGGATAAGATCGGTAGATATGAAGTAATTTTTTCACATATTCCCACACATCTTTGTGATTTTCATCCTCTAACTGGAACCAGTCCAATTGATGTTTCTCCGTCCACTCATGGGACTGGGCAAAATCCTGTCCCATGAAAAGAAGTTTCTTCCCCGGATGTCCAAACATAAAGGTATAAGCCGTCTTTAAATTTTCAAACTTATCCTTAGGATAGCCCGGCATCTTTTCTAACATAGAGCATTTTAAATGAACTACCTCATCGTGAGAAATCACCAAAATAAAATTCTCGCTAAAGCAATAGGTAAGACCAAAGGTCATCTTATTGTGATTATTCTTTTTATAGATTGGATCTAGCTTCACATACTCTAAGAAATCATTCATCCAGCCCATGTTCCACTTATAAGTAAAACCAAGGCCGTCTTCCTCCGGCTTTTTGGTGACATTTGGCCAGGCGGTTGATTCCTCTGCAATCAGATAAGCATCCGGCTGCTTCCACTTTAAAATAGAACTTAAGTGGTGAAAAAATTCAATGGCCTCCAGATTTTTATTGTCCCCATACTTGTTTGGAATCCACTGGCCACCCCTACGTCCATAGTCCAAATACAGCATCGAAGCCACTGCATCTACTCGAAGACCATCCACATGGTATTCCAGAATCCAAAAGAGTGCGTTTGCCATCAAAAAGTTTTTCACTTCATTCTTTCCATAGTCAAAGACCTTGGTTCCCCAATCCGGATGCTCTCCTTTTCTAGGATCCGCATATTCAAAGGTTGGACTACCATCATACAAGGCAAGTCCAGACTCATCCTTTGGAAAATGAGCTGGTACCCAGTCTAAGATGACACCAATTCCAAGACTATGTAAATGATCTACCAAATACTTGAAATCCTCTGGCTCTCCGTACCTCGAAGTAGGAGCAAAATATCCGGTTACCTGATAACCCCAAGAGCCATCAAAAGGATGTTCTGCGATTCCCATTAACTCTACGTGGGTATACCCCATCTCTGAAACATAGGCTCCTAATTCCTCTGCTGCCTTACGATAATTATAAAAGCCGTTGTCTTCTCCTGCTCCAGCTTCCTTTTTCCAGGATCCCAAATGAACCTCATAAATCGCCATGGGATCGCTAAGTCCCATATTTTTTCGCTTCTTCCGCTCCTTCATATACTTGTCATCTGTCCAGGTATAACTAGAAAGATCTACCACCTTGGATGCCGTTCCCGGTCTAAGTTCTGTCCCAAAGGCAAAGGGATCTGATTTATAGTGACTTGTTCCATCACTTCCTGTAATGAAAAACTTATAAAGTTGTCCCAGGCAGGCGCCAGCTACAAAGCATTCCCAAATACCACCTTTCCCAAGTTTTTCCATCTTACAAGCTTTAGGATCCCATCCATTAAAGTCTCCCACTACCGAAACATCCACTGCATGAGGTGCCCAAGTAGCAAACCAGACACCCTCTCGGCCATCTAACTGGCCTAAATGTGCACCTAGCTTATCATAAATATCATAATGAGTTCCTTCCCCAAAAAGATATTGATCAAATTCTGTAATACGTGCCATAACTGCCCCCTCTTCTAGTAAATCAACGCATATGTAATAAAATATGGCTTATTTACCGCATATTCTAGTGAAATTATACCACGGTCAAGAAAGCTTTGTAAACTCACATTAAGAGATAAAAAAAACAGCCGGCCAGACCAGCTGCTTGAAAAGCTATAAAAGCTATGAAAGCAAGGATAGCAGGACTTGAACCTGCGACCTCTAGAGTCAGAATCTAGCGTTCTACCAACTGAACTATATCCCTATATATTCGTCACAAGTAAAGCGCTTGCAACGAATGTTATTATATACATAGTCAAAGAAAAAAGCAAGCATTTTTTTCAAAAATTTCTAACTAATGGATCACTACCTTATTTTTCCCGGTTTGCTTGGCTTCGTAAAGGGCATTATCCACACGAATACACACATCATCTAAGTTATCTCCCTTTAAAATTTCCGTCACTCCTACACTGGTAGTTTGACTAGGTGCATGGGTATAGGTAGTAGTTTCAAACTTACGACGATAATTCTCGGCCACCTCAAGAGCCTTTTGTCCATCCACTTCCGGAAGCACTAACATAAACTCTTCGCCGCCCCAACGACCGGCGGCTCCGCAAGAAGAATCCTTGTCAAGGCCTTCCTTTATGATTTTACAAAGGCCTAAGATTACCGCATCCCCTTCTGCATGACCGTAGAAATCATTGACCCTTTTAAAATCATCCAGGTCAAACATAATCAGGGAAGCGTGACGAATATTTCCTTGATGAAGACTGTCCATAACCTTTGAAATCTGCTCCTTTTCTTCCATACGATTATAAAGACCTGTCATGCCATCGGTCTTTGCAGCCAGGGCAAGTTTTCTATTGGCTTCTTCTAGTTCATCGTTAGAAACCTGTACAAAGTTTGCCAGACGGTTAATCATTCCGATTTTACCGGAAAATTCTACGATTGGCATCTCAAATGGTACCTTATCCTCCTCCTTCTCTCCCTCTCGCAGACCCACAATAACCATGGCCACATTGTGGTTGGTAATATAGCCATTACAACTTAGGTATTCCCCAGAAGTATAAAAGCCTGTGGTAGGGGCAATTTGCTGAAGGGGACTGGTTTCAAGACTAACGTCTTCCTCTCCCCAGAAGTCCTTTCTGCTGGCACAGGAATATACCATAATCTGTTCCGGCTGGAAGAAAGATAACTTTTCTCCTGCAGATCGCACCTGATCCAAGATGGCATCTGGATCTCCATAAGAAATTCGCACCTTGGAATTTTCATAGATGCCACTGTTCATCTGCAGACCATTTTGACTGGTTCTGCCCGTTGGAATTCTTAAACAATCCGTTCCTTTGTGGGTAAAGGAAAATGGAAATTCAATGGAATTTTTGAAAAATCCTATGTCATTTTTTACACTAAGATATTTGTAGTACACCTCAAAGGCTGGCTTTCCATCCAGCTCATCTAAAACACAATCATGGTTTTTTGTAATGGTAAGTGTTCGGCCCAAAGGCTTCCATCCAAGAACCAGGTCGGTGGAAATATAAAAATCTTCTCCTCCATAAAGCACAAGAACAATTCCCATCTTGGAATAACCACCTACATTGGAATAAACACAGTTTTTATCATCAAATCCCGTATTAAAGGACGAACCTCCAAACACCGTAATGTTCTTAGGAAAATCTATGTGCTCATCATTCCAAAAATTTGTATTTAAACCTTTCGAAGTTATTAAAACTTCCATAGCCTTCACCCATGAATTCTGTCCCAAAAATTCAAATACTTCTTTCTCAAATTTCCCAATGCTCTCGGGATTAGAAATATCTCCCTGAAGAATTTTCACCCTTGTACTGTCATATTCATAGATATTACAGATTACTAGAATTTCGCCTTCTCCCAGGAGTCCATCTGCAATGTTTCCCGCAGAAGAAGAGGCACAAATATAGGCTTTAGGAATCTCATTCTCAATAATTGTAGCTACATGTGTAATCTTCTCCTTGATTGCAGTAAGCGTAAAAATATGAAAAACCAGATTTGAGCAGAGTTTTCGATCACACCACTGCTTGATTTTTCTTACTTCTTTTAAAAATGTCTTCTCATCCTCATAGAAAAATTGAAATTGTTTCATCGATAGCCTCCCGTCTGACTAAACACCCAACATTACCCCTTCAAGTATACCATAGAAAAAATATAAAAAAAAGTGACGCTTGCCACTTTTTTATCATCTCTTATGCTTCTTTTAGGAAGGCTACATAGCCTTTTTTCGCCTCATAAACATCTGCTTTACTGGTAATTTCCCAAGGGGCATGCATATTTAAAACGGCTACTCCTGAGTCAATTACTTCCATGCCATAAAGAGCCATAATATATGCGATGGTTCCACCACCACCCTGGTCTACCGAACCTAATTCTGCAAACTGGTAGTGAACCTTGTTTCCATCCATAATATCACGGATTCTTGCAACAAATTCCGCATTGGCATCGTTGGAGCCGCTCTTTCCGCCACTTCCGGTAAATTTATTAAATACCAGACCACGGCCTAAAAATGCCGCATTCTTTGCCTCAAATGCCTGGGCATAAAGAGGATCATAGCCCGCACTTACATCGGAAGAAAGCATAGAAGAATTAGCAAGACATCTTCTCATCGTAAGATCGCTATACTGACCTGCAAGATTCATCACCTCAGCCAGCGCATTTTCAAAGAAACGAGACTGCATACCTGTCGCACCTACGCTTCCGATTTCCTCCTTATCCACTAAAAGAAGGCAGGAAGTCACTTCCGGATCATTTACCTCCAGCATAGCCACCAAGGAGGTGTATGCACATACAGAATCATCCTGGCCATAAGCCATAATCATAGAACGGTCAAAACCTGCTTCCCTTGCCTTTCCTGCAGGTACCACTTCAAGTTCTGCCGAAAGGAAGTCCTCTTCCTCCATCTGGTACTGGTCCTTTAAAATCTTTAAGACACCAGCGGTTACCGCATCCTTTTCCTCCTTAGCAAGAGGCATACTTCCCACCAGGAGATCTAATTTCTCTCCTTCGATTACGGTGGCTGCCTTCTTCTGCTGAAGGTCACGAGAAAGGTGGATCAAAAGATCTGTCACGCAAAAGACCGGATCATCTTCCTTTTCTCCCACATGAATCTCTACCTTACTTCCATCCTTTTTTACCACTACTCCGTGGATAGCCAAAGGAAGGGTTACCCACTGCCATTTCTTGATTCCACCATAGTAATGGGTATCCAAATATGCCATGTCATGGTCCTCATACAAAGGATTCTGCTTAATATCCATACGAGGAGAATCAATATGTGCACCAAGGATGTTCATTCCAGCCTCCATAGGTTCGGTTCCAATCTGCCAAGCCACCAAAGACTTACCCATATTAACCGCATAGACCTTATCTCCAGCCTTTAATTGTTTATTCGCCTTCTTCAAGTCTTCTAAATCTTCATAACCTGCTTTCCTTAAGGCGTCCACCGACTGCTTGCAATTCATGCGTTCGGTCTTGCCATAACTAAGAAAGTCCATGTATCCCTTATTTAATTTTTCAAGTTCCTTGAGTTCTTTTTTACTATAACTTTTCCAAGCGTTTGGTCTTTCCATTTGTTACTCCTTTCCATCGATTCCTAATTCCCTAGGCACATAGGCTTTTACGAAAATGCCCTCACCTGTGTATTCCTCACTTAAAAGCTGTCCATATTTTCGAATCTTGGCAATGGTTCCAGCCTCTGAATAAGGAAATACCTTTTCAAGATAGACCTTTTGATCTTTTAAAATTTTTTCTAAGGTACGGGTCAGGTCTTCTAAACCACTTCCCATTTTGATAGAGGTGTGAATCACATAATCTGCTTTTAAATCTTTTACCACCTGCCCTTTTGGTACCAGGTCCTGTTTATTTAACAGGGTAATAACAATCTTATCCTTCACTCCCAACTGCCTTAGGGTTTCATACACCGCATCCATCTGTTCATAACACAAAGGATTAGAGGCATCCACCACATGAATTAAAATATCTGCGAACTTTGCCTCCTCTAAAGTGGAACGAAAGGCATCGATTAAGTGGTGGGGAAGCTTATTAATAAAACCTACCGTATCTGTTAAAAGAATCTCTTCACCGCTTGGCAGCTTTAGATTTCTTGTGGTTGGGTCTAGGGTGGCAAATAATTTGTCTTCTTCTAGAACTCCCGCATCCGTCAATCGATTCAAAAGGGTAGATTTTCCAGCGTTGGTATAACCCACAATGGAAGCAATCAAGGTTGGATTTTCTTTTCTCTTAATACGCATTAAATCACGGCGCTTTGCAAGTTCATCCACCTCTCCCTTTAACTGATTAATACGGTCACGAATCACACGACGATCCACATCAATTTTCTTTTCACCAGGTCCCCTGGTTCCGATTCCTCCACCTAATCTTGACATAGATTTACCAAATCCTGCAAGCCTTGTAGAATTATACTTTAACTGGGCAAGTTCTACCTGAATCTTTCCTTCCTTGGTCTTTGCCCTTGCGGCAAAGATATCCAGGATAATTAAGGTTCGGTCCATGACCTTGGTATCTAATTCATCGGTAAGGTTACGAAGTTGCATAGGAGAAAGTTCATCGTCACAAACGATTCCCGTTGCTCCGGTTTCTTCTATCAATTCCTTCAATTCCTGAATCTTTCCCTTACCAATATAAGTTCCATTGTTGGCATGGTCTAGGTTTTGAATCACTGTATCTACCACGGTGGCATTAGCTGTCTTAACAAGTTCTGCCAGCTCTTTTAAAGAATCCTTTACCACCTTGCTGTCTCCGGTGCAGACAGCAACTAAAATCAAGGATTCCGAAACTTCCTTCATCTCATGTAATTCTTCCATAGGATCACATCCTTTTCTATCAAATACCCCTATTATAAATAAAAAAACAAGTTCTGTAAATCACTTTACAGAACCTGTTTTTTAGGGAGAATAATATGAGAAACAATATTTTGTCTAATCTTCTAATTTTTTTCTGTTTTTTCTCTTCTTGCTTACTCCTACTACAATTCCTGCAAGAGCAAGGACCGCCACGATACCACTAAGAATATAGCCAAGAACAGCATCTGATCTGGTCTCCTTGCTGGTGTCTTCACTAACTTTGCTGGTAGCTTCACTAACCTCGCTGGTAGCTTCCTGACTATCTTCCTCTGAATCAACGATAACTAGATCATCCCCATTAGAAGTGATTTCATCGGTCATGGTAAATGCTGTCGACACTCCATAGTAGCTATCAAATTCAGAACGATCGATCACATCCGCTGTTAATTCATTGGCCTCGCCGGTGCTTAGGCTAGTAGAATAAGAACCGTTAACGGTAAGAGTAAGACTGCTTTCACCACTTATCTTGGTAGTTCCATCTACCACAATACTTACGGTCTTACCTTCTGAATCCACAATGCTTGCACCTTCTTCTGCATTTAAAGCGCTAATGGTTGTGTCTTTTGTTAACACCCAAGTAGAGTCAGAAGAAATATTTACCGTAATCGGTGCATCACTTGGGTTGGTGTTGGTTGCATTTTCTGTAATCGCCATTGCACCGGTATAGGTAGATGCCTCTAAGAGATAAAAGTCAAGACTGGAAATAGTATCTACACTAATATCACCGCTAATGGTCTCGCCTAAAGCGGTAAAAGTTACAGTTCCACCATTGGATCCAGCACTTCCCCAAGAGTTTGCATCATTTCCGGCGATGGTTAAAAGGTTTGCCTTATTTGAATCAAAGTCTAACACGGTATTTGAAAGAACCAGGTTAGCCACAGTGTTGGTAATATAAAACATAGCTCCTGATTCAATGGAAGAAGATAAGGTAGAGTTTGCTACTTGGAAGGTGGCTGCATCACCTGTCGTGGTTTCTGCATCTCCTGAGGTAGACTGGTAAATGATCACTCCATTGGCCACCGGATCACTAGCGGTTGACTTTGTGATGGTGGAGCTTAAAGTTGAATTATTAATCAAGACGGTATTTAAACCTTCCATTCCCACAATCTGGCTACCGGTAGCCGTACCAGTTACCTTGTTCACTTCAATATCTCCTGTCGAATAAAGAAGAGGGGATCCACTTCCAGCAGTACTTAAGGTTGAGTTTGTAACAGAAATAAAGCCACCGCCTCGATCTGTTGCAATACTTGCACAATGTTCCCCTTGTGTTGTAATATCCATATCGTCTGCAAGAATAGTTCCACCATAGGTTGCGTCTAATCCTCTGGAATTATCTGAGCTTGTGGTAATTGTCACTCCCTTGCTATATACCGTGGCATTGTCTGTAGAGAAAATAGCATTCGATCCGGTACTAATTGCATTTAAAATAGTATCCGTAATAATCATCTTGCTTTCCTGACCTACGGCAAGGGCGATCGAGTTAATTCCATAGAAGTTACAATTATCTCCATTGTCATCGTCTCCGGATTTTTCTACACTTCCATTACTTACGGTTAAGGTTCCACCATTTTCTGCAAGAAGGGCATTCTGATCTGCGGTATCTGCACGAATGCTTTCTCCATCAGAACTAACCTCTTCTCCATCTGCTGTTAAGGCGCCACTCATGGTTCCGCTATAATCATAGGTTTGGGTATTGGCTCCACCGCCGGGAGCCTGTCCTCCTTCGCCACCACCGCCTTCTCCATCCGGCATGGCCGGTGGAGTTCCGTCAGTATTTCCATCTGGAGCTTCACCACCTGGCATCTCTCCACTTGGTGCTTCTCCACTATCTCCATCTGGTTTTTCCGGAGGGGTTCCTCCATTCTGTCCCGGCCCTGCATTTGTTGTGTTGTTATTGGTAGACTCTGCTGCAAATAAAGGATGTCCACTTCCTACCCCTAAAGCCAGGGATACAATAAGAGCTGTTGATATTTTTCCTAGTTTTAATAAATTCTTTTTCATAAGAATTCCTCCCTTCGAATTTTATATTTATACTGTAAACTGAATTTGTGAAAATAAAAATTTCTTTCCGTGATGTTATTTAAAAAAATATGTGGAAGAAAAATGATAAAAAAAGAAAAGGACAAACTCCTTTTCTTTTACTGAAGATAATTTTTTATTTCTTTTAATCTTGCCTTGGCTACCTGTCTTCCTTCCTGATAAACCCGTTCTAATTCTAAGGGATCATGTTCCATCCTAGAAATTCCCAAGGCTTTTTCCGGTCGGATCACCAGGACCTTCCCTTCTTTTTCCTGACTTAAGATATATTCCTTTTCCTTGTTATAAACAAAATAGCGTTCCTTCATGGCTTCCCGAATGGCAGGCATTTTTTTAAGAAAACCTCCAATCACCCAAAAAAATTTTTGAGGCTTTTTCCGATACCCTTTCGGCTGAGTTTCAATCACCACTATTTTTTCAAATCCCTGGTCCTCCATAAATTTTAAAGGAATAGAATCTGAAATTCCTCCGTCCAGATATTTTTTCCCTTCGATTTCTATCGGTCTTGAAGCTAAGGGCATAGAAGCGGATGCCGTAATCCACAAAAGATCCTTTTCATAAGGTCCTTGTAACTTTTGATAGCAGGCCTTTCCTGACTCTGTCTCCGTAGCAACCACCCAAAAATCCATAGGGTTTTCATGAAATGCCTGATAGTCCCATGGATCTAAGACCTCTGGCAACTGGTGGTAACAAAAGTCTACATCATATACGTCTCCCGTCTTTCTCCAACTAGAAAAACTTCCAAACCGTTTGTCCTTACTATATTTTTTACAGTACCTGCGAGCCCTTCCCTGCTGATTAGACTTAATGTTACATCCAAAGGTTGCTCCGGCAGATACCCCGATTGCCCCATCAAAGCATATGCCCTCTTCCATTAATAAATCTGTGACGCCACAAGTAAACATGCCACGCATAGCCCCACCTTCCATTACAATGCCTCGTTTTATCAAATCTTACCCTCCCGTTTTACTTCATCAGTTTTTGTAGAAGTTTTAATAATTCTTCCACGCTTTCATCCTTACCCTCACGAATATCTTCCGTCAGACAGGTTTTTATATGATTGGAAAGTAATACTTTAGTAAAACCATCTAAGGCCGCCTTTGCTGCAGATACCTGAATTAAAATATCCGGGCAGTAGGCTTCTTCCTCCACCATTTTTTTTACTCCTCGAATCTGGCCCTCCACCCGGTTTAGGCGATGGATCAAATCCTTGTATTCTTCCTCTGACCGTTTCTTTTTTCTGTCGCTACAGCATGGACAGGTCTTTGTTTCCTTTTCACTCATAAACTCACCTCTTTGTAAATGCTAAATTTAAGAATAATTATATACCCCGCCTAGGTATTTGTAAACGAAAGACTCCCTTGCAGAACCTTTTCCCACAAAAAAAACCAGGGAACTGACTGATGTCAATTCCTTGGCTCTTTCTATCTTAAGCAGTCCGCTCAGTGGTTTCTTCCTCTTTTGTGTCAGAACTTGTATCATTTGGGTTTTGTCTTCCGCCAAATCCACCTTGACGATTACCGCCCATTTGTCCGCCCATTTGGCCACCCATTCCCATGCCACCGGTCTTGTTGCTGGCATTGATTTCAGAGGCCTCAAAGCTTTCTTCCTTATCTCCATAGGTGAAAGTATAAGTCTCTCCCGTCTTTAAATCCGGACTAGAGAACACAATACAATCTGCATCCTTAGAAGGTGTAAACTTGGCAATTTCATTTCCTTCAGAATCGGTAATTACAACTTCTGTATCCTTTGATACCGTGCTATCAAATACATAGGAAATGGACTGCTGACTTGAACTTGAATCCGGGTTTTCAAGCATGCTTGACATACCAATGGCATAAAGAGTACCACCATTGATTTGAAGCTTACCCTGGTTTTCACTACCACAATCGAGGGCTGCATTACCACCGTTTGATGGTCCGTCAATGTAAATGTTTCCACCGTTGATGATCAAATCCTTATTAGAATCTAAACCATCTCCTTCCGAATCAATGGTAATTTCTCCACCATTAATGGTCAAGTTAGGATCTGTGGTATCGGAAGCGGCATTAAATCCGTCATCATCCGCAGTAAGATCTAAAGTTCCGCCATTTACCACGATAACAGTTCCTTCCACTCCTTCATAGCAACCTTTAACGGTGGTAGCACCATCTTCGTAGGTCAAGGTTCCGCCTGCGTGCATTCCATCATCACCGGCATCAATGGTAAACGTTCCTCCACTTACGGTCACATCTCCATCACTATGTAAACTATCATCCACTGTATCAAGGCTAAAGCTTCCTCCGGAAATAGTCATGTTTCCTCCGGCTTTCATTCCCTTCTGACTTACCTGATTGCTGTCATCTGCGTCGCTGGAATCGTCAAAGCGAAAGCCTCCCTGGCGGTTTCCACCCATCTGGCCCTTGGTTTCTTCCTCTCCACTTTCGTTGGTTTGAACCTCTGCGGATGGCATCTGACCATCACCTGGCATCTGACCGCCATTTGCCTGCTGGCTTTCTTCCTCTGTATCAGATTTTCCTGTGCTTTCTTCCCCACTGGACTTTTCCATGGTCTTATTCTGAGTTCCACCCTGGAAGCCTCCGCCCATCTGGTTTTTTGAGCTGGCGTTTTTTGCACCACCACCGGTAGTAATGGTAAAGCTACCGTCGGCAATCGATAAATCTCCATCTGCTGTAATGGCATCCCCATAGGCATCTACCGTTACTGAGCCGGACTGGATTGAAAGATTTTCATTGGCCTTAACCGCGTCATTTGCAGCAACAACCGTGATTACTCCACTTTCCACGGTCAAATTGTTCTTTGACTGGATTCCATTGTTGGTATAACCCTTAACTTCTAAGGAACCACTACCGCTAATGGTTAAGTCACACTTAGCCATTAAGGCTGCCTTCTCGCTATTTTTTAAACCATCTTCCTCGCTGCTTGTGGTTTCTTCCTCTGTGCTTTCTGCCTCTGTACTTTCGGCTTCTGTGCTTTCTTCCTGCGTTTTGCTTTCACTACTGTCTGTAGTCTCGGTCTCCTTGCTGGCTTCCTTTGCAACCTGGTAGTCCTCTTCGCTTCCGGTGGAAAGAATATTCTCTTTGCCATCAGCCAACTCAATGGTTAAAGAACCGGCTGACTCTACGTAAATCGCATCTTTTTCATCACTTAAGATACTTGCTCCATCTAAAACAATCGTTACATCATCTGTTCCAGCATCCACTACGATTCGTCCATTTTCGATTTCTCCGCTAACGCTATAACTGCCTCCTGCGGTAATCGTTGCCTTAGTTCCCTCCACCGTTACAGACTTCTCATTTGCACTAATGGAAGTTTTATTTAAAACAATATCTGCCTTGCCGGTAAAATTACCTTCCTCTGAACTTTTCTTTGATAAATTTACTCCGACAATGACAGCCCCGGCTACCACCATTGCTATACCCGAGGTAAGTACCACTTTTTTCTTTTTCATAGACCGTCATCCTTTCATCCTTGATTTTATTCTCACGTAATCCTAAAAAAAAAATCTGTATATTTTGTGAATCGAAATTGAATATAAAACGAAATATTTTCCCCATAAAAAAAGGTGCTATGATATGTACCCAGAATCCTGGACACATATCATGGCACCCCTCCTCTTCCTTATTTCATTGAAACAAAGGTATAATCCTTATCCTCAATGGTCTTTTTTACTAATTCTTCTTCAATGTCGTGACTTAGACTGATTACAGCAGTCTTTTTCTCATGAGAAACCTCAGCCATTTCAACTCCATCAAGAGCCTCTAAAGCCTTTTTTACCGTAGCCTCACAGTGGCCACACATCATTCCTTCAATTTCTACTGTTTTTGTCATTGTATTTTCCTCCTGACTGTTTAAATCTTCTATGACTACTTTCTTAAGCAAATGATCTTTTTTGTGATCATGAATCCTTGCTAAGTTTAACCTTAGGGCATTGATACAAACCGTGAAGCTGGAAAGAGACATGGCTGCCGCTCCCCACATTGGGCTTAAATGGATGCCCGGATAAAGCCCTGCTGCCATCGGGATCAATAGGACATTATAGGCAAAGGCCCAAAAAAGATTTTCATGAATGTTCTTTACGGTTTTACGACTCAAACGAATGGCCGCTGAAACGTCCGTTAATTTCGAATTCATCAGCACCACATCTGCCGAATCGATTGCTACATCAGCGCCTGCTCCAATGGCAATTCCCAAATCTGCCCTGGTAAGGGCCGGAGCGTCATTGATTCCATCTCCTACCATGGCAACCTGGCCATGCTTTTGTAATTTGGCAATCACAGATTCCTTGCCCTCCGGCATAACTCCGGCAACCACCTGATCTACCCCGGCCTCAGCTCCAATGGCCTTGGCGGTTCTTTCCTTGTCACCGGTTAGCATTACTACTTGGATTCCCATGTTTTGTAGTTCTTTAACCGCCGCCTTAGAATCTTCCTTCATACGATCCGATACGGCAATGAAACCTAAAAACCTATCTTCTTCTGCAAAAAGAAGGGGTGTTTTTCCCTGACCTGCAAGATTTTCCACCTGATCTTCCACTTCCTTTGACAGTTTTGTAATGGTTTTAATAAAATCAAAAGATCCACCATAGACTCGCTTACCGTGAATCCTTCCACTCAGGCCCTTTCCAAAGATTGCTTTAAAGTCCTCTACTAACAAGGTCTCACAAGCTTTTTCTTCTCCATATGTCACAATCGCTTTTGCAAGGGGATGCTCGCTCATCTTTTCAAGGGCATATGCTTTTTCTAATAATTCCTTTTGATCGCATCCCCCTAGCAAATCTGTTACCACAGGTTTTCCTTCCGTAATGGTTCCAGTTTTATCCAGGGCTACAATCTGGGTTCTTCCGGCAATTTCTAAAGACTCACTGGTTTTAAACAGAATTCCATTTTTAGCCCCTAAGCCATTTCCCACCATAATTGCCACCGGTGTAGCAAGTCCCAGTGCACAAGGACAGGAAATTACCAGGACACAAATCGCATACTCCAAGGCCTTTGCTAATGGTAAACCAGCAAGCAACCAGCCACAAAGAACAATCACTGCAATCCCGATTACCGTAGGAACAAAAATTCCGGATACCTTGTCTGCAATTCTAGCTATTGGTGCCTTGGTTCCTGCAGCATCTGATACCATTTGTATAATTTTGGAAAAACTGGTATCTTCCCCTACTCGACTGGCCCTAGCCTTAATAAAACCAAACTGATTTATGGTAGCCGCAAATATCAAATCGCCCTGACTCTTATCCACAGGAATAGATTCTCCCGTAAGGGCAGATTCATCAATGGCACTGGCCCCTTCCATAATAATTCCATCCACTGGAATTGCTTCCCCTGGTTTTACCACAAAAATATCCCCTATTTGAAGCTCATCAATATCCACTTCATAAAGGCTTCCCTCTCGTTCAATGGTGGCCTTTTTCGGTGCCATTTGAATCAAATTCTTTAAGGCATCCGTGGTTCTTCCCTTAGAATAGGACTCTAAGGTTTTTCCCAAGGTAATCAAGGCCGGAATCATAGCCGCCGACTCAAAGTAAAGCTGATTATGATAGACCTTCATCAAATCCATGGCTAAAGCACTATTTGTCACCATCCATGTCATTTTATAAAAAACAAAAAGTGACCAAGCATAAGAAACCGAAGAACCTAGGGCTACCAGGGTATCCATATCGGGCGCCCCGTGAAAAAGATTTTTAAATCCATGGATGAAAAAGGCTCGGTTAATCATCATTACCAGGCTTGCTAACATCATCTGACTTAAAGCAAGGCCCAGATAATTTTCTTCTAAAAATGACGGTACCGGCCACTTCCACATATTGTGGCCCATGCTTAGGTACATTAATAAAAATAAGACCAGCAAGGATTGAAGAAAACGCCTGATTAATTTCGGGGTATTGGTATCCCGCAGGCTTTCCTCTGTTTGGGCAAGTTTTTTAGAAGGGGACTCCTTTTGTCCGACCTCCCCTCTTGGGCAAGCTCCATATCCAGCGTCTGAAACCGCCTGAATCAGTTCCTCTTGCTTGTAGTCTCCATTTACCGTCATGGAATTGGTTAAAAGGGAAACCGTTACACTTTCTACTCCCTCTACCCTTGCTACAACCTTCTCTACCCTGGCCTGACAGGCTGCACAGGTCATGCCTGTGACCTGATACTGTTCTTGACTCACTGAAATCACCTCTTTTCATTTTCTATGATGATATACCCCTATAGGGTATATTGTCAACCATAAAAAACCACCTTCTCAAAGAGAAGATGGTTCTACTTACTTATGTCCTCTTGGAACTTTTTCTAACAAGTCTCGCTCATAAGTACGATCTGCAATCATCAATCGAATGAATCCATAAATTAAAAATGGGATGGTTCCCCAGATAGCACGAACGTCAAAATAGGTACATAAGACAGTTCCAATAATTCCTCCCACCAGAAACAGCAGAAGCATGGTTCCATGGGATTTCCAACGAAGCGATGCCTTGGCATCCTTATCACGAATGGCCTTTACCAAATTACTTCCTGTTTGACGGATATGGTTCGTCACAAAGGTAGTGGCCATAGGGACTCCCTCATTTTGTCGAAAGGTATTAAATTGCATGGCACAGATAAAATTAAGGGTTACCTGACAAATCTGATCCGGTGCACTTGCCGGAACAAATCCCATAATTATTACCAAGGGAATTTCCAATCCAACCAACAGTGTATCCCAACGTAAAGCCTGATACTTTTTGATTTTCTTGGCTAAAATTTCCGACAGAATAGTACCAAGAAAATATGCTGAAATCGGAATTAATAATTCCAAGGCCATTTTTATATCTTGCTTTCCCACTGCCATGGAAAATAATACTACATTGGCTGTTTGGGCGTTACAAAATACCCCACCTCGAACGGAATAGGTATAAGCCCCGTAAAATCCTCCCACTAAAATCAAAACCCAGAAAATCCAGTGCTTCTCGCATTCCAGATAAAACTCATCCTTCTCCGATTTGTTTTTAATCATAAGCGATCCTTTCTCTAAGCATTCAATAGCGGTTCGCTCTTAGAATACCACAGGAAAAGTTCTCAAGCAAGCCTTTAGGCTTTCCAATCCAATGCCCTTTCTACCGCCCTGTGCCACTTATTTACCTTCTCTTCCCGAAGTTTTTCCTCTAACATAGGAGAAAAGCACCGATCTATCTGCCGTTTATTTTTGATTTCATCGATAGATTCCCAAAATCCCGTGGCAAGACCAGCCAGATAAGCCGCTCCTAAAGCCGTAGATTCAATCGACTTTGGTCGGATCACCTTTGTATTGGAGAGATCCGCCTGCGTCTGCATTAAAAAGTCATTGGCGCAGGCTCCTCCATCTACCTGTAATCCCAGTAAGGAGATACCAGAATCTGCTTCCATGGCCATTAGGACATCCTGGGTCTGAAAGGCAATCGATTCTAGGGTAGCTCGAATAATATGATATTTATTGACTCCCCTTGTTAATCCTACAATAACCCCTCTGGCATCTTGATTCCAATAGGGAGCACCTAAGCCTGTAAAGGCAGGCACCACGTAACAACCATTGGTATCCTCCACTTTTTTTGCCATCTCCTCCGACTGGGCAGCCGTTTGAATCAACTGAAGTTCATCTCGCAACCATTGAATGGAAGCACCACCCACAAAAATAGAACCTTCTAGGGCATAGGTAATCTTTCCATCTATTCCCCAAGCTATGGTGGTTACTAAACCATTCTTTGAAGTTACCGGTTGATCCCCTGTATTCATTAAAAGGAAGCAGCCGGTGCCATAGGTATTTTTAGCTTCTCCCGCCTTTAAGCAGTTTTGTCCAAACAAAGCTGCCTGCTGGTCTCCGGCAATTCCAGCGATTTTTACTTCTCCTCCAAGTAATTCCTCACTTGTTTTTCCATAAATTTCACTGCAGGAACAGACCTTGGGAAGGATATTTTCAGGAATATCTAATAAGTCTAGGATTTCCTGGTCCCAGGATAGGTCATGAATATTATACATCATGGTACGAGAAGCGTTGGTATAGTCTGTAATATGGAGTCTGCCCTTGGTTAATTTCCAGATCAGCCAGGTATCTACTGTTCCAAATAATAAGTTTCCTTCCTTGGCCAAATCCCTTGCCCCTTCCACCTGATCTAATATCCATTTTAATTTTGTGGCAGAGAAATAGGCATCTAAGACCAAACCGGTTTTTTCCCGAAACCAAGGGGTCAGCCCCATCTCTTTTAACTGATCACAATACTCTGAAGTCCTGCGACATTGCCAAACAATTCCATGGTAGATTGGCTCTCCACTTTCCTTATTCCACACAATGGTAGTTTCCCTTTGATTGGTGATTCCGATTCCTGAAATATCCCAAGCCTTGGCTTTGGCCTTGGCCATAGCTTCTGCGATGACTCCCGCCATAGAAGACCAAATCTCATTGGCGTCATGTTCCACCCAGCCTGGTTTTGGGAAAATCTGCTGAAATTCCTTTTGAGCCATAGAGACCATCTCTCCCTTATGATCGAATAATATACAGCGGTTACTTGTGGTTCCCGCATCTAATGCCATTACATATTTTTTCATGCTGTCAAATTATATCCCTTCACATATTCTAAAAATTCATCTTTATTTATTGGCTGTGAAAAATAATATCCCTGAATCAAATCTCCTCCATAGGAAACAATTTTTTCCTTTTGCTCCTCTGTTTCGACTCCTTCCTGGATAATATGCATCCCCATCCGTCGAATGGAACTGATCATGGCCGCCAGCATATGTTCTGCCTGTTTGCTCTCTTCACTTTTTAAAAGAATCGACCGATCAATCTTAATATTTTTATAATTCTTACTAAGCAAACGATCAATATTGGAAAAACCGGTACCAAAATCATCCAAAGAAAAGGTATAACCCAGCCCCCTCATACGTTCCAGGGACTCCCGCAGCATACGGTCATCTGCATACTCCACCTCTGATTCCGTTACCTCAAGATTAATCATATCCACCGGCACCTTATATTGCTTTCGAATTTCTTCCAGGCGATTAATAAAATTATAATTTAAAAATTGATAGTAGGATAAATTAATCTCAATATACTTTAAGCCTATATTTAAATACTGAAGTTCCGATAAGAATTTACAGGTTGTTTCATAAACATACTCTCCGATTTCTGAAATCAAACCATTTTTTTCGGCAATGGGAATAAAAAGTTCCGGAGAAACAAATTCTCCTTTGTCGTCTCGCATACGGACCAGGGCTTCTGCTGCAATAATCTTATCCTCCTGTGCTGACCAGATCGGCTGATAGTAGACTTCAAACTGTTCATTGGTCAAGGCATTTTGAATGGTTCGTTCTATCTCTGGCCGGCTCTTGGCTTTATTGATTCGTCCCTGTCTTCCGGCCTCATTGGCATTCACGTCAATAGACTCAAGCAGGTCTACAATGGTATCTAGGTCATTCGCATCCTCAGGAGAGCTAAAATAACTGGCGTATACATTAATGTTGAAATCATTTCCAGAGATATTCCATGGTTCCTTAAAGCGGGCAATAATCCGTCCCGTCAGCTCATTGGCCTCTGTTTCGGTGGTATGCTCCAAGAGAACCAAAAGTTGTTCATAGTCATAGGTAAATAAATTGGACGAAGAAACATATCTTTTCAAGTAATCCCCAATGCTGTAATACAAATTGGTTACCTCATCCGATGGAAGGAGTCGGTGGAAGATTTGAATATTATTCAAATGAATTTGAATCACATAGAATTCTTCCTTGTAATTTAAAAGTCGCTTGGTATTATTTAAAAATACGGAACGCCTTAGACTTCCCGTCATAAGATCCAGATAAGTTTTCTCATCCTCAATCAATAAAAAAGATCCGATAAGCACCAGCGACTGGGCAAACATTTCCAACAAAAGTTCCGGAACTAACATCTGAATTAAAATTCCGGCCCCTGCGATTCCAAGCATTACATACAAGGAAACCGGATTTATCCTGGATGCCTCATCGGTATAAAAGAGAGCAGAGATAATCGCTAAGAGAAAATAAACTGCCGAAAGCAAATAAATAAGCGGCATCCACGGCCCACGTACATACACATTATATTCATCCAGATAATATACCTTATGAAACAAGGGATTTAATAGGATAATTACCTCAGCAATAAAACAAGGAATCCCCATGATAATATATTGGAACCGGTTCATTCGTCCCAAAATACCATTATTTTCCATTACATAGGCCGCCATATAAAGGGCTGTCATATTATGAGAAAAGAAATATAAATAGTGACACAGGTACTGGACATAAACAATCTTTCCGGTCAAAACAAATTTTCCCATGATACCAGTGGTAGTTGCCGCACTTGCACTAATCAAAGTTAATATGGCAAGGGTAATATAAATCCTTCTTCGGCGGCTCTTTACGGCCCTTTGAATATAACAATAAACCAAACATACTATGGTAAGAATTACTCCACAGCTATCAAATGATATTTTTCCAATTAAGGATACGTTAAAATCACTCATTTTATGCCCCCTTTCTTCTGCTTCTGTTCCTGGGTTAAAAGGGAAGCATATTCCTCCTCTGTCATAATTCCTCCCACAACCTTTCCCTGATAATTGGTAACTCCAATGGAATGGGCATAATCTCTTAATTCCTCGCTATCTACCCCTTTTGCAACAACAATCATACCGTTTTCCTTTACATTATCTACCAAGGCTGCAAGAATCTGCTCATTTGTCTTGTTATACATACTGGCTTTAAAAAAGTCCCCATAGATTTTCACATATTCATATTTATCGCTTAAAAGTTGTGCCAAGTTGGAATTACCTTCTCCATAATCATCTAAAACAAAAGAATAACCTAATCGTCTCATGGTTATATAAAGTTGGTCTAAATTATCCTTCTCACGACTGGCTTCCGGAGAAAGATATACCGATAATTTCACCATATTTTTTGGCACTTGATGTTCTAACATAATGGCATGGAATCTTCGGATTAATTCTGCATTATACAATTGGTAAACAGATAGCTTCATCTCAACAACGGTAACTCCATATTTTTCCGGATGATAGGTTTGAATAAATTCTGCCGTCTTTCTTACCAGATATTCCCCCACCTCAATGACCATACCATTCTTCTCTACAATAGGTGAAATCTCTGAATCATCTACCCTTCCCAATTCCTGATCATGAAAACCTAAAGACACCTTTACGGCAACATACCCCTGTTTTCCTTCCGACCAAATTGGTTCAAAATAAATCGGTAAGGCTTCCTCTCTAATCAGTTGATGGAGTTTTCGTTCGATTTTAGGAACCCGACTTAACTCTTCTACCTTTTTTCCTGCAATTACCTTAATATGACCCATATTTATGGTGGCATCGGTTTCAATCATCTGAACTAAGTCCTTCAATTCGGAACAATTATCCGGAATTCTTATAATTCGCAAAACGTAACTTAATGAAATTGTCATCTCTCCCACGGTAATGTATTCCGATAAATCATTGTAGAGACTAGTCGTTTTTTCTTTCATTACCTGAATAGAAAGTTCATCCTTCTCATCATATACCAAAAGGAATTTTCCTGTACGGTAAACAAAAATATCTTCAATATCTGCCACCCTCACTAATTTGGTAGCCACCACCTTCAGGAGTTTATTAAAATGATCTAAACTTAAAACTCTCCGATATATATTTAGGTTGGCACAATCCACCTCGATGATGGAATAGTGTCTTTTAAATTGCATATTTTGAAAATTACGACGCAAGAATCTTTCCTTGCCATAAAGCTCCGTAACCGGATCCAGGCTACTATTCTCATCTTCAATCACAATATAAAGGCCCAGCATACAAATGGATTCAAAAAAGAGGGCTAACATATACTTTGCCGAAAATGACTGGATCATCGACCCAATTCCAGCTGCAACTACACAAATGATAATCGCCTTTACCGGATCTTTTGGCGATACTTTTCCATGGCTCAGGGTCATGGCAATTCCCAAGATGAAATAGAACAGAACATTTAAATAGATCACATCCATATAGTCCCCACGATAATACGTATACCCCTCATAATAGAATAGGGCATGGGTAGCCGGATTGCTTAAGGCAAATACCTCTGTGATGATGAAGGGTATCATAATTATAAGATGAAAAAGCTTTGTTTTCTGTGTAAGAATTCCCTGATACTCTAAAAGATACATCACCACCATAGGTGAAATAGCTGCCTTACAAACAAAGACCAAATATTTACTATAATATTGAAGAATAAAACGTCTCTCTCCCGGATCTAACATTTCTAACCCATTACTCATAATAGAGCATAACCCATAGGCCAATAGGGTATAAAGAATCATACGGTATAATTTTTTTCTTGCACCACTATGATACTTTTGGGTACTCATCAAATACAAACAAAAAAGACAGATGAATAGCCCGCAAATTTCGAATCCTACTAATTCAATAAAACTTGTTAACATCATCTGCCTCCTTTCTGTGTCGTTCCTATTTAGTTACCCTTCATGCAGATTTGCAAATTGTTCAGCGATTAATGCAAAAATATCCTTTTCACTGTTAAATCCTGAGCCAAAGGAAATCTGACTCTTTACAAATACTGTGCAAGAGTTGCCATCTACCTCATGAATATCCTGAAGTTCCTCGATTACCTGATCCGTAATTTTTCGAACCTCCTCAATCTTTTTAAAGCGAAGCAATAATACAAATTCTGCTTCCGATAAACGACCAATGGTTGCCGTAGTTGTTACGTTGCCAAGAATTATTCCTGCTACTTTTCGTAAGAATTTATCTCCTACCTCTTCTCCATAGGTCTTTTGAATCCGCTTATACTCAGGCATATAAAAACTGATCACAGCATAATCCTGACCATATACATGATAATTCTCAGCGTAGACAAACATCGACTCTATAATGCCTCTGGTATTCATCATGTCTGTAACCTTATCTAGAACAGAAACTTTTTCCAAATCTGCATGTTCGGTTTCTTCCCCTTCCGCATCAATAAAGTATCCTAACAGACCTATAATCCGTCCGTCTTTATAAATCGGAACCTTATTAGCCACAATATTATGAAGCACTCCTTTAATTAAGCATTTACCAGGTGCATTGGTAATATGGTCCCCCCGTTTTAGTACACGGAGTTCATCTGCCATATAGTCTCCTTCTTCCACATGCCAGCCCATATCCTCATCGTTCTTTCCTCGAATATCCTCCACGGAAGAAAAACCATAATAATTCAAGAAATTCTGGCTGGCCCCAACGAAACGTCGATCCTTATCTTTCCAGAAGAATTTAATTCTTGTGGTATTCATAAAGAACTTCCAAAGTTCTGAGGCACTCATGTCCTCCAGGATATTTTCATCCGGGATATTTTCTTTATCCTCTCCTAAAAGTCCTCCGTAATTTTTAATAAACTGGCCAGCTACCTTGGAATTTGCCAGGGGCGAATCTTTTATGGAATAAAGCAACTTCTTTCCATTACTCTTTGGAACAACAAAGAGAGTATGAAGCTTCCACACGTAATTCCCTTCCAAATCCTTGGTTCGAAAAAAATCTGCTACCGAACCGCTTTCCGATTCCATGACTCTTTGCATAATATTGGTCATCTTTGAGAAATCCAAATATCTTGGAATATCCTCCCAATAGATGTTCTCCTCTGTATATTTCCTATTCAATGTTTTCAAATCATGCATGATTCGATTACTTCTAGAGTATCCTGCAGAATTTAAAAGATCCTCCGAATAATCCTCCTCCACATGTAAAAGCCAAACCGCATCATACATCAAATAGAGATATCTTAAATACAGATCCAGGTTTTCTTGAGTTTCCTGCTCCTGATTATGGGTGATATTTTCCAGGTTGAAACGATAGATATGATGATCTTCCACCTGGGATATCAGTTCAATGGTCAATCGCAGATATAAGCCCTGATCCGGATAAACCAGACCTTCTTCCTTGCCACTAATCACCGCACGATCCGCCAATTGGCGAACGATTTTTCCAATTGGATACTCTCTGGCATTTAGAGTTTGTCCCGCCTCTTCTAAAGTTGAAGAATGCACAAGGGAAAGTATTTTTTGATAGGTACTATTGGCAAATAAATAATGAAAATCAATGCCATCATCCTCCACAATTGCAAGGGAAGAATCGGTAATGAAATTAATCTTTCCTACCCGATCATAGTAGTGTCTCCACTGTCTGGTCTCTAACTGCAATCCACTGTCTATACAGTTTTGCAAACATTCCTTATATGGCATTGGTTTCCCAAACAGATACCCCTGCACCTTTTCACAGCCAATCGTCCGTAGGAATTCAAATTGTTCTCTGGTTTCTACTCCTTCCGCTAAGGTTTGTAAGCCAATCTTCTTTGACATATCCACCGCCGAGATAATAATCTGGCGGGACTTATCTGAAAATCTAGTCAAAAAGTCCATATCAATCTTGATTTCGTCAAATTCATAGTCCTTTAAAACATTTAAAGAAGAATAACCGCTACCAAAATCATCCATCCAAACCTGATAACCTGCCTTCCTGAATTTCCAAACCGCCTGAATAATCTTTTTATTATCCTTCATAAAGAGACTTTCTGTAATCTCTACCGGCAACATATCTCTAGGAACATCATATAGTTTCACGATTTTTTCGATTTCTTCAAAGATATTACAAAGGAGAAAATCCAAACGAGAAAGGTTGAAAGATACTGGTACAATTGGATTTTCCTCTGATGACTCCCTTGCATAGTTACGGCAAATTTCCTGAATAATATAAAGATCAAGCTTATAGATTTGCTTGCTTTCCTCTAATACCGAAATAAACTGTCCCGGCTGCAGGAATCCATACACTGGGTCTTCCCATCTGGCCAAAGCCTCTAAACTGCAAAGATTTCCTGATATTGTACGTACTACCGGCTGATAATATACCTTGATATAGTGCTTTTGAATGGCCTCATCTATATGGTCGGAAATATATTCCCGACGTTCCATATTCTCTTTTAATTCCTTGCTATAATAACAAATAAAGTTCTCTACATGACCTCGAATGCTATCTCCTGCAATTTTTGCCAAATCACAAGCAAGTCCTGCATCAATATCCGGTTCGTCTTTATTTACCTTGTAAATTCCCACGCGAATCCCCACGGCTCCCTCTGGATAAAGGCCTCCGATTTGATCCTGTACACTCTTTAATTTTTCTTCCAGCTTCTCATTCTTGGTAAGAATCGTAAAATGATCATCCGAAAATCTAGAAATAAAATCCTCTGGAAATTCTTCTTTTAATATCTTAGAAATTTCCAAAAGCAGCTCATCTCCCTCTGCTATTCCATATCTGGCATTAAAGCGTTTAAAATTATTCAAATCCAAATATACATAATAATAGGGATTCTCATAATTCCCCGAAAGTCGATCTGCTTCCATCATTCTTTCTGCATATTCCAAAAAACGCTGCATCCCGGGAAGATTCGTCAAATGATCAATATCATAACTTAAATACTTTAAGTCAGCATTCACTATAAAGAGCACATGTTCCTTGCTCCCTCCATTGAAATGAAACTTTCCAAAGGTCTCCACATATCGGATTCGTCCAAATCTCGTAACAATCCGATAGGTCACACGTTTTACCCCTTTATATTCTCTTCCTTCTTCTTTGGATAACAGGGGCATCCACAATTCTTTTAAATCTTCATGGAATACGGTTCCTTCAAAGGATCCTCCCGTCAAAATATCAAACTGCTCTTTCGTATCACATTCATATAATTCCAACAGAGCCTGGTTGACATATGGTATCTTTACTTCCTCTTCCGGATGACAGATCATCACTCCCCCTGGCATTCCATCATATATTCCTTCATAAATTGTCTTATCCATCTAAATCCCTCTTAAATTCTTTCTTTTTAATAAAACCATGGAATTCAGATTACAATCCCCGTTTGAACGACCAAATTCCTGATACAAAAAAAATAGAACTCCACTTATAGTTTATCACACGGCCATATCATTTTCCAAATTTTAAAACCACTTATTCATAACAAAATAAATTTGATTTTTATACAATGTCACGAAATTCGTAACACTAAAAAAATTGGGATTGTAGGAAGCATACGTATTTTTGTATTCCTAAAAAAAGCCGGGGATTCCCCGGTTTTTTTAGGTCAGTCAATTAACTCTCGTCTGCCAACCATAATGTCTGAAACTGTGCATCATGGGAAGCACTATTCTTTTCATAGGTAAGTTCTTTTAGAACCTGTCCTGAAAAATCTTTTAAGGTAAAGGTATTGTCTTCATAAGTAACATAAGAATGGTGTCCGTCTTTCGGAATAGAAACCGAACCTGGGTTTACCATTAAAACACCATCTTGAACTTCTAACACGCCCTGGTGGGTGTGCCCTTGAATATAAACATCTCCTTCAAAAAGCCATGGCAAGTTCTTCTTATGATCCCGGTGTCCATGAGTAAGATGGAAACGATGTTCATCTACCCACATTCCTCTAGATTCCTTGGAAATGTCGAAATCCAAAACCATCTGATCTACCTCTGAGTCACAATTTCCTTTTACACAAATAATCTGGTCCTTGTACTGGTTTAAAAGCTCATAGGTCTTTTTTACATGATAACCACTTGGTATCTCATTGCGAGGACCATGATATAAGATATCTCCCAAAAGAAGAAGTTTCGCATAGCCACCTTCTTCAAATACCTTCATCAACTTACTTGCCCACTCATAATCGCCATGAATATCCGATGCAATTAATAACTTCATAAACAAAATCCTTTTCTAGCCCAAATTTCAAAAAGAAAAGCACCCTAAAGTAAAACTTAGAGTGCTTCAAATTTGATTCATCAAATCAATTTACTTCTTCTTCTTTGCCTTCTTAGCAGGCTTTGTATTTACAAGATCCTTTAATGCTGATCCAGCCTTAAACTTAGGTACTACTGCCTCAGCGATCTTAATCTCTGCACCTGTCTGTGGGTTACGTCCAGTTCTAGCTGCTCTCTTACCTGTCTCGAATGTACCGAAACCGATTAACTGAACTTTCTCACCCTTCTGTAACTCTGTTGATACCACGTTAACGAAAGCCTTAACTGCTGCCTCAGCGTCCTTCTTTGAAAGACCAGCCTGCTCAGCGATTGCGCTTACAAGTTCTGTTTTGTTCATAATCTTTGAACCTCCTTCTTTATTAGTAGTTTCATTATACTTTTCTATAAACGATTTAGCAACCTTTTTTTGTAAAAAAACTAGGATTTTCAAGGGTTTTGGGCATTTTTTTCTCTTTTTTCACGAAAAATGAAGAGAAATGACGTTTTCCCATGGAATATCTTCATTCTTTTTGGGCAATTTGCCATATACTTTTTCATCCATCCCCTTATTTTTTCCATGAAAAAACCTATCGGCAAAGCCGATAGGTCCAGGAAAGTCTTAATTTTCGTTCGAGTGCTCCTTGCGGATTACGTCATGAGCTCCACCTTCTACAATCGAAACAGATGAAACCAAGGTAAGCTTAGCCTTATCCTGGAATTCAGGAATACTTAAGGCACCACAGTTACACATAGTGGAACGAACTTTTGAAAGAGTCTTCTCTACATTATCCTTTAAGGAACCAGCATAAGGAACGTAAGAATCAACACCTTCCTCAAACTTTAACTTGCTGTCTCCTCCAAGGTCATATCTCTGCCAGTTACGAGCACGATTCGAACCTTCCCCCCAATACTCTTTTACATAATTGCCATTAATCAAAAGCTTCTCTGTTGGAGATTCATCGAAACGAGCAAAATATCTACCAAGCATGACGAAGTCAGAACCCATAGCAAGCGCTAAAGCAATGTGGTGATCGTATACGATACCACCATCTGAACATACAGGAATGTAAACTCCGGTCTCCTCATAATACTCATCACGGGCAGCACAAACCTCAATCAAAGCGGTTGCCTGTCCACGACCAATACCCTTAGTCTCTCTCGTGATACAAATTGAACCACCACCGATACCAACCTTGATAAAGTCAGCACCACAGTCAGCTAAGAAACGGAAGCCCTCACGGTCAACAACATTACCTGCACCAACCTTAACGGTGTCACCATAGTTTTCTCTAATCCACTGAAGTGTAAACTTCTGCCAATCTGAGAATCCTTCCGAAGAATCGATACATAATACATCTGCACCGGCTTCAATTAGGGCAGGAACACGTTCTGCATAATCTCTAGTGTTGATACCGGCACCAACTACATAACTCTTATTCTTATCTAATAATTCATTCGGATTGTCTTTGTGCTCTGAATAGTCCTTACGGAATACAAAAGACTTGATTCTACCTTCATCATCTACGATTGGAAGAGAATTTAACTTCTTATCCCAGATAATGTCATTCGCCTCTGAAAGAGTGATTCCTTCCTTGCCAACTACTAACTCATCATAAGGAGTCATAAACTCTGAAACCTTAGTAGAAGGATCCATACGGCTTACACGATAGTCACGGCTTGTAACAATACCAACAAGCTTGCCGTTAGCCAATCCATCCTCTGTTACAGCAACAGTAGAATGACCGGTCTCCTCACGAAGAGCAAGGATATCTGCAAGAGTTGCATCTGCCTTCACATTCGAATCAGATGGAACAAATCCTGCTTTATATGCTTTCACTCTGGCAACCATAGCTGCTTCATCTTCAATGCTCTGTGAGCCGTAGATGAAGGAAATACCACCGCACTTGGCAAGTGCTACAGCGAGCTTATCATCTGAAACTGCCTGCATGATTGCAGACACCATAGGAATCGACATCTCAATGGCTGGCTTCTCACCCTTCTTGTATTTTACCAAAGGAGTCTTCAAATCTACATTACTAGGGATGCATTCACTTGAAGAATAACCAGGAATTAATAAATACTCGTTAAATGTGTGTGATGGTTCGTTAATATAGGTTGCCATAATTTCCTCCATTTCTTTCTATTCGTGCCTGCAAATATGTATACAGACCGACATTAATTTTTAATTTTCCTTATTATAACATTCTAAAAGAAAATGTCAATTGCGAATTTCGGTATTGTTCCCAGGAAAAGAAAGGTGTTATTTTAGGGATTCCATTTGTTCCAATAAGGATGCCGGACTTTCCACTAGGATTGAGTCCATTCCAAGCCTTTGTCCTCCCTCCACATTTTGCGGTCTATCATCAAAAAAGAGGCATTCCTTTGGATTTAGATCAAAGCGTCTAAAGAGTTCTAAATAGATTTCTTTTTCCGGTTTAATGTGATGAACCATATAAGACACCAGCATGCCATCAATATCCTTCATAAAATCTGCATAATGGGTATGTCGTTCAAACAAATGCTCACAATAATTGGAAAGCAGATAAATCTTGTAACCACAGGCCTTTAATTCATGGAGACATTCCCAAATTTGAGGCCTTGGCACCTGCATATATTCCCCGTGGGTAATAAACCAACGAATCACCTTGGCATCCTTGGGATACTTCTTTTCATATTTTACGATTACCTCTTCCTCTGAAAAATTAGCGTAATCCAATTCCTCCCAAAGGTTTTCCGGGTCCTCAAACATTTCATTTCCCACACGAAGAGCCTCTGCCTCAGACAAACCATAGTCCATCAATTGTTGCTTCCAACGGTAAGACAATAGCACTCCGCCTACATCAAACACTAAATTCTTATATTGCTTTTTCATATGCTCTCCTAATCTTCTACCTTAACCTCTTTCACAAACATGCAACGAATCGCATTTAAAACGGCAAGCACCATAACTCCCACGTCTGCAAATACTGCCAGCCACATATTAGCAAATCCCAAGGCTCCTAAGAGTAAGCAAAGAACCTTAACGCCAATGGCAAAATAAATATTTTGGTGAACAATTGAAAGACAAGTCTTTGAAATCCTAATGGCCGTTGCCAGTTTTAATGGATCGTCATCCATTAAAACAAGATCAGCCGCTTCAATGGCTGCATCGGAACCCATGGCTCCCATGGCAACACCCACGTCAGCCCTTGAAAGAACTGGGGCATCGTTAATCCCATCTCCTACAAATGCAAGCTTCTGCCCCTGTCCTTCCTTAGCCACTAAGAGCTCCTCTACCTTGCTAACCTTATCCTGAGGGAGAAGATCGCTATAGCATAGATCAATTCCCAAATCATTTGCCACCTGCTTTGCAACTTCCTCCACGTCTCCAGTAAGCATCACGGTCTTGGTAATTCCCTGTTGTTTCAAGGCGGAAATAGCTGCCCCTGCATGCTTTTTATTTCGATCTGAAATCACAATATGACCGGCATATTCTCCCTCTACAGCCACATGGATGACCGTTCCTGTTAAATGACAATCATGCCACTTGGCTCCAATTTTTTCCATTAACTTGGCATTTCCCACGTAGACCTTTTTTTGATTTACCATGGCAGAAACTCCATAACCTGCTATCTCTTCCACATCCTCTACCTGGCAGCCATCTGCTTCCTCTCCAAATGCCTTTTTTAAGGATTCCCCAATCGGATGGGTGGAATAGCGTTCCACATGAGCGGCGAAATGCAGCAATTCTTTTTGATCAAGCATGTCCGGATGTAAGGCTGTCACTTCAAACACTCCCTGGGTCAATGTACCCGTTTTATCAAAGACAACCGTTCTTACTTCTGATAGGGTTTCCATATAATTAGACCCCTTGACTAAGATTCCCAAATGACTGGCGCAACCAATCCCCGCAAAAAAGCTAAGCGGAATGGAAACCACCAAAGCACAAGGACAACTAATAACAAGAAATGTCATGGCGCGATAGATTCCTTCTCCAATTTGAGCTTCTTTGCCCATCAACACATTTCCAAGGGGATATAAAATTGCCAGGGCAAGGGCCGAATAAACCACAATAGGGGTATAAATTCTGGCAAACTTTGTAATAAAGTTCTCGGATTTGGATTTTCTAGAAGATGCTTCCTCAATCAGTTCCAACACCTTTGAAACCGTCGACTCTCCAAACTCCTTGGAGGTTTTGATTTTAAGCAAGCCCTTTTGATTGATACAACCGCTAATCACTTCATCCCCCACTTTTACGGTTCTTGGAACAGACTCTCCCGTAAGAGCCGCCGTATCTAAGGTAGAAGTTCCTTCTACTACCACTCCATCAATGGGAATTTTCTCTCCAGGCTTCACTACAAGAACACTTCCAATTTCCACCTCTTCAGGGTCCACCTCTTCTATGCTTCCATCTTCCCCCTCCAAATTCGCATAGTCTGGGCAAATGTCCATAAGTTCTGTGATGTTTTTACGACTCCGTCCCACCGCATAGCTTTGGAACCACTCTCCTACCTGGTAAAAGAGCATAACCGCAATCGCCTCTGTATAATCTCCACTTCTAGCCAAAGCCACTCCAATGGCCCCCAGGGTAGCAATGGCCATTAACAAACTCTCATCAAAGGGTTGGCGATTTTTTATTCCTTTTCCTGCCTTCCATAAAATATCATATCCCACAACTAAATAGGGAATCATATACAGTAGAAAACGAAGCACCCTTGGTACTTGTTCTACTAATAAAAAATGAAAGATCACCATTAACACACTTGCCACGATGATTCTCAACAGATTCTTTTTTTGTTTTTTACTCATTCTGTACTCCTTCCAGTAAGCAAAAAAACACGGAAGAACCGTGTTTTTTATCCTTAAGCATAGAAAATCTGACAATCACTTTCTACTTTCTTACAATTTACAAGGACTTTTTCCATGGTTGCTTCCACATCTGCACCCTCTTCAAATTCCACCTTCATCTTAAGCATCATAAAGTTTACACTAGCATCCTTTACGCCCTCTGTGTTCTTAGCAGCTTCTTCCATCTTAGCTGCACAATTCGCACAATCAACCTCAATCTTATAGGTCTTCTTCATAAAAATTACCTCCGCTTTAAGCTTTATAATAATATTAAAAATCATTTGTAAACGATTAAACAATTGTTTAATCGTATTATTATCATACACTTCTTCTGCCTTTCTGTCAACTTTATTTTTCTGATTGAAGCAAATCCTTCTTTTATGATATGATAAAGTTATTCTAAATGACAAGATAGGAGTATTTATATGAGTAAGGATTTAGTTCTGCCTCATGATCATGGGCAAGGAAATGAAAAAATTATTATGGAACAGTTGCCAAAGCTTTCTGTCATTGACGCAGTTTCCGCTGCTATGAAACAATTGGGTGACCCGACAAGATTGCAGATTTTCTGGATTCTTTGTCACGTAGAGGAATGTGTCATTAACATTGCCGCTGCCGTTGACATGTCAAGTCCCGCCATTTCTCACCACCTACGTCTTTTAAAATCTGCCAACCTAATTACTTCCAGACGGGAAGGCAAAGAAGTCTACTATAAGGCCGCTGAAACAGAACTTGCCCAATCCCTTCATCATATTATCGAGGATGTGGGCCGAATTTCCTGTCCAGAAGCTTGTAATCCTATCCATAAATAGCATAAAACCTTAAGGGCCAAAAAAAATCTCCAGAACCAAACTCTGGAGATTTTCTATCTTCTAGTTTCCTGTAATTTCATCGATGCGATCCAATTCTTCTTTTGTAAAGTCAGCACTCTTAAGGACACCTAAGTTGTTTAATAATTGCTCCGGTTTCGATGCTCCAACTAAAACAGAAGTTACCACGCCGTCTTTTAATATCCACTTAAGAGCCATCTGAGAAAGACTCTCTCCACGCTCACAAGCCAAATCATTCAAGGCACGAATCTGTTCAAGACGCTTTTCAACCACATCTTCCCGCAAGAAACGACCATCGGTACGGATTCGACTATCCTCTGGAATACCATTCAGGTAGCGATCCGTTAACATACCCTGGGCAAGCGGCGAGAAGCAGATCAAGCCCTTGCCTTCCTCCCTTGCCGTTGCCTTCAAGCCATTATGCTCGATGCGGCGGTCGAAAATATTGTAACAATTTTGATTGATCACAAAAGGACAACGCTCCTCTTCAAGAATCTTTGCAGCCTTCTTCATGGTCTCTCCATCGTAATTCGAAAGACCTACATACAGGGCCTTACCGGATTTTACAATCTGAGAGAGGGCACCCATGGTTTCTTCTAGTGGTGTGTTTGGATCCATGCGGTGGTGGTAGAAAATATCTACGTACTCAAGGCCCATTCGCTTTAGGCTTTGGTCCAGGGAAGCAATTAAATACTTCTTGCTGCCCCAATCACCGTAAGGACCGGGCCACATGTGATAGCCTGCCTTACTGGATATAATCAGCTCATCTCGATAGATTCCCAGGTCATCTCTTAAAATCTGGCCAAAATTTCTTTCGGCCGCACCATTTTCAGGGCCATAGTTGTTTGCCAAATCAAAATGCAAAACGCCCTGATCAAAGGCCGTCCTGCAGATTGCTCTCATATTCTCGTAGCGACCGGTGTCGCCGAAATTATGCCAGAGTCCTAAGGAAACCTCCGGTAAAATCAGGCCGCTCCTTCCCGACCTGTGGTAGGTCATGTTCTCATAGCGATTGTCCTGTGCCAGGTACTTGTCTCTCATAAAAACCTCCTTGTCAAAACTTGTGTTTACATTGGGTAAAACATACCCGCTCTTAAGATAACAAATCATCCCTTTGATTGCAAATAAAACCAGATTCCTCTATAATAAAACCTAACATTTTGTTCGATACAAAGGAGATTCTATGAAAAAAGCAATTCTATTTGATATGGATGGCACCATCCTTGATACATTGAAAGACTTAACCAATGCCATCAACGAAACCATGCGGCATTTTGGACATAGAGCAAACTATTCCACCAAGGAATGTGGCATGTTTTTTGGGTCCGGGGTTGTCGTTGCCCTAAAGCGGGCTCTGGCCTATGAAGCAGGCTACTCCTATAAAGACTTGGAGCTCATTGGCACAAAAAAGGAGGAAACCTTACACCTTCCTGCCTTTGAACTAGAGGACCTGCAGGAATACTATCGGCCTTTTTATACTTCCCATTGCAAGGAATCTACCAGGCCCTATCCCGGCATTTTGCAAATGATTCGTGACCTGAAAGAAGCCGGTCTTTTGGTTGCCTGTATTTCCAATAAACCGAACCCGGCCGTACAAGCCCTATGTCAAGAGCATTTTGAAGGAGCCTTTGATTTTGCCTTGGGAGAAACTCCCCAAATACCTAGAAAACCGGAGGCCTGCATGATTCAAAAAGCCTTAGAGGCCTTGGCTTGTCAACCAGAAGAAGCCCTTTATGTGGGAGATTCCGAAATTGATCTTCTTACAGCAAAAAATTCCGGCATGGAAGTAATCCTTGTGGATTGGGGCTTCCGAAGCCGGAACTTCTTGCTAGATCAAGGGGCCAATAAAATTGTCTCCAATTGCCAGGAATTAAAAAACAGCATTCTACAGGCATAGATTATTCTGCATCCTCCGGAATATTGGGAACAATCAGGTTCTTATTGGTAGCGGCTACCGCCAACCGGGTCTTATTTTTATAACCGGTTTTGGAAAGAATATTTGACACATGGTACTTGACGGTTCCCTTGGCAACCCCAAGTTTTTCTGCCATCTCATCATATTCTAAGCCATCACAAATCAAACGAAGCACGTTTAATTCCGTAGGAGTCAGTTCTGAAATGGCAACTAATCCAATTTTAATATCCGGCTGATTAAAAGGAAAAAGGTGCTCACCTTCCATGGTTCGATCCATCATCTCCCTTAAAGATTCCGGGCTGATATCCTTATACCAAAAGCTGTCTACTCCTGCCTTCTTTGCTCGATCAATATATCCAACCTCCATCATAGAAGTTACAATAATAATTTTTATTTTCGGATACTGACGTTTAATTTCAGCCGCTGCATCGATTCCATCCTTGGAACCATGGGTGCAAACATCCATAAGAATTAAATCTACATGATTTTTAGAACAATACGTAAGGGCAACCCCTGCACTTAAAAGTTTTGCTGACAAATGATAATTATCACTTTGTCCAATGGCATGCTCCATGTTTTCCTGAGCCATGCGCTGATCGTCAACTACTAACACTTCTATCATAGACTTTCTTCCTTTCTAAGCGGAACCTGAATCATCAAAGCAAACGTTGGTCTGGATTGAATCTTAATTGTCCCACCACAGGCTCGCACATTACGGCCTAAATTTTTTAAACCACCTCTTGGATGAATTACCCTCTCAGGGGGTTTTCCATTATTTCGAATCTGACAAATCACAGAATCTGCCGCTTCTCTTATGGTAACATACAAATGATCTGCTCCGCCATGTCGAACTCCATTCGTCATACATTCCCAAATTGCAAGCACCACATTCTCCCTTGCCTCCCCAAAAGGTGGCAACTGTCCATCCATCTTAATCTCGATTCCCAAAACGGAAGCATCTTCAAGCACCTCCTCAAAATCATCAAACAATTGTGGGTTACTATTTCCGGCTCGGAGCATCTGAATGGTCTTTTTCCAAACCATAAGGGCATCCTCCATTTCTTCTTTCGAAACCGAATCAGCCAAAAGTTGCCTGCGAATTGCCAACATTCCACCACCCATTTGATCGTGAAGATGTGTGATTGCATGCATGATTTCTTCTTCCCGCACCAGGTCCATGGAATTATCGGATAATTCCTTTAATTCCTTATACATTTCCTTCAGCTTCATGGAACTTTCAGAAAGTTCCTGACGTTTTTGATTTAATTGGGTCACATCATAAAAGAAGACTTCCAAATATTTATTTTTATCACTGGCAATAATCTCTTTTATGGTATAGGTCCAAGCCCTTCCATCCGGAAAAATCAGTACCTGATCCTTGGTTTTTACTACATTCGGTCTTTGGTTTGGATCATCTAAAGCATCCATTAATTCCTTGGAAGATTGCAGATCATGGCCGGTCATTTGCAAATATAAATCATACATTTGATTGTTGCAAAGTTTAATGCTTCCCATCTCAGTGAAATACACGATTCCTACCGGAAGATTATCAATGGCTCCACGAATACAGCCCTTTCCCATATTCACATCTCCCATTTGAATTCGAAAATACAGGCTACTTGCCACATAATTTGCCAAAAGAATCGTTATAATCCAAAGAAAAAGCGTGGGAATTTCCACCTTAAATCGATGAAAATGATAATTATCTGCCAAAACACATAAAAGGGAAAAGGTCAAAAGGACCATAAAACTTGCAAAGACCTTTCTCCTGATTAATTTATTATCCTGAATAATAATAATTAAATATAAAATTAACAATACAACCTCTGCAGCTAAAACCATTAAAAGCAAAAATTGCTCCAGGTGTGCAGCGTATGAAAATGGAATCATGCGTGAAGGCCCCCTCTCTTTAATGGAAGGGTATACCGAAAGCCCCCATCCTCGGTTTCTCTGCTTTCGATCACTTCAATCTTATCCGAATAAAAATCCCTCATATCCTTAGAGCTTTCCAGTAGAATAATCATTTTATAATCCTCATTTTCCCTAAGAAGTTTTACAAAGACCGTTTGAATATCGTCAATGGTAAACTCAATTAAATCTTCAAAGAACTCATAAGCCGCAATCACACTATCAGCCCTTAAGTTAAATCCCCGGTCAATCTGGACGGCGCAATCCACCCCTAAAAAAGCCAGGTTATTGGTACTTTCATGAATACAAAGATAGAGGTCACTGGAATCTAAAAAATTATTTTTTTCAGATAGGTAGAAAAGATTTCCTCTTCTCTTAATATAGGCTCCTAGTACCACAGACTTGGCAAGAATTTTTCTCTTCTGATCTTGATCCTTGGTCTGGTCATACTCTTCCAACAATTCATAAAGGCAATCAATCTGTCGGGAAATTCTAGCCTGAACCTGAGTGTATAAGCGGTTCTTCTCTCGAAGCTGCTCGGTACGACGCTTGGTTCGGTACTTTTCCTCCTCCACATAGTTTCTTTCCTCTAAAGCCTCATGGTTTTCTTCTAATTCTGAAAGGATTTCCTGAAGTTCTGTCACATCTTCCTTCCAAAATACATAACCACATTGAATCTTATTCCCTCGTAATAGAGAGTTGGAATCCAGACGGACCACCCCATGAATTGCACGTTTCATCTTTTCTTCTGTTAACTCCAAAGGAGAGCCGGACCGGTAGCGAACCTGAAAATCTCTTTTGGTAATTAAAACCGGAACACTTAGACAGTCAAAAATCATATTATAACCGGTATTCATAGGAATCAATCCGGAGTCCAAGCAATTTTCAAAGGTAGCAATGTAAAAGATACAATAGATTACCGTTACATCCGGCATAATGGCCATGATAAAGTCTCTAGAAGTAAGGTAGAGAATAGAATACAGGATTATCAAAACAAAGGGGATCAAAGGAGAAAAAATAGTCCTCTTATTTTTAAAGACTCGACACTTAATTGACATAATCCCCAAAGAAAAAAAACCACAGACAATGGCCCAAGCCATCACCACATAATAAACAAACCCATAGGTATATCGCAAGATTCCATATCGGTAGGTATCCGTAAACTGGAACACCAACTGATGACAGTCATTGGTTAAAACCGTCAAAGCCAAAAACGCTGCCGGTAAATACAGAAAGTACATAGCCTTTGGCATCCGATAGGTTTCTTGCTTTCCCAAAGACCAGGAAACAAAAACTGAAAACAGTGGCACAAAGGTCTGGGGAATGTAATATTGATACCAAAGAAGCCGCATCTCAAGCTGAGTCTCTGCAAATGCGTATTTCACCGTACGAACAAACATCCAATAAACCAAAAGCGCCGCAATGGCAATCATATAATTTCGCACCTGCTTTTGCGTAACCTTTCGATAGACCGCCACACCCCAACAAAGAAAAATAGCAATATAAGCATAGGAACACAGTAGCATGGTCACCCTGGTATTCTCTATTAAAACATCAACGATTCTAAGACAAGCCGCTATAAATATGAATGTAAAAACGATTAAATTTTTCATCCAGACTTCCTGTCGTATCTTCACGCCTCTTCTCCTTCCTTGTCAAACCTCGCTTGGAGCTTATCCCCCAAGCAAGTTACAACACATACACGCTCAATATATCAAATGCTGATTTATCCTGTCAACCAACCATTTGGGTGTTTGTAGTCCCAGGAAGTGAAAATAAATTATAAAAAAATACAAAGTACAAAAAAATACAATCACTCATTCACTTCTTCAAAAAAGCCCGTAAATAAAGGGATGACAGGCTTTTTAAAAATTGATAATTTTTTATCAATTTGTTAGCGGTAACTAACTCAAACCTATTGCATTTTTTCGTAAAGTCCGCTATATTTATCTAGTTAAAGAAAGGAGCTATTATGAATAATGTTTTAGTTTGTAAAGAAGTTGATCCTTTAGAAACTCGAGTAGCTTTAATTCCAGCAGACGTTAAGAGACTTGTTTCAATGGAACTCAAGATCTACGTTGTTTCAAACGCTGGTTTAAAGTCTGGTTTTACCGATGAGGACTACAAGAAGGCCGGTGCTGAAATTGTAGCTTCCAACGAAGACGGTTATGCTAAGGCAGATATTGTTGCCAGAATCTTAAAGCCAGAAACTACAGACGGTTTAAGGAAGGGTACCCTCCACTTATCTTACCTTGATCCATTTAATGAAAAGGACTTATTAGATGACATGGCAAATAAGGGAGTTAGTGCAGTATCATTGGAGATGATTCCACGTACTACACTTGCACAGAAGATGGACGTTCAGTCCTCACAGACCTCTTTGGCTGGTTATGTTGCAGTGATTAATGCTGCCGCTCACCTTCCAAAGGTATTCCCTATGATGATGACACCTGCAGGTACTATTTCACCAGCCCGTGTATTCATCATTGGTGTTGGTGTAGCAGGTCTTCAGGCTATCGCTACCGCAAAGAGATTAGGTGCACGAGTTGATGCCTTCGATACCAGACCAGTTGTTGAAGAGCAGGTTAAGTCTTTAGGAGCAAGCTTCCTTAAGATTGACTTAGGCGAGATGGGTCAGACAGAACAGGGATATGCAAAAGAGCTTACTCCTGAGCAGGTTGCTTTACAGCGTGAAGGACAGGCAAAGGCTTGTGAAAAGTCAAATATTGTAATTACCACCGCTAAGGTATTCGGTCGTAAGGCTCCTATCCTTATTACTAAGGATATGCTTGATCGTATGCAGCCTGGTTCTATTGTTGTAGATATGGCTGTTACTACAGGTGGTAATGTTGAGGGAAGCAAGCCAGGTGAAACCGTTGTTACCGAGAATGGCGTAACTATTCTTCCTGGTGACCTTCTTGAAAGACAAGTACCATTTGATGCTTCTAAGATGTTCTCTGGAAATATCGCTGCCTTCCTTACTCATTTTTATAATAAGGAAACAAAGCAGGTTGAGATAAATCTGGAAGACGAGATTATGAAGGGTTGTCTGATCACAAAGGACGGAGCAATCATTCATGAGAGATTCAAAGGAGGTAATAAGTAAAAATGAGTAATATGATCATGTTAGTATTCGTGTTCGTAATTGCGGCTTTCTTAGGTACAGAATTAATTTCTAAGGTACCTTCACAGTTACACACACCTTTAATGTCAGGTACAAACGCGATTTCCGGTATTACCATCGTTGGTGCTATTACTGTTACCGCAACTGCAGCAGCTAAAAGCGGCCACCCTACCATCGGCCTTGTTCTTGGAATTGCAGCAATCGTATTTGCAACAATCAACGTAATTGGTGGTTACATGGTAACCGACCGTATGCTTGGTATGTTCAAGAAGAAAGATGATAAGAAGGAGGGCAACAAATAATGAAGGCTTACAATGATTTAATTGTCCCTATTCTTTATATGATTTCAAGTATCTTCTTTATCCGTGGTATTAAGCTTTTGGGTAAGGCTGATACAGCCCGTAAGGGTAACGCTTATTCAGCTGTTGGTATGGCAATCGCTTGTATTACCGTATTAACCGAAAGCGAGGTAATTAAGGGCGGTCTCACCGGTTACGTTGCTATCGCTGCTTCTGTTCTTGTTGGTGCAGTCATTGGTGCCGTATGGTCTAAGAAGGTTGAGATGACCGGTATGCCTGAGCTCGTTGCTTTATTCAACGGTTTTGGTGGTCTTTCTTCTCTTTTAGTTGCACTTTCACAGTTCATTGTTGATGATACAGCACGCGGAGCTGACAAGGAAATCTTTACCTCTATTACCCTTGGTCTTACCATCGCAATCGGTGCAATCGCATTTACCGGTTCTGTTGTAGCTTGGGGTAAGCTTTCCGGTAAGATGTTTAAGAAGCAGATCCGTATCCCGGCTAAGAACCAGGTGAATGCAATTCTCTTAGTCATCGGTTTAGCAGGAATCGTGATTTATACTCTTAATCCATCTGCTATTAACAATGCGGAATTTATCGGCGTATGTATTACTACTGTAGTATTCTTAATCCTTGGTCTTACTATGGTTGTTACCATCGGTGGTGGAGATATGCCAGTTATTATCTCACTTTTAAATGCATTTTCAGGTCTTGCTGCTGCATTTGCAGGTTTCGCAATCAGCAATACCGTACTTGTTGTTTCAGGATGTTTAGTTGGTGCTTCCGGTCTCATCCTTACCTTAATCATGTGTAAGGCTATGAACAGAACTCTTTACGCCTTATTATTCGGAACCTTCGGTGCTAAGAAGGCTAAGGGGGATGGCGTAGCAAAAGAGCCTAAGTCAATCTCTCCGGAAGATGCTTACTTAATCCTTGAGGCAGCAAACAGCGTATGTTTCGTTCCCGGTTATGGTATGGCCGTTGCTCAAGCTCAGCACACCGTTAAGGAATTAGCTGACCGTCTTGAGGCAAATGGTGCAGAAGTTAATTACGCAATCCACTCGGTTGCTGGTCGTATGCCTGGTCATATGAACGTACTTTTAGCTGAGGCTAACGTTCCTTATGAGCAGTTAAAGACCGGTGATGAGATGAACGCTCAGATGTCAATGCAGGATGTTGCCATTGTAATCGGTGCAAATGACGTAGTTAACCCAGATGCTGAAACCGATGAGTCATCTCCTATCTACGGAATGCCTATTATCAAGGCTTACGAGGCAAGAACTGTATTCGTATTAAAGAGAGGTGCCGGTACAGGATTCTCTGGTATCCAGAACCCACTCTTTACAAACGACAACACCTTAATGATTTATGGTGATGCTAAGCAGACCCTTGCTCAATTAGTAAGTGAGTTTGATGATGAGTAAATCAAATCTAATTTAAAAATACAAATAGCTGTCCTACATTTTGTGTGGGACAGCTATTTTTTATTTATTCTGATTTTTTGTTTTGGCAAAATAGGCAGGATCGCAAAGGTCCTTTACTACTTCGCCTGCAAGGATTAATCCTGCAACCGCTGGCACAAAAGCTAGGGAACCGGGACTTGGTCTTTGTCCCTCAACTTCTTGATAGATTTCCAGTGGTATTCGTACTTCTTCCCTGGAATACACTACCTTTAAATTTTTAATTCCTCGTTTTTTTAATTCATACCGCATAGTTTTTGCCAAAGGACAAACGGAGGTTTTAGAAAGATCTGCCACCTCAAAAGCGGTGGGATCCAGCTTATTTCCGGCTCCCATGGAACAGATAATAGGAACCCCTGCCTCTTTTGCTGCCAGAACCAACTGGATTTTTCCCGACACCGTATCAATGGCATCCACCACATAATCATACTTGCTAAAATCAAACTGGTCTGCTGTCTCAGGAAGATAAAAAATCGGATACTTGTTAATTATTACCTGAGGATTAATTTCCTTACAGCGTTTCTCTGCGACATCTACCTTGTATTCTCCAAGGCTTTCATGGCTGGCGATAATCTGGCGGTTGATATTACTTAGGACCACCCGGTCGCTATCGATTAAATCAAGCTGACCGATGCCCGACCGAACCAAAGCCTCTACCACATAGCCGCCCACTCCACCGACACCAAAAACAGCGACTCTTGCATTCAAAAGCCTCTCGATATTTTCCTGTCCTAAAAGCCTTGCGCTCCTAATAAATTCTTCTCTCATAAATTCCTCCGGTTTTACAATTTGGTGGTCCACTTGCTACAGTCCCAAATCTCGCTGGCAATATCCTGATAAAACTCAGGTTCGTGACAAACCATTAAGATGCTTCCCTTGTATTCCAAAAGGGCTCTTTTTAATTCATCCTTGGCATCCGGATCTAAGTGATTGGTTGGCTCATCTAAGACCAAGAGGTTAGAAGCCCGATTCATTAATTTGCAAAGACGAACCTTTGCCTGCTCTCCACCGGATAAAATACGAACCAGACTTTCAATATGATTGGTGGTTAAGCCACATTTTGCCAGGGCCGAACGAACCTCATACTGACTAAAGCCCGGAAATTCATTCCAAATCTCCTCTAGGCAAGTAGTGGTAAGGTCTGGGGCCATCTCCTGCTCAAAGTAGCCTATTTCCATTCCCTCTCCCAGTTCCACCTGACCTTCTAAAGGCTTTATGATTCCCAACAAGGACTTTAGGAGAGTGGACTTTCCAATTCCATTGGCTCCAGTTAAAACAATGCGACTTCCTCTCTCCATCTCAAGATTTAAGGGGGAAGACAGGGGTTCATCATAACCTATCACCAAATCCTTTGTAGTAAACAAAAATCGCCCCGGCGCCTTGGAATAAAGAAAATGAAATTCCGGCTTTGGTTTTTCATGAACCTTTTCGATTCGTTCCATCTTATCTAACTTCTTTTGACGAGACTTGGCCATATTTCTTGTGGCAACTCTCGCCTTATTTCTTGCAACAAAGTCCTTAAGTTCTGCGATTTCCTGCTGCTGGCGCTGGTATGCCTGCTCCTGCTGTTGCTTCTGCATCTCGTAGACTTCCTGGAAATGATCATAATCTCCCACATAACGAGAAAGCTTCTTATCAGCCATATGGTAGATAATATTAATCACCGAATTTAAAAATGGGATATCGTGTGAGATCAGGATAAAGGCATTCTCATAGTCTAGCAGGTAACGCTTTAACCAAGCAATATGTTCCTCATCTAGGTAATTGGTAGGCTCGTCTAAAAGAAGAATCTCCGGTTTTTCCAACAAGAGCTTTGCCAAAAGGACCTTGGTTCTTTGTCCGCCGGAAAGGTCGGTGACATCTTTATCTAAGCCTAAATCCATTAATCCTAAGGCTCTTGCTACCTCGCTTACCTTAGAATCAATCAAATAAAAATCATGGGCAGTTAAAAGTTCCTGAATAGTTCCTGCCTCTTCCATATATTCTGCCATCCGGTCAGCATCTGCCTCTGCCATTAGACCGTAGAGTTCGTTGGCACGTTCTTCCATCCGGAACATTTCATCAAAGGCTGACTTTAAAACATCCTCAATGGTCATTCCCGCCTTTAAAACCGCATGTTGGTCCAAATAACCTACCGATACATGTTTTGCCCACTCCACCTTTCCTTCGTCCGGCTGAAGTTTTCCGGTAATAATACTCATAAATGTGGACTTTCCCTCACCATTGGCACCTACTAATCCAATGTGTTCTCCCTTTAACAAGCGAAAAGACACGTCTTCAAAAATTGCGCGGTCTCCAAATCCGTGGGACAAATGTTCTACATTCAATATGCTCATCTTGCTTCCTCGCTTTCCATAATAAAAGAGCGGCATCGACCGAGTCGATTCGCCGCTCCTTATTGTATCATATTCTAAGACGCAAGTCTTTCTTTTTTTCGGTAAGTTTTATTTTCCCTTAATGGTCTTAACTACTGCTTGACCACTATACTCTAAACCATCTACTGTGGTTACAGGAATAATCTTGTAACTTACACTCTTCTTTTTCTTACTAAGCTTTACGGTATTCTTAATACTGCATGACTCAGTAGTGGTAATTAACTTATACTTACCTGATGCAAGTTTACAATATACCTGATATTTTACATTCTGGGTATCAGCCTTGGTCCATGAAATAGTCATCTTGGCCTTCTTGCTCTTACCCTTCTTTAATGCCTTGCTGACTGCCTTCTTGTTTGTCATCTTAACCTTTAATGAAGTAACAGCAGCACTCTTTGCACTAGCAATCTTCTCTTCGGTTAACTTCTGATTTAAAGCTTCTACTTCCTTGCAAAGGCTAATATTCGTATTTTTAATAATTTCATTTACTTCAGCTTCCTTAGAAGATGCCTCTTCTGCTACCTTCTTTGCTGACTCAGCTGCTGCTGCCTTGGAAGATGCTTCCTCTGCTGCCTTGCTTGCTGACTCAAGCTCTGCTGCTGCCTTGGAAGATGCTTCCTCTGCTGCCTTGTTTGCTGACTCAAGTTCTGCTGCTGCCTTGGAAGATGCTTCCTCTGCTGCCTTGCTTACTGACTCAAGTTCTGCTGCCTTGGAAGATGCTTCCTCCTCTGCTGCTTTTGCCTCTGCCTTATACTCATCAATGCTCTTTGCAGCTACCTTAAGAGTAATTTCCGGAAGTATTGAGAAATCTCCTACACAAACCGGTGCGTTAAGATTTGCCTTACCACCATTTTCCACAAGCTTGTCTGCTCCAAGTCCGGAACCCCACCATCCTTCGTGGATCTGTCCATCTGTCAAATGATACGTTCCATAGTTGTCAAAGGTTACCTGAATTGAAATATCATCATTGCTATACTGGCTGTGACCATAAGCAAGTAACTGACCTTCTGAAATACTTGTATCTGAATCACTGGACTGGATTCCTGAGGTATTATCTAAGCTATAAGCAAAGTATCTCTTTTCACTGCCCCATGCTCCAACGGTTGGATTGTAAATGGTAGCAAGCTTGTAAACCGGAAGAACTACTCCTGATAAAGTAATCTTTACGGTATCGCCATCTAAAATCTGGTTATTCTCTCTTGTTGCAGTTAAATTCTCTACGGTTACAGCAATCTTTCTTGCGTCTACCACCTGGCTAACACTAGCTTCTTTGTTTTCTGAATCAAGTGCTGTTACAGTAATGATATTACCGCAGTTTTCTAAAGCAACGGTATAAGAACCATCTGCATTCGCACTTACTGAATTACCATTAACGGTAACAGACTGAATGCTTGCAGACTCCTCGCTTACCGATGGAGTAAAGGTGTATTCAATCGAATCACCTTCTGCAAAGTATACGGTATCATAACTGGTAAGATCAATACCGGTGCTTACGGTACAACTTGACTGATTCTCTGAAACCCGATAAACCACATACGCTTCATTGGCAGGGTAAACGGCTGCATAGGTTTTCTCGTTGGCATAAAGCGCATCGTAAGAAACCTTGATAATCGTGGTTCCTTCCTTCTTAGCATCTACACGAACCTTCTCTCTAGAATCATAAGAGGAAAGGGCAACTGAATCACCAGACACTACTTCATAGTGAAAGTTTGGTCTAGAAACCTTGTTGCTAACCGGACTATCAATAATCTGTGTTACTCTTCTTGGATAGATATAAGCTGACTCAGAAGGACGAAGTTCCTTGTAGTCGTACTGTAACCACAAATCGTCATCATAAGATGGAGTGGCCTTACCTGTAACATATACAGTTGCAACGGTTGGTTGAGCATAGGTTGGATATTCCTCATCCTGATTGCTTCCCAAAGTAGTAATCTGATAAGTTCCCGGCTCTTGGAAAGTGAGTTTTGCCTGACCGTTCTCATCGGTAATCGCTCCCGAAATTGGGCTTGTCTGGCCATTCTCATCTAAAAGGCAAACCTGGAATCCTTCCATGGCTTCTTCCTGTTTCATACAGGTCTCTTCCCCTTGGTATCCCATCATTAAATAGTAACCTTTCAAGGTTAGGGTAAACTCTTCCCCTGCAATTGCATCTAGGGCATATGATTTTTCCCCATCTTCTTCAAAATAGGTATAATAATCTAAATAACTATCATCCTGGTAAACAAAAAATTCAATGGTATCACAATCCTTTAATTCCGCATTAGCGATGGTATATCCATTGTAGCCACCCCATGCCGATGCGGTTCCATCATGTGGATACATATGATTAATATAAAAACCTGCACCATATGTTTCCACACCAAAGAATTTTGAAATGAGGCCACCACTTACCACAAGATAATCACTTGCAGTTTCTTTGGTGAAATCATCTCCATAAACAAGTTCTGTAGCCTTTACAAGGGCATCTAAGGCCGATACCTTTTCTCCATCAAAGTCATCTGTAAAACCATAGTCCTCTGCTTCTGTACTTGAAACTTCTTCCTGACTAATTGGAGCAAGTAGGCTTCCGGCAGCATAAGACTGGATCGTTACAGCTGCTGTAATTGATGCTTCTTCTGTGCTTGTATCTGCTAATGCAACCGGTGCCTGAGATACAATCATGCTGGCACTTAAAACTAAGGCCAATACTCTCTTTTTGAACATAGTTCCTCCTTTTTTGTGAATCCATAACACATGAAAAAACTCCCCGTATTCGCCAACAGTTCGCTCCTGCTCTTTCTGGTAAGTCTCCTGGCTTGCAATCACCATACGATTATCCCCTTCCCAATAGTCTCGGTGGAGGGGGTGTCCTCTTCTTTTTTGCGAAGGATACAAAAAAAATAAGGTCCTCCCTAAATCGTACTCCTGCTTACAGTTGTGGCGACAGCTCCGGACTTTACCGGATTCCTCGTTACTGCCTTGCGGCAACCAAAAAGCATATGTTTGGATTAATTTTTATTGCCAAACTATTATAGCATAAGAGAAGAATCTTTCAAGGTAATAAATTCCTATGTCAAACCTAAAGAAAAAAAAATCCATCTTTAGCATCTGCTAAAGATGGATGATCGTTATTGTTCTCTTAAGGTATGAAAACTAATCTTGTGATTATCCTTTACGGTTACTTCCATCATCTGATTGATGACGTCTTCATAAAATTCTCGATTCTCTTTGGTAATATCCTCAAATACCAAGGTAAAACGAGAATCGGTATCGATGACTACTCGAAGGATGTGCATCTTAAACTGAACTGAACAAGAGTAGATTCGGTTAATATCCCAGATTCTTGAGACGGGAAATTCCTTAACCTTTCCATTCTCCAAAACAAGGGAAAGCTTGTCTGCTTCAATTCGTACTTTTCCCTGACGAAGGAAAAACCTGCTGGTCACCCTCGTTCCGAAAAAGGTAAGAAAAATCATCCCCAAAAGGATTAATCCAAAGGCTATAAAATCGTTAAAAATCAGAGAAATCAAAACATCCCATACAATCAATTCCAAGGCCAACACAAAAATCCTTGTCTTAAACAACTGATACTTAATCTCCAGCTCTTTCATGAATAAATCCCTTTCATGCTAATACTCCAATATGATTATTATAGACCTATTCATAAAGCCGTAACAAGTTACATATGACATAATCTAACATGACATTTGCCACTTATTTACCCTTTGCAAAATGACATTTATCAGATCAAAACTCACTTATTCCATTGTTACTTCTCCGCAAAGGTTTGTAGTAAGATATTTTCTAATTTCTTCCGGATCTTGCGTTTGTCCTAACACCCACATAAGTTTGGTGATCGCCGCTTCGGTGGTCATATCAAATGCCTGATAAACGCCCGCTTCTAGGGCTCGAATTCCCGTCTCGTAAATATTCATCTTGCTTCCTTCAAACCGGCACTGGGTTCCTACCAATACTACGATCCCCTGATCCACCAATTCTTTTACACTGGCAATAAAATCGTGATTTAAAAACGGCATTCCCCCTAGTCCATAAGCCTCAATGTAAATCGCCTGATAACCTTTTTCTGCGTACATCTTTAGCACAGACCGGTGTACACCCGGAAACATCTTTACAATTCCCACTTCCTTGCTATATCTATTCCTTAATTCAAATGGACTTTTTAATTCCGGAAATGCATATTCGTTAAACTCCAGGCCCATGGCTGAAATCTGTCCCAGGCAAGGAGCATTGATACTTTCAAAGGCATCAAAACTTACCGACCGAACCTTTGAGGCCCGACATCCTAAGATAATCTTTCGATTAAACGCAACAAAGACTCCGGGTCTTCCGGACTGGGCCATATTGATGGCACATCTTAGATTTTCCATGGCATCTGTTACCGGTTCTGCAATGGACATCTGACTTCCCGTAATTACCACCGGAATCTCAATCCCTTGCAACATAAAGGAAAGCATGGAGGAGGTATAGGCCAAGGTATCCGTTCCATGTATGATCACGACTCCCTCATAGGTATATCTGGAATCCCGGATTCGTTGTGCTAAAAGAGCCCAATCCTCCGGAAAAATATTAGCCGAATCCACCTGAAGCAAGTCAATGATGGTAAGTTTAGCACCCCCTGCCACCAGTCGAATCTGTTCCTCTAGGTCTCCAGCATGAAGCCCTGGGGTTAGTCCATTCTCTTTGGCTACCGATGAAAGGGTTCCTCCTGTGTTTAAAATCAATATATTTTTCTTCATAGGCAACTCCTTTTTTCTCTTCTTGTACCGATATTTTACTACAAATACTAGCTTATTACAAAATCGGTTCACTATTATTCACCTTATGGCTATGCTCTGGTAACAGATTCTTCCGATTCCTTCTACGACGGCGACTGGGGCACATCAGAAGACATTTCTTCTATGCCCCAAGACCTTGCCCTCTTAAAAACCACCTTTGTCAATACTGCATTTCCAATGGTATTTGCCCAATCCTTTGGGACACCGGTCATGTTTACAGTAAGTCTTCCTGCAAGATTTGGACGGAATCTACCGCAAACCTCTTTCAGGATTTAGCATTATCTGTCGCACAAAACTAGTTTTCATGTTATACTAGGTTTACAAGATTTAGAAAAGGATAGGTGATGCTATGACTTTAGAAGAACGAGCAAACCTGGGATCTCAGTTAAAAGCCAGTGGAGCTTGCAATTGTACCTGTGCCGTCCTAATGGCCTTTCAGGACAAACTTCCCCTAAGCGAAGAGGATTTAAGAAAGATTTCAGCCGGCTTCGCCGCCGGAATGGGATCCATGGAAGGAACCTGTGGCGCCTTGATCGGTGCGGTAATGGTAGCCGGCTTCTTAACCGAAGGTAAGGGGACTCCACGATATTCCAGGGAAATCATGAAAAAATTCCAAGAAAGTTCCAAGGCAACTATTTGCAAGGACCTAAAGGGTGTAGGCCGGGGCTGTGTTTTATGCGAATGTCCGGACTGTGTTAAGAATGCAATTTTAGCACTTGGCCAAACCATCCCTATAGAATATGAATAACAAAAATAGGGGCTGTGAAAAAATGAGATAATCATTTTTTCACAGCCCCTTTATTTAGTTTTTATACACTTCTAGAATTAAAAAAATGTCAAATATTTTTTATAAACTTATTTCCAGAATCAAAGGCGCATGATCCTGCCTTTCACCGGAATCCATCATCTCTGATTTTGTTACCCGATCCTTGATGCGGTCACTTACCAGAAAATAATCGATTCTCCAACCGGAATTATTGATTTTACTGGTTTTAACCCTTTGTGCCCACCAAGAGTAGACGGATTTTACATCTCCATGCAAATAACGAAAACTATCAACAAATCCCTTTCCCAGCAAGTTGGTAAAGCCTTCTCTTTCCTCATCTGTAAAGCCGGCAGACTGATGGTTGGCATCCGGATTGGCAAGGTCAATTTCCTGATGCGCCACATTAAAATCTCCACATGCTACAACGGGTTTCTTTTGATCAAGACTTGCCAAGTAATCTGCGTAACAAACATCCCAGGCCTGACGTTCCTTTAGGCGTTTCAAGCCATCTCCTGCATTAGGAGTATAGACATTGACAAAATAAAAATCATCAAACTCCAGGGCCAGTAAACGACCTTCCTGATCCATGGTATCCGGAGCCTCAATTTTCGGCATCAGAATGTTTGAATTCAGTCCCTCTTTATATAGAATCATGGTTCCGGCATAGCCTTTTCTTGCAGGTGGTTTTGAACTCACCCAGGCAATCTGATAGCCGGGAAAATACTGATTTAAAATTTCCTGATGCTTTGCTGATGGTCCGGTTACCGGAAGTTTGGTTTCTTGAATTGCAATCACATCTGCATCCTCATCTTGAATTTTATCCAGAACCAGGCGGGAAAGTCCTGCTCTTGGTGAGGTAGAAGTAAGCGCAGCATTTAGGGAATCAATATTCCATGAAATGAATTTCATCTCTTTCTCCTCCTATCGAATAAAATTAGTAGATGGGCGCAAAGTCTTTTCCGGCTGCTTCACGCCTGCCTTCCTTCCTGCTTCAATGCTCTTTAAAATCCAGGCCATATTTCTTCCAAGGACCTTCATAACAGCTACTCCTTCCTCATCTTTTCTTACCTCTTCTGGAGATTGTCCATGCACCATGGTCCAGTAATTCGAGGTTACAAGAGGCATCTCGTAAAAACTTGGGTATTTCGATAGAACCTCTAAGGCGCTTGTTGTTCCCGCTCTTCTTGCAGAGGTAACTACTGCTGCCGGCTTCCATCTTAGCTGGTCTCCCGCACAAGAAAATAGTCGATCTAAAACAAGCTGAATTTCTCCTGATGGGGAAGCATAATAAACCGGTGAGCCAAAAACAAAAGCATCTGCCTCCTGACATTTTTCCTTTAGGGTCTCTACGAGTTGATTTAAATTTCCATTCACAGAGTCCTTTCCAAGTTGAACGATTTCCCAATCAATGCCTTCTTCTTTTAGTGCTTCTCCTATCATTGTGAGTGCAGTATAGGTACAACCTTCCTCTCGTCGACTTCCATTCATCATTAAAACCTTCATAGCATTACCTCCGTTTTTCTTAAATCCTCAATTTTAGAGGGACTGAATTTTTCTCTTTAATTCCTCTGCAGCAAGTCTTGGATTTTCCGCCTTCATAATGGCAGAAACCACGCAAACTCCACCGATTGGAATTCCCTTTAACACTTCTAAATTATCCTTATTTAAACCACCAATCGCATTTGCAGGGATGGGAACCGCCTGACAAATTTCCCTTAGGGTATCGGTGGAGGTAAGTACGGTTTTTACCTTAGTGGTAGTTGGGAAAATAGCCCCTACCCCCAGGTAGTCTGCCCCTGCTTCATAGGCTGCCCTTGCAGCTTCTACGGTTTTTGTTGTTGCTCCCACGATTTTGTCCGGTCCCATAAGCTTTCTTGCAATGGCAACCGGCAGATCACTGGCCCCCACATGGACACCTTCTGCATCCACCGCCAAAGCCACATCTACCCGGTCGTCAATAATCAATGGAACCTGGTACTTCTTAGTGATTGTATGCACCTTATTAGCAAGGTCCATATAGTCCTTGGTGGACTTATTCTTTTCACGAAGCTGGAGAAGGGTTGCACCTCCCTTTAATCCCTCTTCTACCCGAGTAAGGAATTCCTCCTCCTCATAAAGGGAACTATCTGTAATAAAATATAAGGTAGAATCAAATGTAACCATGTTCACTCCTAGACATATAAATAATCATTTAAAACCGGCTGTAAGCCTTCTCCTGTAATATCCTGATACATCTTGTTCAGACTTCTTGAGTCCTCGATTTCAAACTGTTCATCTCCCTCAAGATTTTCATTTTCCTCACCGGTATATTTGCTTTCGTGGTCTCCAATTCCGGTAGAAACCCCGGCGGAAACCTTGGTAGCTGCAATCTTTACAATACCATTTCTAAATTCTGCACTTTCTCTTGAAGACACAGTGATTCCTGCAAATGGCAAGAAGATTCGATAAGCACAAAGCACCTGGCAAAGCTGTTTTTCGTGTACATCCAACGGATTAATCTTGTCGTTGTTTACGATTGGGCGAAGTCTTGGGCAAGACAGGGACATTTCTGCATATGGATACTTTCTCTGGAGATAGTAGGCATGTAGTCCCGTTGCCAAAGCATCGGTACGGAAATCGGCAAGTCCCAAAAGTGCAGAAAAGGCTACTCCACGCATGCCTCCCCTAAGGGCTCTTTCCTGCGCATCAAAACGATATGGCCAAACACGCTTGTGTCCTAAAAGATGAAGACTTTCGTATTTGTCCGTATCATACGTTTCCTGGAAGACGGTAACGTAATCTGCACCACACTCGTGAAGATACTTGTAATCCTCGGTATTTACCGGATAGATTTCAAGACCTACCAGACGAAAATACTTGCGGGCCAACTTACAAGCCTCACCAATATACTTCACATCACTTTTGGCCTTGCTTTCTCCAGTTAAAATCAAGATTTCTTCCATTCCACTTTCTGCAATGACTTTCATCTCATGTTCCACCTGCTCCAGGCTAAGTTTCATACGATTAATATGGTTGTAGCAGTTAAAACCACAGTAGACACAGTAATTCTCACAGTAATTAGCAATGTAAAGAGGAGTAAAAATGTAAACGGTATTTCCAAAATATTTGCTGGTTTCCATCCGGGCCTTTTGTGCCATTTTCTCCAAAAATGGCTCTGCTGCCGGTGATAAAAGGGCCTTAAAGTCTTCAATGGTACAGGTAGTATGCTCCAAAGCAAGGCGTACATCTCTTGCAGTATACTTATTATAATCATAGGATTTCATCTGGGACATTACCTTACTACATACGTCTGATTCAATGACTTCCATCCCTGGCATATACTTCATATGGTCACTACGAGAGGAAGGATCATTTTCCAACTGATGCTTTTTCTTTAATGCTGCCTCTGATAAATATTCGGAATCTACAAAAAAATGATTTTCCATGTCCCGCCTCCTAGTCTCTTAAAAATCCGGTCAATGGATCCGAAGAAGAGGCTCCACGGGTTAAAACCCTACCCAGTCCTGCAAGATATGCCTTACGTCCAGCCTGGATGGCGTCCTTAAAAGCAGAAGCCATTAAGGTCAAGTCACCAGCAGTGGCAAGGGCAGTATTGGCCATAATCGCTGCTGCACCCATTTCCATAGCCTGACATGCTTCGGATGGCTTACCAATTCCTGCATCCACAATGATTGGCAGATTAATTTCATCAATTAAAATCTGAATAAACTCCTTGGTAGCAAGTCCCTTATTCGAACCGATTGGAGAAGCCAGTGGCATAATGGTGGCCGCACCGGCATTCATTAAATCTCTGGCCACATTTAAATCCGGATACATATATGGCATAACCACAAATCCTTCCTTGGCAAGGATTTCTGTTGCCTTAATGGTCTCCTGATTATCCGGTAAGAGGTATTTAGAATCTCTCATGATTTCGATTTTTATAAAATCTCCACATCCAAGTTCTCTTGCAAGTCTTGCAATTCGAACAGCTTCTTCTGCAGTTCTTGCTCCAGAAGTATTTGGAAGTAAAGTAACTCCCTCCGGAATATAATCCAAAATATTTTCCTGCTCCTTGGTGTTTGCACGTCTTACCGACATAGTAATAATCTCTGCCCCCGCGTCCTTTACCGCAGCCTCGATTAACTTCATGGAATATTTTCCAGAACCTAAAATAAAACGTGACTGAAATTCATGTCCACCAATTATCAATGTATCCTTTGTCATGTGACTCTCCTTCTTTCCTTAGCTGTCTTTTTCTCCAGCCAATAAACGTAAAACTACCAGTGCTTCTTGTGCAGCACAAATCATAACTCTTGCGGAAACAAGCCCCATCCCATCTGCAATATCCGAACTAAGATCCCCACAAAGATAAAAATGATCTGTAATCTTCTTTGTTTGAATCAAATTTCCACTTTTCATCCCTGCCATTCCCGAACCTGCCACCAGGTATTTCTCCGGAAATTTCTCTAAAACCAGATTGGTTAACATAGCCTTGGCTTCCGGCTGGTCGAAGGCTTCGCAGATAATATCTGCTTCCTTTAAAATCTCCCCGGCATTGTCTTCCTTTAAAAGAACCTGGTGAGTTTTTACTTCTACATAAGGTGCGATTTCTTTCAAATTATCCCTTAGGGCATCCGTTTTATACTGGCCCAACTGGGCAACCTTGTATTGTTGACGGTGGAGATTACTAATATCTACTTGATCAAAATCAATTAATACAAGTTTTCCCACACCGGCTCTTGCCAGGCAAATAGCAATATTAGAGCCTAAGCCTCCCAGTCCGCAAACCGCAACTGTAGCGGCCTCAAACTTGTCTTGTCTCTCCTTGCCGTGACGTTCCCTAAGAACCTTGTCCCATGCTTCCTTGCTTGGAATCATATCAGCCACCTCCTACAAAACTTACAACCTCGATGCTGTCTTCATCGCAAAGAATTGTAGTAGCGTATTCAGCCTTTGGAACAATCCGTCCATTTCGTTCCACTGCAATACGCTTCATATTGTATTCAGCAGATACCAGGTATTCCTCTAAGGATTTTCCAGCAAGTTCCATCGTCTCTCCATTTACCTTAACCATCCTGTCACCTCCTTCTATTTTCTTCATGCATTCTTGCGGAAATAAAAAAGGAAGCCACCGATTTGGTAACTCCCTACATCATCTACAATGTTATTAGGCATCCCTACGTTGGCATTATCCAAATCAGGTTTTCGGTCGAAGGTCTCACCTTCCTCTCAGCCTGTATGACAAGCTCCCGTTCTTTTATTTCGTATGCTATCTTATACCCATTTGCCTTAGAAAGCAAGCCAAATTTTTTTATTCTACAATTACCTTTCCCTCCGCCCCATCATCATCCATAATTAATTCTCCAAGGCCCGGAAGTCGAATACTTCCACTCCTAGGATTTTTTATACTGATCATCGGCTGGGTTAAGGTTGCCTCCACCTCTGACTTTTCAAAGGCCAGATCCGCCTCTAACATCTCACAGTTAATAAGCTTTAAGCCCTTACAATAGCAAAGAGGCTGGGTTCCTATCATAGTGCAATTTTCAAATGTAACATCTTCACAGTACCAAGCCAAATATTCTCCACGAATGGTGCTGTTTTTTACGGTCACATTTTTTGCATGCCAGAAAGCATCTTTGGTATTAAAGTCACAATTTTCAAATACCGAATCGGTAATATACTGGAAGGAATACTTTCCCTTTAAAGTCACCTGATCAAAGTGAAGGCGGTTAGATCTCAGCATAAAATATTCACTCTCAACCTCAGTGTCCTTCATAGAAAGATCATCCACTGACCAACCAAATTCCGGTGATATTACATGGCAGCCTTCCATTTCTACTTCCTTGCATTCTCGAAGAGCCTTGATTCCATGTAACTTTGTGTCAAAAATCTTTACCTTCTTGCTGTACCAAAGAGCCGCCCTACAATTAGGGGTTAATTCACATCCCTGAATGATTAAGTCTTCATCGTGCCAAAAGGGATATCTTAAGTTAAAGAAGGAATCCGAAACCTTAATTTCCTTACATTCCTTTAAAGCACTTTCTCCGTCTGCTGGGCCATCAAACTGGCAATGTTGGATTTCAAGCCCCTGGCTTCCGTACAAAGCACGTTCTTCATCAAATCGTTCCTCTTGTATTTTATTCATTCAAACCCTTCCTTATCGTTCTCTACTAATTACTGTCCCTGTTCTTATATTACAACTTACAGTTAACTCGAAGTCAATAGGATTTTAGAAATTCTTTTATATTCACAAAAAAATAGCATTTGCCTAAGTAATTTAGACAAATGCCTTGTTTTGAATCGCTTACATAAATATGGCGAGTCTTATAACCCGGATTTATGATTTTGAAATGAGATTTTTAATGTATCTTATTACAATCGAAGTATTTGATCTGCTTTTGCTGCAATATCCATATCATGAGTAACCATTACCAAAGTTTGATTATACTTTCTTATACCTTCAACTAGAAGATTAAGAACAATGTCACCAGTATTCTTATCTAGATTTCCAGTTGGTTCATCTGCCATAATAATTGACGGTTTATTTGCCAAAGCTCTCGCAATAGCTACGCGCTGTCTTTGTCCACCTGATAACTTTCCAGGTAAAACATCCTTTTTTTCATATATTCCAAGCATACTCATAACTTCATCAATGTAAATTCTATCGATATTTCCCTTTGAAATTTTTATTGGTAACACAATATTATCGTATACTGATAACACAGGAATTAAATTAAAATCCTGAAATACAAAACCTAAGTCATTAGCTCTAAAGCTAGATAATTCTGCATCATTAGGTTTATGAATATTCTTTCCATTAACCATAACCAAACCTTTATCTGCAGTATCTAATCCGCTTATAATATTTAACAGAGTACTCTTTCCAGATCCGCTTTTACCGGTTATTGCAACAAATTTCTTTTCTTCAATATTTAATGATAAATTATCAATAACTTTATTTTTATTATCTCCGTCTACGTAGGTTTTTTCTAAATTTCTAATTTCTATTATATTCATATCTTATTCCTCACACTTCAGCAAATATGCAATTTTTTCCTTCATACAACCTTTTACATTAATCCAAATAACTAATCCTGATAACAGCATAATCAATGGTATTCCAATTCCAAAGCCTTGCCATGGAAGCCCACTTTCGCTATTCATAATTTCGTACACATACATAGAGATTGGAATAGATATAATACTGGAAATTATTGTGGCTAAAACAACTAATAGAAGTGTTTCTCCCACAAGTATTAATGTCATTTGATTTTTTCTGGTTCCAATTGCGCATATCATACCTATTTCTTTTTTTCTGTGTTCAAAACTTTCCTTTACTATCGACCTAATTAAGAAAATTGACAAAAGTATAATAGAAACAGCCATATATGCCAATAGCACCAGTATACTCTGCAATTGACTCTGTGACTGTGAAACAGCAGCATTTAAGTCATAATACTCAAAATTGTCTTCCCCTAAAATATCTGTTAGCTCCTGACTAGTTATATCGCCATCTATAAAAATATCATTCCATTGACCTGCAAATCCTAAATTCTCTCTTGCATAGCTTTCATCAACGATAACCGCACCTTCATAATTATTTGTCATTATTCCTCTTAAACTAGGATATTCATTTGAAACATTTCCATCCACATTAATCTTATATTCTTTCCCGTCAATTGAAACCACAAGTTCTTTACAGCCTGACACTTCATCTCCAAAGGTAACTATATGACAGTCATTATCTAGTTTGTTTATGTCAATAAGTTTTTTCATCATATCGTCGCTGTATACTATCAGAGTATAATTTTTCATTTCCTCATTATCTTTTTTTACGGAAAGCTGGTCATGATAAGATTTAAGAATACTCTGTTTATACATACAGTTAATCTCTGAGCTTATTTCATCCAGCTGTTCCTCTGGAAAATATGTATAATCCAGATTAGCTAGGCTAATAGTAACCTCACAATTTGAAAAAGCGAATATACTTTTGTTTATATTGAAGGAAACAGAACTAGCTCCGTTTATAAACAAAATCGTCATTAGGCTGGCTAAGAACATGGTTATAATTAAAGCCCTGCTGTTTTTACGATTTCTGTAAGAATTATTTACTATTAAATCTATATATATGTTTTTTGCATTTATAAATTTTTTGTTGGCGAATACTTCTTTTTTCTGTATTAAATCTATTGGATTTTTATTTCGAAGCTTAATTATAAATATGAACCACACCAGTAAACTAGGCACGGTGATTATCAGTATCATATATATAATGATTTTATAATTTAAGGCATTATTTATAGCCACTTCTTTTCCAAGGAGAATAGCAATAATTTTCTTTGCAAAAAAATTATTGAAGATTATACCGCCAATGCAGCCAATCACTAAACTTATAATGATATATATCATCAGTTCGCATCCTATTAATGAAGCTATTTGACTCTTTTTTGCTCCTATGGCACGAATAATTCCGTATTGTTTATATTTTCCCTGAAGATTAATATGCATCATATAGTATATAAAGATTACCATTATGATTGAGACAAACCCGGCAACTGCCTTAACCGCCGAATTTATGCCGGAAAATATTCCGGAATCATTATAATAAAGATCATACTTTGTAGGATTTTCAACAAAATTAGTATATACATTTTTATCATAATTCTTAAATATATATGAATAAACATAATATATTTCATCCTCAGGATATCCGTGTTCATCAATTAAGAAATAGCTTGTATAGGCTGGATTTTCTTCATAAAGTTCATTTTTTTCAAGAATGCTTTTTGCCTCATCTAGACATATAAACATAAAGGTTCCATTAGTGTAAGAAGGTGTATCTGATACAATACCACACACCTTAAATTCAGCCTTACATTCTCCCATATCTCCAGATAAGGTCACATTTTCTAAAGCATCCCCCGTTTTCAAACCGTGTGACTTTGCATATCGTTCTTCGATTACAATATCCCCAGCTTTAGAAGGAGACGTACCATTCACCATCGTTACAGAAAAGGTTTTCAGCCAATTTCCTTCAACGCCCACAATATAATGATTGACAGTATTGCTTTCCTGGTAATCGGCAGCAAAAATTACCCCCGACATTTCATAAGTATTTTCAAAAGTCGAATTTATCTCCTCTAATTGATCAAAATTCAAATTTGATATAGTGATGTCATAATTAGAATTTGATGTCATCATAGACTGATAACTGTCCATAATCATATAACCAATCTGAACCAAGGAAAATAAAAGAATAATAGATACTATCAGGCCTGACAGACATACAATAGTATTTTTCTTCATCTTAATGATGTAACTTAATGCTAATTTAAACAATTTACACCTCCATATTAATCATCTTTTTTGTATATTGTTTTCTGCAATTTCAAAAACCGCAGATTTTTTTATTATAAAATCAATATCATGCGTAATAATAGTTTCAATTTCCTTGTTATAAGGAAATACAATGGCCTTTTTTGGAGGGGTATAAGCATTCCTTTCAAGAATCCTACCTGAATCCTTTTCTTCCAAATTTCCCATTCCCTGTTCTAAAATCCATTCATCTAGATTCTTTCGATCTTGGATTTGAAACAAAGCTTTTGCTACTTTTGCGGTGAATACAGGTGTTGAAAAACTAGTTCCCTTCATTGCGATATAAGAATCATTTAGCCAAGCCACCCGATGGATTGCCTTTTTCATCAAAATATTACTGGGACTGTTTTTTACAAATCGGAAATTATTTCCCTCTACCTCTTCTGACTCATCTACTCCATAGACAAAATCAAATGCTGCCGGAAAAGACATCATTCCATAGTTGTCAAATGCAGCGATTAGAACGATTCCCTTCTCCCTTAATTTTCGCATGCATAATTCTAATTCTTTATAATGTTCTGTTTCCGTAATTCCAATACTCATATTGATAATGTCGCAAGGAACATGTTCATAAATATAAATAAGGACTGACAAAAGGCTTTCTATTTGAATCGTCTCTTCATTTTCAAAAAGTTTTACAATGGTATAGTCCGCCTCCACTCCCCCCATGCTTTTATATATTTTTTCTAAAACAGCCGTACCATGACCATTCCTATCTTCAATTTGATCGTCTACAGCAATTCCTTCCTCTGTTAGAAAAAAATGTAATTTATTTACAATGGAGATTCCCTTTAACCCTTTATGAGAAAGTTCTGCCCCACTGTCAATAACAAGAATATGAGGCCTATTTGATGTAGTAGTCTGCTTGCATCCTGAATAATTCACTATATAATCCATTCCTTTCTAATAATTCTTCGTGCTTACCACTTTCTATTAAACTTCCATTTTTTAAGACAAAAATGTAATCGGAAATAATACAAGACGATAAGCGATGGGAAATATAAATCGCTGTTTTATTCTTAATCGCAACATCAAAACTTTCAAAGATTTCTTTTTCTGCTCTTGGGTCTAATGCTGCCGTTGGCTCGTCCAAAATAAAAATAGGTGCATCTTTTATAATTGCCCTAGCGATTGCTAATTTCTGGTTTTGTCCTCCTGACAATTCCACTCCCTCTTTATCAAATACCGTTGTAAAGTAGGTATCAAGTCCTTTTGGTAAAGAGTTTACATAGTCTAAAATTCCCACCTGATCTAAGGCAGATTGAATTCTATCTTTTTCGGTTTCATGGAACATGGTAAGATTATTTTCAATAGAAAATGCATATACTTTAAAGTCCTGAAAAACCGTGGAGAATAATTGCAAATATTTATCGTAGGCGATTTCCTTAATGTCCACCCCATTTAATAAAATTCTTCCCTCTGTTGGATCATAAAGCCTCATTAAAAGTTTGATTAAGGTGGTTTTACCGGAACCATTTTCTCCCACCAAGGAAATTCTCTCACCGCTATGAATGGTTAAATTAATATTTCTAAGTGCAAATTTTTCTGCATTCGGATATAAGAATCCCACATTTTCAAATGTAATTTCAAACTGATTGCTCTGTGGATCTTTTCCTTTTTTGGAAAATTTCTCAGGAATGGTAATAAATTCAAAATAATCCTTCAAGTGCATCGCATTGTTATCTAAGTCAGCAACTGTTTCGATCATACGACTCATGCTTTGATGAAAGGTATGCACTGCAACTAACATTGCCGAGAATACAGCAATACTAATGTCTTTCTGAACTAACAACTGGTAACCTAATATCAGATATATTACGATATCTACCAGGCTATTTCCAATTTCAGCCACTAGGGCAGAATTTTTTCTGGAAGCCACAATTCGATTTACAATTTCGGTCATATGTCTATATAAATCTCTATATTGATTTAAAAAGGCCTTTCTACAATCATATAAACGAACCTCCTTCGCTGTAGAAAAATCCGAACCAATTTCTCTAAAATAGTCGATTTGTCTTACCAAAGGAGCCAACTCCTGATCCGCATCATATTGCTTTTTCTTGATCTTGAATTGTCAAGTTAAGTGCAACGACGTTGAATAATAAGCCTCATATGGTGTTTTGTATCCAAGGCATTTTCTTGGGCGCTTATTCAGTTCATCGTACATTGCT